>JGI24721J44947_10004945_pt1 | contig 18348 bp, 17 predicted proteins | sample YelNatPaOPGAMG01_FD_44947 | JGI IMG/M metagenome (IMG submission 44947) | reverse complement strand
ATCTCGGCCCAGCGGAACCATCCCCCCGGCAGAGACTTCACGTCCAGGTCAACGATGCGACGCACATCCCGGGTCACGCCCCCGGCGAGAACGGGGATGGAGAAGTCGTACTGGAGTTTGGCCGGATCCACAGGCACGATGTTGGCGGGCTCATAGACCCGCCGGGCTTCGGTAATCTCGATATCCAGGTCCTCGTTCTTGATCTCTGCGTTCCACAGGTCGCGGAAGCGGGGGTGATCAATGACGATCAATTTCTCTTCCCAGCCGGTGTTGACAGGCGTCATGCGCCGCAGCCCCCGGCCCAGGGTCTGCTCAGCTAGAATCGCAGACTCATAAGAGCGCAAGGGGACGATAACGCAGACGTTCTTCACGTCCCAGCCCTCTTTGAGCATCATCACGCTGACGATGGCCTCGTACTCGTTGGTGTCAATGGAGCGTGCCGCTTCTCGCGCCCTCTCCAGGCCTTTCTTGGTGATGACCCCGGAGGTGTCAGTATGGATGACCAGTGTCTTGAGCCGATGTTCTCGTTCCAGATAGGCGCCCACTTTATCCGCATTGCGCGTCTGGTCAGCCATTACGAAGAGAACGGGCTTTTTCCCCGCAAGTTTGAAGTCACGCTGGAATTGCCGAAAGACCTCCACGCCGGTATCGATTTGCAGTTGGTTCTTCTTAACATAGTCCTTTATCAGCGGCTCCGGCGCATGCTCGATCTCGCCGATCTTGGGGCGTTTGACCACCTGGTCGCGACTCGCTGCCGCTAACGGATAATCGTAGATGATAAGGGGGAAGAAAACTTTTCGCTCGCCTGCGCCAGTATACGGCGTGGCCGAAAAATCCAGTTGCATCACCAGCCCGTCGCTTCCGCGGGTGCGCCCCGCTTCGTGCAGCCGGCGGATAGCTTTTGGCCCACTCCAGATTGTCGGAGTGTACGTGGTGGGCCTCATCGTTGAGCACAAGCAGGTCGAGATGCTCAGTGAGACCACGTTCGAGGTCAAGGCGACTCAAAGACTGTCCCTTCACCACGTAGGGTCCTAGCGCTTCTTGAATCACATTGGCGGGTTCCGCCGCTTTCTCCTCATACAGTTGCTGGACGTTGGTCAGGTAGAGGGTGCCGAAGGCGTGGGGCGCAGTGACTTGACTCTGGTAGACCAGTTGTAGGTCAAAATCCGCTTCCCATTCCGGCGGGATGAAGGGAAAGTTCTGGAAGATGACGTTGTCTTCAAAGGCTTCATTGAGCCGGTCGAGCACGATCAGGTTGGGCGCGATGAGCAGGAAACTGGAGGTGTAGCGACAGCCGTTTTGGGTGCGGAAGAAGCGATTGAAATACTTTCAAACGATGGCCAGCGCCATGACAAAGGTCTTGCCGGAGCCGGTAGCCATCTTGAAGCAATATTTGGGCCAGTTATCGGTGGTGGGGTCGAAGGTCAGGCTGACGCCAAAGTTGCGCGCCAGGCTGTAAAGGTTATGTAGCGGCAGACCTCATAGACATAGATGAGGGCTTCGATGGCCTCGGCCTGGGCGCGCCAGAATTTGAAGGGCATCATGGATGATGCCCATACACCATCATTCAGCCAGTGCTCTTCCTGAAACCAGAACTCCACCAATCGCTGGGTGACAGGGCTGGCGCGCTCGTAGCCCCTCTCACGCCAGGCGGCGACGGCAGATTTGATTTTGTGGTCGAGAGGGATGGTAACCATAGTTTTTACAGTTGACTCAACATCGCCAGCACTTGTTGGGCCAGCGTCATATCTCTCACCGTCATCGTATCGAGGCGTGGCACCGACTCTTCGTAGTCCGCCTTATTGCGGTCTATCCGTAATCGGTTCAGATTTTCGCCTATCTGCTTGCGCCTCGAATCAGGACTGTCCCTGAACTGGTCACGCACATAAGCATGGACTTGAGCGTCTCCAGGAAGGGGGTGTCCTTCTTGATCGCGCAGGTGATTGCGCGCCTGACAGAAAGCGGCATAATATGCGCGACTGATAGCCGAACGTTGACGTGCCTCCTGCCCTGCCGGAGTCCCAGTCTGTCCGACGAGTTCTTGCGCCAGATTGAAATACTCCAACCAATTGAAGCTCATTGCTACTCCAGATGAATACACAGTTTCCCCCGGCTTCTATGTGACACCTCCAGCCACCAACTCTTGTCAAAGCGGTCAAGACTGGCGAGGGCTTCAATTGGATCAAGATCCGTTCGGATGAAAACAACTAACTGGCGATCACCAATCGCTTCCGGGTCCGTGACAACCTCCAGAAACACCGGAGATGGTCCAAAATGCTGAACGATCTTGTCGTAAGCCTCCAGGAGTAGTGGGACAAGAAATGGATAGGNTTTGATAAAGCCGATTANCTCATTTCGCCTTCGGAGGACGTACCTTTGCTCGACCAGCGACAGGAGATTTGGCTGCTGCCATACCGGTATCATTTCGCGGTACACAATTGAGCTTGCTGAAGTAACCTCCATGATTGGCTCTTGTGCCCTCTGCGCTGCTGTTTTTGGCAGCGTGGTTCCATAGGTCATTTCTCTGTCACCTCCCCGAACATCTTCCGTAGCCGGTCGGTGATGCAGGCCTCAAATACTTCTTCAACATGGGCGTGAGCGATTTCTATCCACTCAAACACCTCGTCTTGTGATACTCCGCCAGCTCGAACCAGGAAATAGTCCAGGTCGAGCATCACCGCGATCGCATCCGGTGTCTCCGGAGCTGCGCTGGCCAACTGCAACCTGAGAGCATCGCGAGAGCCCTCAAAGGGAATTTGGATGCCTACAATAAAGGGACCGTAATCCTGAGGGAGCCTCTCGCCCACAAAAGGCCGGAACTCAAAGTAGTCTGCCAATTCGACGCGCTCGCCGGGAAGCTCGATACGGTTGATATATCGCAACCCGATGCGCTGGATCCCCCTGGGGTTGGCCGCAGACAGGTAGGCCTCAAGCCCTTGTCGGATCAATGGCACGAACTCTTGCCAGGTAGGATAAGGCTTCAAGTGGTTGACGGCTAGCAGATTGGGCCCAACCTGAATAAGAGCCTTTTCATCCTCGCGCAAGAACTGCATTCGATCGGTGGTTAGGACTTGTTGTTCGACGCCTCCTGGACCGGCTGCGACGCTAACTTCAAATGCCTTCCCCTGGCGTCTTATGGGAAAGCTATCCCGGATCTTCCCGTAGACCAGGCCCGGGACAGCCATATCCCAAGGTTCACCCGGTTCAAATCGGAACTCGCAAAAAGCTTCAACAATCGGTGGATTCCGGTATTTCTTGCCCATGAATCAAGCCTCTCTTTCAGAGATTGTGATCTCTACCATCTTCGTCGTATCGTTGTCGAAGATGTCTACAACCTTCACCAGCACCTTGTAAGCACCTGGCTCGTCGCACGTGAAGACCCAATTTAGATCAAAGGGAAACTCGGCGGCCTCGGCCTGGCTCCAGAAGCACCTCTTGCTAGGCCACAATTGTCGAGCGAGCTTCTCAGTCCTCTGGGCCTCCTCCGTTATCCCTTGATCCTATTTGACCGTATCTACTCCTCTCCCTACCTTATAGCCCAAAATGCTCAGAGGGCCAAGCTCAAGATCAATGGGAAATCTGCGGGGGGCGACCCCCCACCCAGAGGACTGCTCATCGTAGGATCCGCGCGAAATCCTTTTTCACGAGGCACTTCACGTTTTGACGGGTATCCAAATACCCTCTCTGTATATCAATCGGGAGAAAGGCTCCAGAGGGTCGACTTCCGATGGCTTGGACTTGGGAGAAGGAGATCTCGTCGTGATACTCAGGGTCCCATGGCATGAGGAGCAATGGACCCCAGCGCGTCCTGACCGTCCTGGGCAATCTAACCTCTCCCCAGGACGTTCTTTCGAGAAGACTCCCCAACCCTCCCTCCTCCTCCAATCTCATTATCTCCCACAGGGTGACCAGGGTCGGAGGGCTCAATGGAAGGATCCCCCTGTGGTTGCCCAGCAAGGCCTCTTTCGGCTTTGTCCATTTCCCATCCACGGTCTCAACGGGGTCGGGACTGCATACTTGTCCCTCGGGGTGAAGGGCAATGAAGAACCTCGTGTCGAACCTCATCTGCTGGATGACAGGGGTCACCCAATGGGCAAAGGGAGCAAGGGCGGAGACGGAAAGCCTCAAGCCCTCATCCAAGACCATGTCCCTGAACCAGCGGGCTGAATGGTGAAAAGCGCCCCTCCTCCCTCTCCATACCTGATAAGGGAGAACGTTCTCGCACATTAGCACCCCGGCCTCCTCAAAGGTCTCCCTTATGGCACAAATCACATGGCCAATGGCATCCTCAGGAAGGAGCCCCTCGCTTAGCCTCCTCAGCGCCTCTTCTGGGTCCTGATCCAGGTGGTCTTGCCATATGGAGGGATCTCGATCGAGGGGGTGTACCGTTCCCCCGGGGAAGACGTAAAGATTGGGCATGAAGCGGCTCTGAGGGCTCCTCCGTAGGAGGTACACGAGGGCTTGGCCCCATTCATCCGTGCGAAGAAGAATGAGGGTCGACGCCAGCCTCGGGACCTGTCGAGATGACTCCTCCCCATCCATCACATAGAAAACCTACCACGTCCCTTACTCCAGGGCAAGGAAAACGCTCCCCCAGGGGAAGACATGGGTTCCAAAGGCCCTCTAACTGTGGGAGCTCGTAGAACCTCCCCCTTATGGGGAGAGGGGTTTTTGAGTGGAGGAGTTTTCATTTGACAAAAGATCCTTTAGGTCATAATCTGAAGCTTGCGGCCTTTTGGCCCGCCAAGTGATATGAGAAGGGAGCAAAGAGATGTCGAGGAGTGCAATATTTGTGGGTGCCCTGCTTTTTTTGGGGGCATGGGGGGTGGCAATGGCGTCGGAAGACAAGAGTGAAAAGCAGGGCGATGTTCCCAAGGTCGTCGCGAAGGTCAATGGCAAGAGCATAAGCGGAGAGGAATACAAGAAGCTCTTCAAGCAGATGGAAGCTTCCCAGGCTCAGCAGGGCCCTGGAGGACAGGTGCCAGATCCCAAGGCCCTGAAAGAGCAAGTTATGGATCGTCTCATCACCATAGAGGTTCTTTCCCAGAGGGCTGAGGAACTCAAGATAAAACCTGACCCCAAGGAGTTGGACCAGAAGATGGAGGAGATAAAGCAGAATGTGGGTGGAGAAGAGGCCCTCAAAGAGGCCCTGAAGGCCCACGGAATAAGTCTCCAGGAGCTGAGAGCGGATGTGCAGAGGTCCATGAGCATTCAGAAGCTCCTGGACCAGGAGGTCTTCGAGAAAGTGACAGTTGACAAGGCCGAGGCCAAGGGGTTCTACGACTCCAACCCACAGGTTTTTCGCATACCGGAACAGGTGAGAGCCAGGCACATAGTGATAAGGGTGAAACAGGGGGCAAGCGAGCAGGAAAAGAAACAGGCCCGGGCTGAGATAGAAAAGGCAGCTGAGAGGATAAAAAAAGGGGAGCCTTTCGAGAATGTGGCCAGGGAGATCTCCCAGGACGGCTCTGCTCAAAAGGGCGGAGATCTGGGCTACTTTAGCAGGGGGCAGATGGTCCCGGAGTTCGAGAACGTGGCCTTCAGCCTCGAGAAAGGCAAGGTGAGCCCTGTTGTGGAGACCCAGTTCGGCTACCACCTCATAAAGGTGGAGGACAAAAGGGAAGCTAGGACACTGGGGTTTGAGGAGGTAGAGCCAAAGATAGAGGAGTTCCTGAGACAGAAGAAAGGAGAGGAGAGCCTGAGGGTATATGTGAATGGTCTCAAAAGTCAGGCCAAGATCGAGAGGGCAAGCTTCTGAGAAAGGTTCGGAACTGCAGACCTCAGGGGCCGAACCAAAGGCCCCATGGCTGCATAGGGGTGTCCGGGGCATCTTGTAAAGAAGGGGAAAGGAGGTGTGTTGATGAGAGGAAAGTGGATTGTCATTGGGTTGATGGGCCTTTTTCTAATTGCCGGATGCGCACCGACTCATATGGGTGTGCCAGACAGGGCTCTCATAGTTCCTGGGGAATTTTCCCAGACCGAGGCTGCCATAGCCGCCTCCGAGCAGTCCGCTGGGGCCAAACACTGCCCCGAGAAGATAGCCAAGGCCAAAGAGCTAGCCAAGAAGGGTGTAGAGGCTTACTGGGCGTGCAGGACCGATGAGGCCATGAAACTTCTCGCTGATGCCAGGAACCTGGCCAAGGAAGCGGAAGGTTGCCAACCTCCTCCGCCTCCTCCAGCTCCCAAGCCCGCGCCTGCTCCTGCGCCGCCGCCTCCTCCCAAGAAGGAGCCAGTNAGCTTCCATTCGGTGTACTTCGATTTCGACAAAGCCACCTTGAAGCCCGAGGCGAAAGCCGAGCTCGACAGGGCAGCGAAGATCCTCCTCGAGAATCCTGAGCTCACCCTCGAGCTTCAGGGCCATACGGATTCCATTGGNACCGATGCTTACAACAAGGCCCTCGGAGAGAGAAGGGCCAAGGCAGTGTTCGAATATCTCAAGGCCAAGGGAGTGGCACCCCATAGGCTGAAGGTAGTGAGCTACGGAGAGTCAAAGCCGGTTGCGCCCAATAACACGGAGAAGGGAAGGGCCAAGAATCGTCGTGTGGATCTGACCATAGTGAAGTGAATCCAGAAAGGCCCCAGGTACACCCCAAGGGGGCGGCCTCCAGGCCGCCCCCAATGACAGAGATCCTCTACTTCCAGACAATCGCCACGTTCGTCTTCGGAGAGCTTCTCTTCCATGCTGATCCAAAAGGGGGAGGTGCCTGGCGAAAGGGGAGAGAAGACCTCATGGGGCTTTTGACACCCAATGGAGGAACGGAATCATGAGGGGAAGCCCCAGTGGAATTGACCTGATGAGGGGACAAAGGTCACGAGGGCCGGGATGATGGTCTTATGAGGCTCGACTCCAAGAGGGCGAGCAAAGATCGACATCGCTCGGCAAGGGGAATCGGTGGAGTCGATCCGTGGAGGGGATGGAAATGACCGTGGAAAGGTTGAGGCGAGGAGAAATGGCTGTGGGGACCATGATCCGCACAGTTGGAACTTCCACCATAGCAATGCTCGCTGCCAAGGCTGGTTTGGACTTCATCATGGTGGATCTGGAACACGGGCCCATGGACATGGAGACACTGGAAGACGTGTTCAAGGTGGGAAGAAGTCTGAAATTGGCGTGCTTCGTGAGGGTCCCCGAGTTGACCAAGGCATATGTCTCCAGGTGCCTGGATCTCGGGGCTACGGGGGTCATGGTTCCCATGCTGGAGTCGAGGGAACAGGCAGAGAGATTCGTTCACTATGCCAAATACCCCCCACTGGGTGGCCGTGGTTTTGGCGGAATAGGGGCCCACACCCATTACACCCCAATTCCCCCAGATGAAACCAGTGGTTTCATGGAGAGGGCCAATCTGGAAACCCTCACAATAGCTCAGATCGAGACAAAAGGGGCCATCGAAAACATAGATTCCATAGCTTCCGTGCCAGGATTGGACGCCCTTCTCATAGGACCAAACGACCTTTCCATATCCATGGGATGCCCTGGGGATCTTCTGGGAGCCAGGCTCATGGAAGCGATCTCTCGGGTAGCAGAGGCTGCAAAGGCCCATGGGAAGATATTCGGGATGCACGCCCCTGATCCCCTCCTCGAGAGGTGGATACCCGAGGGTCTCAAGCTTGTCATGAGCAGCCTTGATACAAACATTCTCCTTGCCGGAATGAAAGGGATAGCCAGTCGTTACAAGGCATGAACACACTTGTCAAAGGAGGGGTCTCATGCCGAAATTCTCAGCAAATCTCAGCATGCTCTTCACTGAGGTGGATTTTCTGGACAGGTTTCAAAAAGCCGCCTCTTTCGGCTTCAAGGGAGTGGAATATCTCTTCCCCTATGGCTGGAAAAAGGAAGTCCTCGCTGAAAAGCTGCATTCCTCAGGCCTCACACAGGTCCTCCACAATCTCCCAGCGGGTGATTGGGAGAGGGGAGAGAGGGGCATTGCTTGCATCCCAGGAAGAGAGGGGGAGTTCCAGGACGGTGTTGGCCTCGCCGTAGAGTACGCTAAGGCCCTTGGTTGCAAGCAGCTGAATTGCCTCGTGGGAATACCCCCAGCCCATGAATCCCCGGAGAAGGTGAGGCGCACCCTTGTGGAGAATCTCAAGTTCGCAGCAGAAGCGCTTGAAAGGGAGGGCATTCGCTTGCTCATAGAGCCCTTGAACAGCAGGGACATCCCGGGCTTCTACTTGGTCCACACTCGGCAGGCCCTCTCCATCATGGAGGAGGTCGGACATCCCAATCTCTACCTCCAGTACGACGTGTACCATATGCAGGTGATGGAGGGAGATCTCATCAATACCATCCGCTCCAANATATCGAGGATCTCCCACATCCAGATAGCTGACAATCCTGGAAGGAACGAACCCGGAACAGGGGAGATAAACTTCCCCAATCTCTTCAAGGCAATAGACGAAGCTGGTTACAAAGGGTGGATAGGCTGCGAGTACAAGCCTTCCTNCAAGACCGAGGAAAGCCTCTCCTGGCTCCTGCCATATCTCCGTGGTTGAGCCTGGATAACCGAGCTAGGATCCTATCCCTGCCATCTGCTCCATGAGGATAGCTAGGCCCGAGTGGTCCAGCTCCCCCTTCCCTTGTGCCAGAAGGGCGTCCATGAGCTCGGCTGCTTGAGCTGTGGCAAGGAGGGCCACCTTCGTCTCCTTGGCTGTCTGAAGGGCTATGTTCAGGTCCTTCCTGTGGAGCCTCAGACGAAAGCCTGGCTCGAATGTCCTCTCTATCATTCTCTTTCCATGNACCTCTAGGATCCTGCTCTGAGCGAACCCGCCCAGCAGGGCCTCCCTCACCTTGGCTGGGTCCACCCCGCATTTCCTGGCGAGGGTGAGGGCCTCGGCCACAGCCTGAATCGTGAGGGCCACTATGATCTGATTGCAGGCCTTGGCCACTTGACCAGCCCCTGGGCCGCCTATCAGCACTATGTTCTTGCCCATGGCTTTGAGGATGGGAAGAGCCCTATCGAAGGCCTCCCTCTCTCCTCCCACCATGATGGAGAGGGTGCCCTCCTTGGCCCCTATCTCCCCCCCTGAAACAGGGGCATCCAAGGAGGAGACCCCTTTTTCCTTGAGAGCATCGTGTACCTTTATGGCTGTGGATGGCGCAACTGTGGACATGTCGATGAAGAGCATTCCCTCCCTCGTCCCCTCGATAACCCCCTTTGGACCCAGGACCACTTCCTCCACATCCGGAGAATCGGGGAGCATCGTTATCACCACATCCGTCCTCTCGGCCACCTCTTTGGGACATGTGGCTCCCTGTGCCCCCTGGGAACAGAGCTCCTCCACCGAGGCCCTGCTCCTGTTATGAACGACCAAGGTATAGCCAGCTTTCATGAGATTTTTTGCCATGGGCTTTCCCATTATCCCCAGACCAATGAAGCCGATCCTCTCCATCCTTCTCCCTCCTTCCTATCATCTCTCACCCCTCGAGAATATCCTCTGAGTCCTCTCGCGGGCTTCCATCCCTTCAGTAGAGGAACATGGGCTTTCCCATAACGTGGCGCACCTTTGGTCTGTACTCCTCTATGTCATATAGCTCCCTCACATCCACCCTCTTCTGGCCTGTCGTTATGGTGCTCAAGGGAATGTCCGTGTAGATTCCCTGGTGGAGGGCGACGAGCCTGCCGTAGGTCCCCTTGATGGCCAGGCTCACAGCCATATTGGCATAGTTGACAGCGACCATTAAGTCGAGTGAGTCGGGAGCCCCGCTTCTCATGAGGTACGAGAGCTGCTGGAAGATGATCTCCTCGCCGGTGAGCTTCCTCAGGATCTCTCCTGTCTCCAACCCTATGCCCCCAAGCTTCTTGTGGCCGTAAGCATCCTCCTCTCCCCTTTGGATCATGGTGCCCCCGATCATCCTCGCTCCTTCAGAGATGGTCAACATTGCGTAATTGCTGGGATTGTTCCTTTTGTCCTCCATTATCAGCCTGGCCAGCTTCTCAGGATCGAAAGGGACCTCGGATATTATTGCCCTGTCCACACCAGCCAGGTATGCGGAGATGAGGGAAGTTTCCCCACAGTATCTCCCGAAGAGCTCTATCACCGCTATCCTTTCGTGGGAGCCTGCAGATGTCCTCAATGCGTGGATGAAGTTCACGCTCCTCGTCACGGCCGTGGAGAAGCCTATGCAGTAGTCAGTTCCGAATACGTCATTGTCCATGGTCTTGGGGATGGCGATTACGGGAAAACCCTCTCTGTGGAGCCTTTCGGCGAAGCTCAAGGTGTCATCCCCGCCTATGGGGATCAAGCAGTCTATCCCCAGATGGGACAGGACCTTGAGGATATGTTCCGTGAAATCCACCTTCTCCTTCCCCTCGGAGAAGCGGTCCTTGAGGAAAGGAGGCGCCTCCTTGATCCTCACAGCTGCTGGGTTCGTCCTGGAGGTGTGGAGGTAAGTGCCACCTGTGCGGTCTATGGTCCGAACAAGGGGTTTATCGAGCCAAAGGAGGTTCTCCTGGAAGCTCTCAGGGTCATCGGGGTTGAAACACAGCAACCCGGCCCATCCCCTCCTTATACCCAGCACTCTGAGCCCCTCGTCTATCGCCCTGTAGACTATCGTCTTTATGCAGGGGTTGAGACCAGGTACGTCCCCCCCGCCAGTCAAGACACCGATCACTTTGGGCTTCATGTCCTCTTCACCTCCGAGTCCCTGGTCATTCCTTGAAGGTCTCCTCAGCCCGTTCCCCGTGCAACGGTCTCGATTACGATTCTTTCCCTTTTAGCCCCCTGTCGTCAAGGAGGCCAGGAGACCTCCACTGGGGGAGACCTTGGGATCCCCTTTTCTTCACATTCCCATTTCAAGCACGTATAGTATGGGCAATCTTTATCTGGAGGGGGCTGGGCTTGAAGACGATTTTGATAGTCTTTCACTCCCAAAGTGGCAATACGCGCAAGATGGCAGAGGAGGTGGCAAGGGGGGCATCCTCGATCCAAGGAGTGAAGGTGGTTTTGAAAAGGGCCTTGGAGACAGAGGCCCAGGATTTGATAGATTGCGATGCCCTGCTACTGGGTTCCCCCGAATACTTCGGATATATGGCAGGGGCCTTGAAGGATCTCTTCGACAGGACTTATGAGTCCCTGAGGGGGCATCCGAGAATCTTCAGGAAACCCTATGCCGTGTTCATCAGTGCTGGAAATGACGGGGAAGGTGCTTTGAGGAGCATAGAGAGGATCTGCCTGGGATACCAATTCCGAAAGGTTCAGCCTCCCCTCATCTCTCGTGGAGCCNTAACGGAGGAGATTTTGGCCAGGTGCAGGGAACTGGGCCAGACAATGGCAGCTGGTCTGAATTTTGGAATCTTCTGAGGCAGGAGGGGGAAACCCTCACCCCTCCAATTTGAGNTCAGGAAGCATGGCACCATATCTCATGAGGTTCAAGTGGAGCTCAAAGCACCTTTGAAGGTCGTGTTTTATGTGGCCAGTTGGGGATCGATGGAAGTAATTCCATAGATAATCCCGGTAGGCTGGGTGGGCGCATTTCTCTATTATCTCCTTTGCCCTCTGGGCGGGTCCCAATCCNCGCAGATCAGCCAGACCCTGCTCGGTCACCAACACCTGGACCGAGTGTTCGTTGTTGTCCACATGGGGACACATGGGAACTATATGGGAAATCCTGCCTCCCTTGCTGATCGAGGGGCACATAAAGATGGAGAGATATCCATTGCGGGTGAACTCAGCGCTTCCTCCAACGCCATTCATTATGTATTGCCCGCAGATGTGGGTGGAGTTGACATTTCCATATATATCTGCCTCTATGGCGGTGTTCATGGCTATCACGCCGAGCCGTCTTATTATTCCTGGGTGATTGCTTATTTCCTGAGGCCTAAGGATCACCCGATCTCCGAAAAAATCCATCTCCCTCACCACCTCTGCCATCTTGGGAGGGCTNAGGTTCAAGCTCGCCGCACTCGCCCCCAAGAGCCTTCCCTCCTTCATCAGGTCCACGAGGGCATCTTGGAAGACCTCCGAGTACATGTAGAAAGCCGGAACATCCGGATGGTCCCCGAGGGAGGCCATGACAGCGTTTGCCACGTTCCCCACTCCCGACTGCAAGGGAAGAAACTCCTCGGGTATTCTCCCGGCAGAAACCTCTTCCAGTAGAAATTCCACCACGTGATGGGCGATTTTCCTCGCTGTCTCATCCGGTGGAGAAAAGGGTGGGACGTGGTCTGGTTCATCCGTATACACTATCCCCACCACCTTCTTGGGATCAACAGCGGCATAGGGCCATCCTATTCGAGTCATGGGGTGCTGGATGGGTATGGGGCTCCTGTGGGGAGGGGGAGGAAGCACCAATATGTCTGCCATCTCCCTCAACCTCGGAGACTGGGCAGCGTTTATCTCCAGGATCACCTTCTCCGCGTGTTGGAGAAAGGTGGGGGAGGCCCCGATGGAAGTCGTCAGATAGACTCTCCCGTCCCGTGTCACCTCAGTTGCTTCTATTACAGCGAAATCTATCCTCCCGAAAAATCCGAAGATAACAGCTTGAGGCACATGGGACAGATGCATGTCCACGTATTGGACAATTTGGTCATTTATCTGTTTCCTCAGGGTGGGGGAAGATTGGTACGGAGCCCTCCAGGATATGGCCTCAGCCTGGGCCAACTCCTCGTCCAGATTCTCATCCGTGGATGCGCCCGTAAGCACCCTTATCTTGAAGGGCTTCCCCTGAGCATGAATTTCCCTCGCTCTTTTTGCCAGCGCCTTCGGCACAGCCTTGGCTGAGGCTGCAGCCCCGAAACCGCTGAATGCCACCGTGGCTCCATCTGGCACAAGAGATGCAGCCTCTTCAGCTGTCAGGATGGGATACTGATTTCTGGCCATGGACGAATCTCTCCTAGTTGGTCTCCCTCGGAGTCGAGGTACAGCCTGCAAACGCAGGACCGTTGTATTATAACAGGACATGGCGTTCGGGGACAGGAGAGCTTCTATCATGGGCAGGAAAGAAGAGGCAGTTGTCGAGGCATTCCACTTGAGGAAGACCTTCGGTGATCTCGTGGCAGTGGAAGATGTCTCTTTTTGCGTGATGAAGGGAGAATGTTTCGGCCTTCTAGGGCCCAATGGGGCCGGGAAGACCTCCACCATCAGGATGCTATATGGGTTTTCTCCTTTAAGCGGCGGGACCCTCAAGGTATTCGGCATGGACATAGAGAAGGATTGGAGGTCCATAAGGGCGAGGATAGGGGTCTGTCAGCAGGAAAACAGCCTGGATCCGGATCTCTCGGTCGAGGAAAACCTGCAAGTCTTTGCTAGATACTTCGACATCCCACTCTCGGAGGCCAAAAAGAGGGCCAGAGAGCTTCTTCGATTTGTCGGACTTGATGGAAAAAGGGAGGCCAAAGTCTCCCAGCTATCAGGGGGGATGATGAGGAGGCTCGTTCTGGCCCGTTCCCTTGTCAACTCGCCAGAGCTCCTGATCCTCGATGAACCCACAACGGGCTTAGATCCCCAGTCGCGACACCAGGTGTGGGAAAGACTCGAGGCCCTGAAGCTCCAAGGCATTTCCATAATTCTCACCACCCATTACATGGAAGAGGCATCCAGGCTGTGCGATCGCCTTCTGATAATGGATCATGGGAGGGTTCTGGCGGAGGGGACCCCCTCGGACTTGATAAGGGAGCACGTGGGAAAGGAGGTCCTGGAAGTGGGCAATCCTCCCGATGGACTAAAGGTGCTGATACGGGAAAAAGGGCTCGAGCATGAGGACCTTGGTCACAGATTGATCGTGTACACGGACTCAGCCCAAAAGGTCTTCGAGACCTTGGGCAAGCACCTGGGAGAGGGAAGCTGCCTTCTCAGGATGGCTACCCTGGAAGACGTTTTTCTCAAACTGACGGGCAGGGAGCTGAGAGAATGAAAGGGTGGCAAATATCCCATAGATTCCTCAGGGTGTGGGAGAGGAACCTCATGGTCTATAGGAGGACATGGGCCATGAGTTTTCTCCCTCCCCTCCTTGAGCCCATACTGTATCTGGCCGCATTTGGAGCGGGCCTGAGTGTGCTCATAGGAACGGTGGAGTTCAGGGGGAAGACCGTTTCCTACGCCTCTTTCATAGCCCCCGCACTTCTGGCCATAAACATGATGTATAACTCCTTCTTCGAGAACACATATGGCTCCTTCGTCCGCATGTATTACCAGAAGACCTTCGACGCCATGCTAGCTACCCCCCTTTCCCTGGAAGAGGTGATAACGGGGGAGATGGCATGGGGGGCAACCAAATCCCTCATAGCCACAGTCCTCATGCAAGCGGTAGTGAGCCTATTCGGATTGATACAATACCCCGAGGGCCTGCTCATTCTGCCCCTTTCCCTTCTGGGTGGGATTGCCTTCGCCTCCCTTGGCATGGTCTTCACGGCAGAGATGTCCCACATAGAGATGTTCAACCTTCCCATATTTCTCCTCATAAGCCCCATGTTCCTCTTCGGTGGAACCTTCTTCCCTCTCGAGGCCCTGCCTCCCTGGGCAGCGAAGATTGCTTGGGCTTTCCCCCTCACCCATCTTGTGGAGCTCACCAGATGGTGCGCCCTGGGAAGCCTCGATGCGGGGCTCATCTGGAACTTCCTCTACTTGGTTGCCTTCTCTTGCCTTTTCTTCCCTCTGGCCATATGGAGAATGAAAAGGAGATTGATAAAGTGAAGTGGCCTGGGCGAAGATCCTGTAGGAGAATACCCTTCGAGGGGGAAGGCCGGGACTCCCAAAGCTCCCTCTACTCCTTGAGTCCGTATTTCCTGAGCTTGTATCTGAGCATCCTCTCGCTCAAACCGAGGAGATTTGCCGCCTTGGTCTGATTGAACCCGGCTTGTTCCAAAGCCTCCTCTATGAGCCTTTTTTCCAAGGCCTCAACCCTCTCCTTGAGTGTGCCCCCAGGCTCTCGGGGCACACTGTGGGGCTTTACCTTTCTCTTTATGGCAAAAGGCAGATCCTCTGTCTGGATCACAGGACCTCTAGTTATGACCACGGCCCTCTCTATTATGTTCTCCAGCTCCCTCACATTTCCCGGATAGTCGTATTGGAGGAGCAAGTCCATGGCCTCCCTGCTTATTCCCTCTATGGGCTTTGCGTTTTGAGCGGCATAGACCTTGAGGAAATGCTCTGCAAGGGGTCTTATGTCCTCCCTCCTTTCCCTCAAAGGAGGCAATTTTATCGTGACCACATTGAGCCTGTAGAAGAGATCCTCGCGAAAAATCCCCTTTCTCATGAGCTCTTCTAGGTCCCTGTGAGTGGCACTTATGATCCTCACATCCGCCTTGAGCAATGTGGATCCGCCGATCCTCTGAAATTCCCCTTCCTGGAGAAACCTGAGAAGCTTNACTTGGACTGGTGGGGAGAGATCGCCTATCTCGTCCAGGAACAAAGTGCCGCCGTCTGCTTGTTCGAAAAGCCCTATACGCCTTTGAATTGCGCCGGTAAAGGCTCCCCGCTCGTGACCGAAAAGCTCGCTTTCCAGGAGGGACTCAGGCAGGGCAGCACAGTTGAGGGTGACAAGGGGCTTGGAGGAACGTGGGCTCAGGGAGTGAATCAACCTTGCCACTAGCTCCTTGCCCGTCCCNCTCTCTCCCAAAAGAAGCACAGAGGCCTTGCTGGGTGCCACTCTCGCAGCGAGATTCACCACCTCGGCCATCTGAGAGCTCTCGTAGACCAGATCCGCCTTGCCGATTCTCTTCTCGTTGAGCCTTTCCTTGAGGATCTGGTTTTCCCGGACCAAGGTCTGCTTCTCGGCTATCCTCTCCAGCACCATGAGAAGCTCTTCCAGATCCACGGGCTTGGTTATGTAGTCGTACGCTCCCAGCTTCATGGCTTTCACAGCATCTTCCACCGTCCCATAGGCCGTGACGAGGAGCACATCTGCCTCGGGCTGAATTCTTTTGGCCTCCTCCAGAACCTGGATTCCGCTCATGCCAGGCATCTTCTGGTCCAAGATGAGCACATCGAGGGAGTGTCTCTTGAGGACTTCCAAGGCCTTCTCCCCGTCCTCCGCCTCCTCCACCCTGTGTCCCTCTTTCCTCAGAAATCCCACGAGCATCTCCCTCTGGGCTGGCTCATCCTCCACCACCAGGATCTCCAGGACCTTCAACTCTGCCTCCTCTGGTGTGTCTCTCCTTTGGCAGGTAGGTAAACGGAGAACACAGTGCCTCCCCCCTCCCTCTGCCTGACCTTTATCTCCCCTCCATGGAGTTCCACAATCTCTCTGGCCACATGGAGGCCTAGACCCAACCCCCTGGCCTTTGTGGTGAAACCGAGATCGAAGATCTTGTCCATCTCTTCTGGAGGTATTCCCTTCCCTGTATCCGACACCTCAATCACTGCCCTGTCTTTCCCCTCAGCCCAAGAGCTCAGGGAGATGACCCCCCCTCGAGGGGGCATTGCCTCCAGGGAATTGTTCACTAGATTGAGCAGGGCTTGCATGATCCTCTCCCCATCCGCCAGGACCACTGGGCCGCTTCCCCTGTCCGCAACCACAATTTCAACGTTCCTCGATGAAGCCTGGGCTTCCACCAAAGTTTTCAGTTTCTCCAGGAGATCTCCGATGGGAATCTCCCTGAGCTCCAATTTCCCTTTTCTCGTGACTCCCAGGAAGTCCTCGACTATCCCGTTTATCCTCCGGATCTCTTCCCGAATAAGACCCACGAGCTTNGAGAATTCCTCTCTCCCCTCCTCCCCTTGGGGGGCATATTCCCTTCCAAGCCTCTGGACAGCCATGCTTATGGCGTTGAGGGGATTTCTCACCTCATGGGCAACCATTCCTGCTAACCTACCCAGGGCCGAGAATCTCTCTGCCTGCCGAAGTCTCTCTCTGACCTCATCGAGTCTCGCCTGTTGGCGCCTCTGGGTCAGGTAGAGAAGAAACACTGCCATGAAGGCCATGGAGGTCATCATGGCGGTGGTGAGGTAGATCTGAAGCCGGTTCCTTCTCATGAGCTCTCGGCTCTCGGTCCCATCGAGCCCTGCGGCCAAAAGGAGGAGATCTCGGCCCACATGGAGGGGCATCCTAGCCTCCAACACAGGTCCCCTTCCCACGAGGTGTCTTTCCAAGAGGACCATGTCGCCCATGGAAAGCCTCGTTACAGGTGGCGCTCTGTCTTTATCGCCTCTCACCTCCCCTGCCTGGGCCAAGGCGCGTCCCCTTCCATTCCTCACCTCGAGGTAGAGAACGCCCATTCTGCCCTCCACGGTCTCGAGGGCCTCTTGCAGGGAGGCCCTCAACCTCCAGGATTCCAATTCCTTTTGTCCGAAGGCTATCAAGACTATACCGGGTGCCCTTCTCCTGCGGATCGCTATGAAACCAGGAAGCCCGGGGTCGGGGCTAGGGGAAAATAGCCTGGTGAAGATGGTGCCATCTGCGTTCAAGAGCTCCTTGGCGGTCCTCAAGAGCTCATCTGGAAAACTGGAGTCCTTGAGGATGATCCTTCCAGATGAATCCATAAAGAGGGCGTGGAGAATGTTCGAATCCCTGAGGATCTCCTCGAGACTCCCTGAAGAGATCCTTCCTTCATCCTCTGCTGCATCGAGCTCTACTGCGAGATCCACAAGAGGGGTCAAAAGGAGATCATCCAGGGAGAGGCTCTCACTCCCCATGAAAGACGCGGCCTCGGGCCATTCCCTTCTTCCCTCTGCCCTGAGAAGGAGCCGGTAGATCCCTTCCGCATTTCTCTCCACTGCATCCCTGGTAGAGACTGCTTTGGTCAGCTCGGCCTCGAAAAGGGCCTTCTCCAATCTCTGGGAATTCACCAGGCCGAGCCCGAGAAAGAGGCCCACGAAGACAAGTCCCAAAAGGCCAAGTACAAGAGAATGAAATGACAAGGACCTCAAGCCCTCTTTCCCCTCCCTCCCCGGAACTCTCTGCCTCGGGCCTTCCATCACTTCCCTCATGATTCCATGCAAGGAAGATACCATAAGAGGGGGTGAGGGTCACCTGCCCTCTCGTCGAGCTCCTTCCAAGCTCTCCTTCCACGAGCATGCGAGGATCAAGGGTCCCCTTCCCAGGACAAGGGTCCGAACCCCGTGACAAGGTCCTCCCAGACCATGAGTCCGTGGGAGGGTTTCGACATTATTGTCGAGCTCGACAAGGATTTTCGACATTTTTTTCCGCTTCTGCCCCCTCTCCGATTGAAGAGTCGGTCAAAGGTTTAACGGATTTCCTGGATGAAAAGGGGAGATGCAGGGCTGCTGATGGAGTTGGCACGTTCGTTTCATGACCAAGACCTTGGTAGATCCGGGAGGTCCGGGGCCTTCCGGGTGAAACTACATGGATTCGAGGAGGATAGGGCACCATGAGAAAGGGATTGATGGCTTTGACATTGACCATTGGTTTTGTGATCTGGGTTGGGGCAGCACAGGCCGGGCCCAAATGGGGCA
>JGI24721J44947_10004925_pt1 | contig 18404 bp, 10 predicted proteins | sample YelNatPaOPGAMG01_FD_44947 | JGI IMG/M metagenome (IMG submission 44947) | reverse complement strand
GGAGTCAGAATGCGCGAAGTGGAGTCAAGGGGATTTACCGCAGGATAAATTCCCAGCTCTGCGATTTTCCGGTCGAGCACCGTAGTAGCATCGAGGTGGGCAAAGGTTGTTGCCGGGGCAGGGTCAGTAAGGTCGTCAGCCGGAACATAAATTGCCTGAACCGAAGTAATGGAGCCCCGTTTGGTGGAAGTAATACGTTCCTGCATAAGCCCCATTTCCGTGGCAAGGGTTGGCTGGTATCCTACAGCCGAAGGCATACGGCCCAAAAGCGCCGATACTTCAGAACCTGCCTGGGTAAAACGGAAAATATTGTCAACAAAGAAAAGAATATCCCTGCCTCCGCTTTTCTCATCACCGTCACGGAACGATTCGGCAATAGTAAGGCCCGAAAGAGCAACGGTTGCACGGGCTCCGGGCGGCTCATTCATCTGTCCGAAGACCAGAGTTGCCTGCGACCGGCGCAGTTCTTCCTGGTCAATTTTTGACAGATCCCAGCCTCCTTCTTCCATTGACTTAAGGAATCCTTCACCGTAACGGATTACTCCCGATTCAATCATTTCCCTCAGCAGATCATTTCCTTCACGGGTTCGCTCTCCAACTCCGGCAAAAACCGAAAGTCCGGAATATTTTTTGGCTATATTATTGATCAGTTCCATGATGATGACCGTCTTTCCTACACCGGCACCGCCGAAAAGCCCGATCTTTCCTCCTTTGGCGTAAGGCTCCAGCAGATCGATAACCTTAATACCGGTAAATAGTATGGCCGTTTCTGTACTCAGATTCTCAAACTTAGGCGGTTTACCATGAACCTCATACCCTCCTTCCATACTGAATTTCCCCAGTCCGTCAATCGGCTGGCCGGTAACGTTCAGCAAACGACCTCTGATTTGCTCACCAACGGGCATTTTGATGGCACCACCCGTAGCCCGGACTTTCATCCCCCTGTACAACCCGTCGGTTGAATCCATGGCAATGGCCCGAACACTGTTTTCTCCTATATGCTGCTGGCATTCAACAATCAGAACCTCGCCATTGTCCCGCATCACTTCCAGTGCATCATGTATCTTCGGGAGGTCCCCGCCTGCATTCTCAAAACTGACGTCAACAACCGGACCAATAACCTGGATAATTTCTCCAATATGTTCAGCCATATTTCTGAAATTTTATTCGGTGCAAAAATATATTTCAAAAAGTTAAAAGTAAAAAAAATCTCTGAATGCGATATAAAATTTTGAAGTTGAACCTTTTTCTTTTGTCGGTTGTTGTTACAACTATAACAAATAAATCAGCGTGTTATGATAAATGTAGCTATGTGGGGGAAGGCTCTGAGAGTCATTCCCCGGATTTCGAAGGAAGAATGGAACCATCTGGATATCATTTCCCGATGGCTGATTGCCAGCCGTTCAGCCGTGTTTGTAATGACGGCACTTTCAGCAGGTATAGGGGGGCTTCTGGCTTTCCGGACAGGTTCCTTCTCTCCGTTCATGTTCCTGCTTGCACTGACAGGCCTTGTCCTTGCCCATGCCACCAACAATCTGATCAACGATTATGTGGATTACCGGAAAGGGATTGACCATAACAATTATTACCGTGCNCAATACGGTCCTCAGGCGCTTGAGCACGGACTCCTGAACCCCCGGCAGTTTCTCACCTACATTTTTATTTCAGGTGCACTTGCAACANCCATAGGCTTGTATCTTGTCATTCATTCAGGATTTCCGGCCCTGGTATTTATGCTGGCGGGTCTCTTTTTCCTTTTNTTTTACACATGGCCGCTCAAGTATTACGGGCTCGGGGAACCCTCGGTTGTTCTGGTGTGGGGACCTCTCATGGTAGGAGGCACTTTCCTTGTGGTCTCAGGCGGCCGATGGGACTGGAGCGTATTATGGATCAGTCTTGTTTATGCGCTCGGTCCGACATCGGTGCTTCTCGGCAAACACATTGACAAACTTAAGGAAGATAAGGGAAAAGGCGTTCGTACCCTGCCGGTGATTGTTGGAGAAAAATCGGCCAGGTACCTTACCATCAGTCTTTTAATACTTCAGTATCTTTTGGTAGCAATGATTGTCATAACAGGAATGACTGGTGCTTCGGTGCTGATCGTATTGCTTGCCCTGCCAAAACTGTTTAAAACCATCCGTATATTTTCCAGACCCCGTCCTTCGTCAGAACCTGACGATATCCCAAAAGGAAGCTGGCCATTGTATCTTGTCAGTTATGCATTCGTTTATAACCGTCAGTTTGGTTCACTTTTCCTTCTGGGGCTGATTCTGGATGTGATCTTTTTCAGGGCAGGCATCCCGTTCTGAGTTCAGAAGCTTTTCCAATACAGCCGGCTGGCCATTGGTAACAGTCGGCTGTATTTTTTTTCAATTCACGGGCCTTCACAAAAAACACCCGTCAGTACCTTTTTTGATTGCGCCGGAAAATAATTTCCTTCTCAGGTGTAACATTTCTTCGTTACATTCGTCTTATTTACACTACCGGCCAGAACATGACCACTGACGAATATAACCTGTGTGTAGACCAGTATGCCGACAGCCTGTACCGCTTCGTTCTGAAGAATCTCAGGGATGCGGAAAGGGCAAAGGATATTGTGCAGGATACCTTTGAAAAACTCTGGACCAGGGCCGATACGGTTGAATTCAGCAAAGCAAAAAGTTACCTGTTTACAGCCGCTTACCATACCATGATTGACATACTGCGAAAGGATAGCCGCCAGGAATTCACCGATGAAATGCCAAATGAAATGGACACACACAATACCCATTACAGCGACCTGAATGAAATTCTTCATGAAGCTATGAACCGCCTTCCGGAAGTTCAGAAAGCTGTTATACTGCTGCGCGACTATGAAGGATACTCCTATGAAGAAATTGCCCGTATTACCGGCCTTAGCGAATCCCAGGTGAAGGTATATATTTTCAGAGGACGGGTTTTTCTGAAAAACTATATTGGAAGCCTCGAAAATGTCATCTGATATGATTACAAGAGAAAATTTTGAAGTATACGCAGCTGACTTTCTCGACGGAAAACTTTCGCCCGAGGATACCATCCTCTTTCTTGCCTTTCTCCGTGAAAATCCTGACCTGAAAGAATTGCTCTCTGAAATTGACAAATTTTCCCTTACTCCGGGAAATGAATCCTTTACCGGGAAAAACACCCTTCACAAGGATTTCGCGCTGAAGACCAGAGTTACGGCTGATAATTTTGAAGAATTTGCCGTTGCTTCGTCAGAAAATCTTCTGACCATGCGTCAGGAGCAAAATCTGGAACTCTATTTAACCCAGCACCCTGAAAAACAAAAGGATCTTGAACTTTTCCGGAAAGTACACCTTTCTCCTGATCTTTCCATACACTTTCCCTCCAGAAAAGCATTATACCGCGGCAGAAAAAGGACCCTTTTGTATTACAGAAATGCTTTTGCAGCCGCCGCTTCCTTCCTCTTGCTGGCCGGTTTGTACCTGTTGCTGGAAAGACCTTTTTCAGAAACACATCCTTCAGCCGGTACAACCGTTGTTCAGGTTCCTGCTGCAGAAAAACCTTCTGAAGAAATCCGTACCGTAGATCAGCCCGTTAACTCCGGCAAACCGGAATACACCGCAACGGCAGAAAAATCAGGAATGCCCGAGGGGAAGACCCTGGTTACGCAAGCACAAACGTCAAATGAAACTAAAGAGGATTTTGCGCTGAAAGAAGTTCAGCCGATTCCTCTCCAGCCTGTTCCTTATACGTATCCCTCGCTGGGAATGCAGGCAGCACTGACCGGAACACCTTCGTCAACCCTTCAGCAAAAACCTCGTGAAGAATATTTGTCCCTGCCTGAACTTGCCGCCATGGAAATAAGGAAGCGAATCAAGCCGGTATCAGCAAACGACAAAACACCAATTACCCTGTGGGACATTGCTGAAGCTGGTGTCAATGGCCTGGGCAAACTTACCGGAGCAAAAATCCGCCTCGACAAAAAATATGGCCCCGACGGAAATCTCATTGCCGTGGATTTTGAATCCCCCCTGTTTGCATTGTCGGCTCCGGTTAAAAAAAATAACTGAACCCTGTAACAAATCCTCCTCCTGTCCGTCATACTGACAGAATAACCTGTTCAGATTGTTGAATCTAATGATTAAAACTATGAAACGTTTACTATTAATGCTGGTGTTTACAGCATTTGTCATTCCGGCTTACATGCAGGATTCTGATTCGTCAGGGATCGCAGGCACTGAAAAACCGGATGAACTTTCCGACAGTACTTCTTCTGAAAGAGTCATCATTGTGTCAGCCGATAACAAGAAAGACACTGTCCGCCTGAAAATCGGAAAAAAAGGCATTGCCATTATTGAAGACGGCCCGGAGACCATTGTAAAAGTGACAGAAATTGACGAAGATAAAAAGCCTGATGAAAAAGCTCCTGAAGAAGTTGAAGTTGAAACGGAAGGTGAAGACCATGGAGAAAAAACCTCCCATCCAAGGATGAAAGGACACTGGGCCGGATTTGCCTTCGGTCTGAATAACTTTGTTGACAGGGATTTCAGCATGTCGCGCACCGACGAAAACCGCTTCATGGACCTGAATACCGGCAAGTCCTGGAATTATAACCTCAATCTGTTCGAACAGAGTTTCGGCTTGTATTCTGATAAAATCGGGCTGGTTACCGGACTTGGTTTTGCCTTCAACAATTACCATTTTGACGGGAACAACAGCATTACCAAGGACAGTCTGGGAAATACCGTATCGCTCGATTACGGTGCCCGCGGAATTAATCTGGAAAAAACCAAACTGGCTACCACATACCTGAACCTGCCTCTTTTGCTGGAATTCCAGTTCCCGGGCCCTCCGAAGAAACGTCTGTATTTTTCAGTAGGTGTGGTGGGAGGACTTAAACTCGGAAGCCATACCAAGGTAATCTATAAACTGGATGGAAAACAAAAAGACAAAATCCGTGATGATTTTAACCTTTCGCCTCTGCGCTATGCCTACACGGCAAGGGTTGGCTACCGTAATCTCCAGGTATATGGAAATTACTACGCTACCCCTTTGTTCGAGAAAAACAGAGGGCCGGAATTGTTCCCGATTGATGTGGGATTGTGTTTAAGCTTCTGATACCTTGCACGTCAGAAATGTCTTAGAACTCTATTTTTTAAGAATTTCTGCAGCACTTGAAAAAATCAGCCGGTTGGCCCAGGGTCAGCCGGCTGATTTCTTTTTACAAAACAATTTCACCTTCCATTTCAACAAGAAGTTCATCCCGACATATATCTGCTTCAAGAAACAAAATACAGCCCGGGGAAAAGTATTTTCCGCACAGGGACCGTATATAAGGAATCTGCTCTCTGGCTTTTACATAAATCCTGAAATATCTTGCCTTTTTTAAAATGTCTGATTCATCGGTATATTTTTTACCCCGAAGACTTTGACTGCACAATACCTGTATATTCTGCAGAGTATTTGTTACCTGCTCCTTCGGATTATTTACCCCCACAGTTTGCTGACCAATAATGGATGCTGTACCCGAAATCCACAATGTGACGTTTCTTCCGGAGGTAAGTAATTTAGCCCTTTCAAACAGGGGAGGACAAAAAGGGACTGTTCCATTGCTTTTTGTTTTGTCAGGCTGGTACTGATATGCATTTCGTTGCCTGGGATTTTCAACCGAAATAATTTTAATGGAATCATCTGACTGCAATGCCATAAAATCGATAATTACCCCCTTCAGCTTCATTCCGATTCCGGTAGCTGCAGGGTAGCCCGGTTCTTTTTTGCATTTATGGAAGATCTGATAGCGTGTCCTGTTGAAAGTATCATAATTTGTCTCCTTTCCTCCATTTCCGGATGCTGTTATCTGCCCTATATAATTCCATTGACGAACTACATTGTCTATCGAAAAACCTTCCCTGGCCAGAACAGAAAGCATTGTCCCGAAAGCTGACTCACCTGCCTTGCTTACGGGTAAAGCTTCTTCCGTTGTTCCACACCCGCTAACCCACAATTCCCTGTAATTATTGGTTTTAATCACAACATAATCGGTTGCATAAACGGATCGATGCAATATTTCTGTATCTTCGCTCACCTCCAGATAGCCGGCTTCTGTCACAAAATTGTATGGCTTTTCAGGAGGCTGGGGAATAAGTGAAAATGTTGGCTGAAACGGGTAAAAAAGTTCCGACAGCATGTTTCGTATTTCCTCTTTCAGGTCATTCCAGAGATTAGAGTTGCCGATATCAGCAAAACAGGTTATTTTGACAATTCGTACTTTTTCTTTTACTGAAAACCTGTGGATCTGCAAAATACAATCATGCCATTCCCTCCTGATGTCGGAAGAAGACTCCGGATAAAAAAATCTGTAATACAAACTCTTCAAAATCATTCCTCTTTTTCAACGTATACGGTCTTTTCTGCTTCCTTTTTTGCAATACCCGCAAGAATTCTCGGACTAAGGTTTATTTCGGATGTTACAAATTCAGGCACATTGAAAGACTTCATGAACAGGTCATAGAAAAGAGGATTGGCCTGGGGAAGAAGGAAAGGTTTACTGAAGTGGCCCTCCCCGTCAAAATAGGCAAAAAAGGGCATGGTATACAATCCGTTGATTCGGCGGCTACTGAAGACAATCCAATGCCCGTTTGAAGACCAGCTGTGATAACTTTCCGCCTGGTCACTGTTGATATCCGGCNTTGCCATACTTCCGGTTACAAGGTCAAAGAGATACAGATCACTTTCCCTGTGCCAGATTGTAAAATTACCATAAACCGACATGCAGAACAAGATGAAACGACCGTCTGGCGATACCCTCGGAAAAGAAATGCTCATTCCGGTTTTTGCTGATGATAGGATGGTATCGGCTTCCGTTCCAAATTTTCGTGTGTTCGCATCAAATGATACCCTGAGCAAATCATATTTGATTTTATTGAACTCCTGAGGCGGAAGTGCTTTGGCACTGCAATAATAGAGAAACTTCCCGTCAGGCGACCAGGCAGGAAATGTCTCAAAACGGTCAGCTGAAGAAAGAACCGGTGAAGTAGTAAGAGTGTTTGTTTGAGCATCATATAAAACGATGTCGGAAAGAGTATCCTGAACTTCAATTTTTTTGTCTTTTACAGAATGAAAGCGTTGAATAATTCTATTGACTGAAAAGGCAACATACCTCCCTCCCGGGTGCCAGGCAGGATATACTCCCGGAGAAATAGTTTTTTCTGTTTTTGTATTTACCTTGTGCAGTTCACCGTTCCTGTATACAATAGTTCCCGCATTCCTGGCACGCATGTGAAACAACATAAGATTACTTTTATTCTGACAGAATGAATGACAATTCATACAATTCCCATCACTAAACGAATTTATCATTACNGGTTTCTCCGTGAAATTTTCCAGGCAACGCTGATAAATTCCCATGTTGTTCCATATTTCATATCCGGGATCGATCAGGCGGTAAACAAGAAAGGAATCAATCCTTTCCGAAGCAATGTGATTCCGGATGGTCTNATANGTATACCACTTCCCTCCCNTCCTGCTCCAAACTGCAAAATAAATGTCTTCCCCTTTTGACTTGTACAGCAGACTCTTCCAGGCATTTGCCGGAATCCTGACAATCCCGTTCCCGGTATGAACGGTAAGCACCCTGGTACTGTCAGTATATATTTTCACCAGAAATTTCTCTCCGCCTTCCTTTATTTGAAAACGAAGCGGAGCTATATTCGGAGGAAGAACAACATCTGTGTAATCCGGAAAAATTTCCGGTTGCCGTTCAACAGGGACTGGTTTTTCATATCTGCCTGAACAGGCAAATACCATGAAAAAAATCAGAAATGTCCAAAGATAATTATCGCGAAACGGGAAAATAACCTTCATATCTATTCCCCTTTATAAAAATTCATATAATACCAGAATGTATTTCCAAAATCTTTGTATAGAGCATTGGCAGCAGCAGAAGGATCATTCCGGTATTTTCCCAGTTTTTCCAGGTACCGGGAAAAACGATTCTGCGTTTCCCTGCTGACATAATATCCTGCCGGTAAGGCATTTTTTCGGTGCAAAGCTTCATAGACCAGAATAGCTTCTTCATAATTCTTTGGCAAATAACGATAACCAAACTGCGAAAATCTCTCTGCCTCTTTTGCCAGAGCATCCAGGTTCTTTTCCAGAAGCAGGCAGGCGATATGGTATTCAAAAGCCATTATGTTTTCAGGATGATTATAGAGAATCAACAGCAACAATTTGTCAAAATCCTTATCATCAGCCCAGAAATCTGATGTCATTCGTAAATTTCTTTTCAGGGCAATTTCTTTATCCAGGTCTAACTTTTCAGGATGCATCAGGTACGATCGGTATTTTTTTGCCCATTGTCTGTAAAAAAATGTTTGCTCCAGCAATGTAATGTATTTTGAAGCTATTACAGTATCTTCGTTAACAAGGCTTGACAGAACAAGCATTCTGAGCGACCTGGGATTCAGTCCGTTGGCAACCATTGCTTCAAAGGCCCACCGGAATGCTTCATTCGTATAACCCATTTGATAATACAGTTCCATTCCAAAAAGCGGCGTCAGGTTATTCGTTTCCCAGGAAAGAAATAAACCGTTGCTCCCTATCTGATTATATCCGAAAAGATTTTGAAGCAGCTGGCCTCTGTTAAACAAAGCAAGGTTGGTATAATAGGTAACGACCCTGTTTGATCCGGGATAATGGGAAGACAGGTAAAGCGCATCGTCCCATCGTCCGCGGCAAACCTGATAGTCTATTCCCAGCATGATTTCCGTTTTTGCATCATAGGCTTTACTCTGTATCCACCATCCGCCCAGAACCAGAATAACCATTCCTGAAAAAATGGTCCTGAAACGAATTCCCTGAAACTTATTCACAATAAAAGCAAATGCCAGCTTATGAACAATTACAGCCACCGGATAATACAGCAAAAGTGCAGGCAGATTCCACTTTACATTTGTCTGGATCTGCAGAGGAAAAAGAAAGGTCCATGCATCTTTTGTGCTGATCTGCCATATATACCAGGAAGCAATGAAAGGAACAGCAATTCCCATTATCAGAAAAATACCCGATATAACCGGATTTTTTTCTTTACGCTCCAGAATTTCATATAGCAGAATGATTACAAGACTGAGAAAACTGTATGCCGCAGCGAGTATATACAGAATAATCCAGCCCGGAATTCCAATGATCAAACGGTTCTGGAAACTTTTTACATGCAAATAGATCAGGGTAAATCCCAAAGCCAGCACCAGGGCTATTGTTGAACTGATGTAGTAGTGATGATGGCTCTGCAGTGCAGTAATAAATACAATCGGAATGACTGACCAGCAAATACCCTGTATGTTGAACTTTTTGAAAACATTGCGGGTTACAAGGAAAAGAGCTATAGAAACCAGAGTTACAATTCCGGCACCAACCCATGAATTCTGATAGAATTGGATCAGAAAAGTACCTGCATATTCCGATAACCCTCCCGGTTTGGATAAAAAAGGCAGAAAATAATCAGAGGAAAAACGGAATAATTGTGTTTGCTCCTGAAAACCTAGATGGTACCGGCAGAAAAGAGCAAAGTATAAATAATGCAAAACAAAAAAAATAGCTAGAAAAAGGCTATTTATGACGGAGGCATTATTTTTCTTCATATGAGGTTTTCAGACTTTTTTCCCTGGTAAAACTCAATGTTTAATGAAAAAAACAATCCGGAATATTATGTTCCGTGTAAAAATACAAATTGCTTGCAACTCCTTTTCGTTAAAGCAAGAAATTTTTATCAATGATTGCAGAAATTACACCACTTATCCTGTCTGATATCCTAATTCATGCCATTTGATTATTTTTAGCTTCATTTTGTACACTCTTGCCTATGGATAATTCTCTCCTCAACAACCAGGAAGTACGTCGGTATGCCCGCCAGATGATGCTTCCCGAAATCGGCATTGAAGGTCAGGAAAAGCTCAAGAAGGCGAAGGTTCTGGTTGCCGGTGCCGGGGGCCTGGGCAATCCGCTTATTTTGTACCTCGCTGCAGCAGGCGTTGGTGAAATTGGCATTGCCGACAACGACCTGGTTGACGAAAGCAATCTTCAGCGCCAGATACTGTATGGAAGCATGGATCTGGGCAAACACAAAGCTATTGTGGCAAAGGAAAGACTGATCAGCCTGAATCATCTGAACAAATATTCATTGCATGTCATTTTCCTCAACCTGGAAAATGCTCCTGAAATCTGCAGGCCCTATAATGTTCTGGTTGATGCTACCGACAGTTTTGAGGCTGCCTGTGCCCTCGATAACGCAGCCCGCACATTGTCAAAACCTCTTGTATACGGAGCTTTGCATACCTGGTCGGCCATGGTGACCGTATTCCGGTACAACAACAGTCCGGGCTTTTCCGACCTTTTTCCTGCAAAACTGACTCCTGAAAATTCCGCCAGGGCAAAAGAACTGGGTATACCTGGCGGATTGCCGGGAATCGCAGGCGCCATTATGGCCACAGAAGTAATCAAAATAATCACGGGTGCAGGAACCCCCTTGGCAGGCAAGCTCCTGATTTACAATATGCTTATACCCCAAATAAGAATGGTATCTTATTCTGATTAACCCCGGCAGGCATTTCATTCGGAATCAAAGCGGGCCGGGAACATTGATCTGAGAACCGGTCGGCTACATCATCTTCTTCAATACCCCCATAACACCCCTGATAAAGGTAGCACTGGTCAGTACCTTAACAACAGGAGGTATTCCCTGATAGGAGGAAGGCCTTCTTGTACGGCCGGGCTGAGGGTATCCTGTACCATACGGTGTCCGTACCGGCCTGCTTTCCCGTACTTCTTTTCTTTCCCTGTCCTCCTGCATCCGTTCCATTTTCCGCCCGAGCACTTCATAGGCGCTTTCTCTGTCAATCACCTGATTGTATTTCCTTACCAGTTCCGAAGAACGGTTGATGGCAGATATTTCCTCCGGTGTAAGGACATCCATCCTGCTTCTGGGCGCCCGGACCATTGTCACAGCCAGAGGAGTAGGAATTCCCTTTTCGTTCAGGGCAGTTACCAGCGCCTCCCCGATTCCGAGAGAGGTCAGAACCTCATCCGTTTTATAAAAGTCCGACAGGGGAAAGTTCTCAGCCGTCAGCTTAATGGCCTTCCGGTCGAGAGCAGTAAAAGCACGCAGGGCATGCTGAACTTTCAAACCCAGTTGTGCCAGAACCTCGTTGGGCACATCCATTGGATTCTGCGTCACAAAAAAGATCCCAACTCCTTTTGACCGGATAAGTTTGACAATGGTCTCGATCTGATCGAGCAGTGCCTTACTCGCTTCTTCAAAAATCAAATGGGCTTCGTCAATAAATACAACCAGTTCCGGTTTTTCCATGTCTCCCTTTTCGGGCATGGTATTGTAAATTTCAGCAAGGAGTGACAACATGAAGGTGGAAAACAACTTGGGCTTATCCTGAATATCCGTCAAACGCACAATACTGATCACTCCCTGGCCGTTTTTATCCCTGCGCAGAAGATCCTGTATTTCGAACGACAGTTCCCCGAAGAAATGCTCTGCTCCCTGCTGTTCAAGTTCCATTATTTTCCGCATAATGGTCCCTGTTGTTGCGGCCGAGACTTTCCCGTACTGCTTTTCGAATTCGGCCTTCCCCTCGCCGGTTATAAATTTTATTACCTGCAGAATGTCTTTCAGGTCAAGCAAAGCAAGCTGATTATCATCACAGTACTTGAAAATGACTGCCATTACACTGCTTTGGGTATCGTTCAGGCCGAGGATTCTGGACAACAGCACCGGTCCGAATTCCGAAACGGTCGCCCTCAGCGATACACCATCCTTGCCGGTAAGCGAAAGCAATTCGACCGGGAAGCCCTTTGGAGAGTAAGATAAACCTATTTTCTGGTGGCGTTCCTTTATGAAGGGTTTTTCTTCTCCGGGCATGGCTATTCCGCTCAGATCCCCCTTCACATCCATCAGCAGAACCGGGATCCCTTTTTCGGAAAGTTCTTCGGAAATCACCTGAAGGGTTTTTGTTTTTCCCGTTCCTGTGGCCCCGGCAATCAGACCATGCCGGTTCATGGTGCGTAAGGGAATCCGGATATGGGCACCTGTCAGGCACTCTCCGTTGTACATGGCCGCACCCAAAACCAGACTATCGCCCTTGCAGGTATAACCCTGCTCGATGAGAGCTCTGAATTGTTCCTTTTTGTCCATAAAATCGTACTTATTACGGCCGAAATTTACGCCAAATTTTCCTGAATCGCATTGCACCATTCAGGTAAGGAGTTTTATCCCGCATTGCGCATCAGGAGAGCTGGCGAATCAAGGCACAACATGTGTCAATCCTGTATAAAAGGCGCAAAATTTTATCGGCTGGCTGGCGATCCGGCCAGCCAGCCGGTAAAAAAATTCCTTCCTGCGTTTAGCCTATTTAATTACCTCCACCCACATACCTCCGTCTGAAGCATTCACTGTTGCGTCATACATAGCACTGCACTGTACCGGCGGATACCAGAACTTTCCGGTATAGGCCGCATTCAGTAATACCACAAATGTGCGGCTTTCGGCTTTGGGCAGGTCAAAAAAGGTATTCACCCGGTCATCTCTGATATCCTGATAACGCGGCACATCGGAACGATAGGCCGACTGGTTATCCTCCATGCGAAGGTTTCGTATTTCCCATCCTGAGGGGAACACATGGGTCAGGGCCATGTCCTTGTAATAACCAAGGATTCCGGGATGCGTCAGTGTGACCTCGGCAATAAAGTCAGTTCCCTGTTTAAGTGAACGCACATCAATTGCCTGTCCGTCCAGCGTGCGGTACCGTACCTGCATCTTCAGGTTGTTTTCGCTGGTAACCGCATTGCCGGTTTCCGGCGTGCCGGTGATCAATACCCGCGCATACAGAATCCCCGTTCCCTTGTTGCTGATCTGAACCGATCCCTGATCAGAAAGATTCTTTGGTATATCAATCTGTATTACAGGCTTTTCAGTAGAAGCATTTACACCTTTACTTTGAGTAAAGCTGTAGGAAAACTTTAAGCCTTTTTCTGATTTTGTTTTGCCGGCGAACCGCGAAATGGCCATCAGGCTGTAGGCCGTTGTCTGGGTGCTGAGCCAGTAGTCTCCGCTCAAAACAGAAGAAAGGTGTTTAACAAGAGGGAATGCTTTTTCCCTGTCGCCCAGCAAAACGAGGGTTTCCAGAATCATAGCCTCATCCCGTTCGGCCGATCCGTAAGTTGGGCTGAAACCTTTGTAGGCAGACGATTTTGTCCCTTTGTCTTTGACGAGTTCCCGTGCCGCTTCGGGCTGGCCTGCCAGAACATAGGCGGCCGCCAGACGCCAGGCGGCTTCAACCGACAGATCGTTTCTTTCTCTCAGCCGGTTCATGGCTCCCATTTCGGCCGATCCGGCCAGAGCAAGCGTAAATAACCGATATGCCTGCATCAGGTCGCTCTGCTGATACGCCAGGTACTTGTATTTGCCGCTCACGGAAGTCCAGTCGCGTGCGGCTGCTTTCTGATAACGAATCCACGCAGGTTTGAATCCTGCCGGTATCGTGTATCCCCTCGCTTCAGCTTCCAGAAGAAAATGACCCGCATAGGATGTGGCCCAGTCATCTGATTCATTGACTCCCGGCCAGTAACTGAATCCTCCGTCGGGCCGCAGGAACAGCTTTAAGCGTTCAATGCCGGCAAGAATATTCTTCTTAATTGTTTCCCTTTCCTCCTGCTTCAGTTCCATAACATCTTCCAGATAAAGCTGCGGAAAAACAGCTGAAGTAGTCTGTTCCACGCAACCATAAGGATAGGTAAGAAGGTATTTAAGCCTGCGTCCAAAATCAACCGGGGGAAGGGATGAAACTTCCAGTACACCGCTGTTGCTTCCTGCCATGCCGGGTCCCTGCCAGACAGCTTCCCAGTTTTTCCCGGGTTCAACGACTCCTTCCCTGTAAGCAGTAACAGGTGCATTCGGATTTCTTACATCCAGTTCGATATCGTAACGGGCTGTTTCGCTTCCGCTCACTGCCTTAACACGAACACGCGCCACCCCGGTTTTTGATGCCACCTGGAAAGGAAGGGTTATGGTTTCGTCACCCGGATTGCTGAAAGAAACCACACGGGTATTTCCCTCGGCAGGAACCAGGAGATCGTTGGTTTCCACTTCAATTTTTACCTGGCGGATTTCCTTTTCCATAGCAAAGACGGTGACGGGAAGGTCAACCTTTTCACCGGGGCTGAGGATTCTCGGCAGGGTAGCAGCGATCATGAGCGGCTTTCTTACCGGAACCGTTTTTTCGGCGGCACCGTAAGCCCTGCCGTTACCGGCCACGACCATAACGCGCACAGAGCCAACATACCTCGGCATGGTAAATGTGTGGGTTGCCTTTTCTCCCTTATCGAGCGTAAACGGACCGGCAAACATAACGACCGGCTTGAAACGTGTTGCCCGGCTTTTGGCTCCTGCAACCTTTCCTTCTTCATCACCTCCGAGGCCGAGAAGCAGGGGAAGTTTTCCGCCATAGGCGCCTATTACCATGTCGTAGAGATCCCAGGTGCGGACGCCCAGGGCCTCCCGGGCATAGAAACTGCTCCAGGGATCCGGGGTCCTGAACCGCGTCAGGTCAAGCAAACCTTCATCCACAATAGCCAGGGTATAGGTCATGTTCTGCCTCTTTTTTTCCTTCACCTCTACTGTGAACTTTTCCTCCGGCTTAATAACATCCGGCATGATAATTTCCGGTTCAAGATGGGTTGAGGCATCTTCCACCAGCAGGGGAATTACCCCGTACATGCGGATGGGCAGGTCATTGGCTGTCTGCTCGTGGGGCTGTACCAGGGTCAGATGCACATATACATTGGGAGCCATAGCCTCAGTAACCTTAAAGCGGAACACTGTCTGGTCCTTTTCGGCTTTTACCCAATAGGCATCAATAACCCCAGAACCCGATTCAATACTCACCAGGGCGCGGCCTGCACCTCCCGAAGGGAAAGTAATAACAGCCTCTTCCCCAACCTGGTACTTTTCTTTGTCGGCCGAAAAGATCAGCATGGAAGCTCCGGAAGGCGTTTTTTCCGTCGATCTTCCGGCCCAGCCCGGCCAGTCAATGTATACGATTTTTCCTGTGGCATGCCCGCCTTCCGGATCAACTACCCGGATAAGAAAACGGCCCCATTCGGGATATTTGATCTTGAACTGAAAACTGCCTTTCCCGCCTGAGGTCGACAGGGTGGTGGCATATACAGGCTGGTGGTAGCTGCTTCCGAGGTAGTCGGCCAGATCATCTCCGGAACGGTCCCACCACCATTTCCATTCAATCTTATAAATCTTCACTTCCAGGTTTCTGGCCGATACGGGCTTCCCTTCGGGATCAACCGTCACTACCTGAACCGTATGAAGGGTATCGGTCAGAAGCATGTTCCTGGCTTTGTCCCCTTTTGGAACCCTGATGCCCACAAAGGTACGGTAAGGTGCATATGGTATGGTAAAGCGATCGATGCTGAAGTCGCCGCCTTCTTCAAAAACCCTGGTAAGAAAGGCTGCCGAGAGCATGCCCGGTGCGGCATCGTCAATCCTTATGGATGAGGAGAACGTAGCCTCTCCGTTTTCATTGAGGTTTCCTTCAAAAATCGTACGCTCTTCCGATTCAAAACGGCGTACCGGATCATCAAATACATATTCCGGATACTTCTCAAACGATGTAGGTATGGCATTCAGCGTTGCCCTGACATTGACCTTGAGATTTTTTGCAACGGCTCCGTGCAGCCAGGTAACTTTCATGGTTCCCTTAATATCGGGACGGGAAACGGAGAGCCGGTCGGTGCCAAAATCGAGTGCAATTTTCAGCCGGTTGGGTTTCACGGTCTCGACCTTCAGCACCCTGCTGAAAACCGTGCCGCCGACTTTGATATTGGCGGTGTAATTTCCTGTTGGGGCATCGGCCGAAGTAGGAATGGTAAACTGATAGAATCCGTTCATACCTTTGGAACGGACCATTTTCTTAACCAGCTGGCCCATAGGATTAACCAGTTCGAGAATTACCGGATGATTTTCGGGAATGAGGTCGGCTTTGTCTTCCATAATGAAGGTAAGGAAGAGGGTATCGCCGGGCCTCCAGACACCCCGCTCACCGTAAATAAATCCCTTAAGCCCCTTCTGAACCGGAGCGCCGGATACGTCAAATGTGCTCAGCGAAAGCGATGAACCTTCATCCAGCCGCAAATAGCCCCGCTGGTCTCCTGATCGGGCAATCAGAAGAAACGGCATCCCGTCGGTCCGAACCTTTGCCAGTCCGTCAGAATTGGTTGTAGTGCTGGCAATGAGCTGTTTCTGGTAATTGTAAACCTCGAGAGTAACTCCGGAAAGAGGATCCGTCGTCTTCAGGTCAGTAACCGCAAACGTGAGCCATTTGTCACTTCCTCCCTTGGCAATAATGCCCAGATCGGAAGCCAGGATGTTGCGGGCTACTTTCCGCCCCTCATGNTAATAGGCATTGGAACAGGGATCATTTCGGCTGCGCCGTTCTTCTTCCTCATAATAGTAATATTCTTCATCGTCGTAATAACCNGATTCATAGCCCTCCCAGGCATCCCAATAGCTGTATTCCTGTTCAGCAACCATTTCATCTTCTGCTGCTTCTTCTTCCTCCTCCGTTTGCTGGTCATTTCCGCCGGCGCACGGATACGTGGAATGCTTTTTCCTGAAGCCAAGTTCTACCCGGTAAATAGCCCCCGGTTCCTGTTTAATCAGCTGGCTCAGGTCAAGGCTGAAGGTATTCCATACACCATAATCAATGGGCGTGGATGATGTCAGAGGGATTTCCCGGCGGAAAACAAGCCGACCCACCCGCTTCATCTGATTGGTGCCGTCAAGCTGATTTACCTGAAGAAACTGGGCGATGTTGTTTTCAAATATCCTTATAATGCGCACATCAACAGCCTTCAGGTTGACCGCTTCAAACGGGAAAATGAGCCCCTGAGAAGAAGGAAGGATAACCCCTTTACCGGTAAGCCGCAAAGCTGGCTTAAGCTCTTCAAAAGCAAGGGATATTACTTCCGTCCTGGGCAGTTTGTAGTTCATGATGTTCCTGATACCCTGTTCAATGCTGAGCGAGGCTGAACCGCTCTGACGAACCGCCGGATATACATTGACAATATTCCCTTCGATGGTGAAGGTGAGGGATACGCCGTTACTTAACCTGATCAGTCCGTCCAGATTCTGGTTTCTGGCCAGAGGATCCGAAAAACGNACCTGTANGTATTGCGAAGGCTGCTGAATAACTTTCGCGCCAAGAACTTTAAAATCGCTGAGGGAAGGAATGGCAAACTCTTCCTTCCCTTTTGATGCAACCCCAATGGATGAACCGTCCCAGGCAATCAGAATCGTTGCCTGAACTTCCTCTCGTTTAACACTGTCGATAGTAAAATAATGTTTTGTACGGCCTGATTCATGCTCCCAGGTTATTGGAAGTTTCCTTTTGTTCTGGGTTGCTGAAAGCACTTTTTCCAGTGCATTGCCGTCGATGACATCGGCCGTAAGCAATGTGCCCCGTATTCGGTTCCAAACCAGGTCGTTGTCAGAAACCGGCTGATACCCTTCCACAGCAACAGAAAAGCTTTGTTCAATGGTCTGAAAACCGAAGGTAAATTTTTCAAACTCTTTTGGCACAGTAAACAGTTTGTAAAGATTCAGGGTACAGGTGTAGGTTGTGCCCCCCTTCATCGGTTTTTCAGGCACAAATTCAAGGGTGCGGGTGTCGCGCCAGTACAAATCGCCTTTTAAAGACGGAGAAAAAGAAATGATGTTCCCGTCAATGGCTTCGTTTAACACCACCGGCTGCGGGTAATCCTCGGCAAGGCGTATCCGGATCGTCGATTCTACGGAAATAACACCCGATGTGTATCCGACAATATACTCCCTGAAGCCGGCATCAGGGACAACAATCGCTTCCTTCTTTTTATGGCAGGAAACCAGCAGGAGAAACATTCCGGTAAAAACAATGAACCTGGTCGGAAAAAATCGGGATTGTAACATAACCATATAAATTAAAAATTGTAAAACCGAATATACCTAAAATTCATTTCCGATTTTCTGTTTCCCGTTTTTTTTTTCAGTTGATACGGGTTTAATACTTACTGCATTCAGGCGCAGAAATGGCAAATCGGAATTATGTATTTTGTCGGAAAATAAAAATAAATTTGTTTTTTCCTGCCACCTTTTTGAAAAATTGCATCTTTATAAAAACAAATACTAAAAAATATGACAAACGATTTCTGGGAAAAAACCTACAGGGAAAATGCATCTTACCTGCTTGCCGTTTGTTACCGATATGTGGAAAACAAAACCCTGGCAGAAGATCTTATGCATGAGGCATTTCTTACCGCCATTAATCGCTTCGATACATTTACCGGAAGAGGAAACTTCAGAGGATGGCTGA
>JGI24721J44947_10004914_pt1 | contig 18444 bp, 17 predicted proteins | sample YelNatPaOPGAMG01_FD_44947 | JGI IMG/M metagenome (IMG submission 44947) | reverse complement strand
CAACAACAACAACAACAACAACTTTCCGATCAATCTGCTCAAGCGTTCGCAGCAGAACATTTCAGCCGCGGTGCCGTGCCAGAGACGCCGCCACCTTCGCATTTCTGTTAATGCTTCCGAGCAAAGTTCAGATCTATATGTTTAACTTAGCGTCTCCTTAAGCGTAACGCTTCGCAGTTTACACAGCACCGCGTACAATCCGACACTTGTGCAGGTCGCGGCTCTGAGGCGTCCGCACCTGGCACCCGCATCCCGGAGGTACCGAGCACAATCTGATAGGTCGCTATGACCTTTGGCGGCAGCATGCATCAAGCGATCGAACGAGCCAAAGCAGCGTCGACACAACGGATATTAGGGGTGGCAGGAAGTCGGCCCTCTGAATACGTTGGCCTAACGTCCTGCACGCCTCGCTTCCCTGAAGCACCTGATAACGCTCAGTACACCGGTGCCTAAATCGTAGTGTCTTCGTGGTTGCTTCATGAGACTGTCTACAAGCTGGAACGTCGAGCAGCGCCTCCAAGCTGCACAAAAGTTGACCAGGTAAACTCCGGGAGCTCGTCGAAGCGGAGCCACCGCTCGCCTATCTAACAGATTCGCGTCACCTTGCGAGCGTTTGCCGCACCAGTCCCAATACCACAGCGGAAGCGAGCAACACCAGCATCGAAGACCTGCGTCTATCCTCCATTGGCGCTCATCGAAGGGCCCGCAAGTCGCGCTTACGCAAGCGCCTTCTCCGGTGGCTGCGCACAGGCTGCTGCAGAGCCGCGGGAAAAATTTCCCACAACAATTTCGCTTTTTTTCGCGCGGGTTCCAGTACATAGCTGGCCTTGCCTGTGCCAAGGGCACGCTTTTCGAGCTTGTGCCCGGTGAAACAGCATGGCTGCTGTAGACATAATCTCTGTGGCAGTGGAAAATAACCCAGCACCCTTTCTCTCAAACCTTCGCTTTGCGATTGCGTACGAGGTTCGAGAGGCGCTCTCTGACGACATCGAGTGGCGCGTCGTCTACGTCGGTTCAGCGTCGTCCGAATCTTATGACCAGGAGCTCGACGCTGTTCTGGTACCCGCGGATACCCCTGGGCGCTTTGCGTTTGTCTTGGAGGTGCCACCGCCGCGACCAGAACGGATACCAGAGGAAGATGCCACGGGGGTTACGATCGTACTCGTGACCTGCAGTTATCGTGGGCAGGAGTTTATCCGGGTAGGATACTATCTATGTAACGAGTATCCACCGGAGGTTTTGAAAGAGGCGGCTAGCAGCGTGAAGCAGCGACTAGTCCAGGCTGGTATGAGCGAAGCGGAGGCAGAAGCACAGGCTGCAGCAACGGTGGAGATTTCGCCACCACAGTGGGACAAACTCCTGCGCAATATTCTAGCGGAGCAACCGCGGGTTACTCGTTTCCCTTGCAGTTTTGATCGGAGTGTTCCGGCCAAGACACCTTCGACCAGTGTCGCGGCCACAGATCAAATATATTGACGGTCTTCTCGGTACGAAGCGGTATTGGATTTCGACCTGCAAGTACCCGCTCGGCGCTGTGCGGGTTGGAGCTGCACCCTTTCCGTCGCCACGACACCGTGAGCTAGCCCTGTATATGGTATGCGGATGCCTCGGGGGCTAGACGCTCGGGTTATTCAACCTACCCGAATGACGTTTGACGTACACGTGTATATCGAGCGCACTGGTTCAGGATAGATCTAGCTTTGCTTTACCCCTGGGCATTCTGGGTCGGCCTTGTCCGAGTCGCCGCGCTCGGGGCAGCAGCCGGATGCATCGTCATCGGTACGCACCGGACTCGAGCGTTCAGCGCTTTCCCGCCGCTCAGGCACGTTCACCAATGGTTGCGAGAAAGCGGCGCTTGCTTCCGCGTCAGGCACACAAGCTAGCACCATCTCGACAGGGCAGTGATCGCTTCCGTAGATATCCGGGCGCGGACGCACTTGCACTACTTTCCAGACGCTCTCCGTCGCCATCGATTGCGGGGAGGTGTCAGCGGTGCAGGCCTCTGCGGAAGCATCGTTATGCCGCAGTACCTGCCGCGGTGTCCGACCCTGACCCACCATGGCTGCACTGACGCAGAAGAGATCGATTCGCCACCCGTTCCGTCGAACGCCTCCCATAGAATCCCGATAATCCCAAAATGTAAAGCGCGGTGTCGCCTCGTTGCCATGCAGAGCCATGAAAGCGTCCACCAGACCCGCTTCCGAGAGCGTTCTCCGAAAGCTCTCCCGCTCATCGCTGGTGAAACCCGCACACCCTCGACAAGCCTCCACCGAATAGACGTCGCGATCGTCTAGAGCCACATTCATGTCGCCACAGAGAATGATGGATCGTCGCGTTGCCGCTAGTTGTCGGAGGTAGTCGCGCAGGGCAGAATCCCACTCTTGGACTCGGTACGCAAGGCGCTCGCAGGACCTCAGTCCCGAGTTTGGTACGTACACGTTCACTAAGACAAGGTCGGGATATTCGTAGACGATGCAGCGACCTTCAGCATCGTGTTCCGGGTGACCTGGTATTCCCCGATGTACGCTTTGAGGCTTGAGTTTCGATAACACTGCGGTGCCAGAGTAACCCTTGCGCGCTGTACTGCAAAACCAGGTCTTGTAACGGTACTGAGGCAGAAGAAACGGCCCGGGTGTCGCGTTCGCCTGCAGCTTCGTCTCCTGTAAACAGATGATATCTGGATTAGCTTCGTGAACGTATTTGAGCAGTGCAGTCGAAGCGCTGCGGTAGGAGGCCACGTTCCAGGTGACGAGGCGGAGTTGTCTGCTCGAGGTTACCGAGCGCTCACTTGTCAGCGCTGGCGTCACCTGGGTGCTTTGCGTGGACGTTCCAGTTGCGGGTAGGGTGCGGGCCCGCTTCTCGGGTGGTGGCAGCAGCGCCTCGGGCGCGTCGGGTGCCGACCCGCCNTCCCCGCTGAGCTGGTCGGGCATCCCGGTTCCGCAGGTTCAACCAGAACGGACCCAGTCTCCTCGGGAGGAGAACGATGCTCGCCTGAACTTTAAATTATGGTGTTTCCAAACCTGCGAGCTCGATCCGTGCTTGCCGGTATAAAAAGAGTGCCCGAGGAAGCGTCTCGTCGGCGGGGGCACCCGACTGCGCCAGCACCTCGAGCTGCAGCAGGTTCGCAGTGCCGTAGCGCCGAACCAGGTACAGACGCAGAAAGTGGAGCGCCTCTCGAAACCGTTCATAACGACTATGCGAGCAGCCGTAACTATGGCATAGCATTTCCGCCGCGAGCAGCATGCTCGCGAGGTCACCCGCAGTAGCCTGTTCGCGAGTCTCCTGGAACCAGCGTTGCTCGCAGCAACGTACCTGCCGCGCCAGTGAGCAGCGCTCGTCCGAGTTCTCCAGAATCATTCCCAGCGATGATAAGCGGCTTTTTTCAAGGCATTATGCGAAGCGGTTCAGCGAACGCAGCCCTTCCGTAAGTTTTCTGAGCTTGAAACCGCACGTCCCGCGTCAATGGTTCTGGTGCAAGTCGCTTCGCAGATACGGCTCCTCCGTTGCCGACGCTGATGATTTGCTGTCGATGGAGCACATGCGCAGAGCAGCGAACCTGCAAACTCCTTGGATACGCGATTGCTGTCGATGTGTCAGCAGCAGACCTCCTTTCTTCCAGAGATGCATATAGGATATACGAGCCCCAGACCAGTGTTATCGTTGGGAGCTGGCTCTTGCACGATCCATTAACATGGATCCTCAAGGTACCTGTCGTGCCGCAGACGCTTGACAAGGACGTGGATGCACTGCAAACGAAAAAGCGGCAGCTTCCAGACGGCCGCGGAGCAGCTTGGCGGTGCCTCTCGAGGTCGCGACTCGCAGTTCAGGCTCACTTTCGACGGCCGATGCAGTTGTGCTGTCCGCGTCAACTCGGCTACGTGCAGCCGCCCCAACCTATATTTCCATTCAAGGCCCAGTTCGACGGGATGACGGCCTCTGGGGGCATCTGGAGCAGCCGAGTTGCGACCATGGAGAGGCGCACCAAAAACACCACCCTTCCAGCGTCTGATCCTGAGCGTTTGCGGCTGTCATACGCTGTGACTATCGACCTCGAACATTGGTGAAGCCAACGATACCAGATAGACGTACCTGAAACAGATGCAGTGCATGTTTGCTCATCAACGGCGCCATGGAGCAGGCACCCCGACGAGCGCATTCCGCTTGCGTATCCCGGGCGCGTCCAGTTGCAGGCACGGATCCGGTACCGAAACCGCACGTGTGGTAGCGATGAGGTGCGCGAGGCGCTGCTGCTGCTGCTGCTGCTGCTCGTAGCCCTGGACAGCACCGCGCTGGTGGACAGCACAGCGGCAACCAATTTCGGGATCGTTTGGATTGCGCACGCACGCACGCACGCGCGCACGCATACGCTTTTCGGCGTTTCGTGTGTTTCCTCTCCAAAAGTGACCTGGAGGCTAAATGTTCGCACGAAGGTTAATACTCCTCGTTATATTCGTTTTCGTTATGTTTCGTTTTGTTGAGGCTGTAACTCCTGCGGCTTCTCCCACTGCTACACCTGGACTTTCAGGCTGTGCCGCGCTTTTCACCGAGGAGTTGCCGAGCTGTATCGGTGACGTTCTCCAAGTCCCGGGCGTTCTTTTATCGGACCTCATAAANGCTGCCCGTTACTGCGCAAGTACAGTTGTTAGNTTGATCGTATGTGCTGCTGAAAATATTGATTCCTTGGANTCAAGCTGCGCACCGGAGCTGAGCATCATCCGGGCCTGTGTGCAAGCGTCAGTGTCAAACTCGTCACTGACGCGTTGAGTGCGCGCACCAGTTCGCCAGACGCCGCCCGCAGGCTTCGCATGGGCCCCAAATGAACGCTTTATATCTCACGAATCGATCTTGAAAGCTTGTGGCAAGTGCACAGAGCCAAGCGGGGCTATGGTAGCGTTCCGCACTCGCGGCGGCTCCACATGGGTAGCTGGCGACACGCGCTCCTCTGCTTAGCTGCGGTACCGAGAGCCATGACAGATTCGGAACGACGACAGGAGTGCATCGCAACAAAGCATGCTCTTGCAATGATCATTGTTTGTAAATGTTCTGTTTGGAATACTCCATCCCAGCCTCCATTGCACACATCCGAGCACGCATGCATGACACACATTGCGCAACGTGTCCCGTCAGCGAGACGCGTTCCCCCCGCGTCTAGCGTGACGAATGGAGCTGCGTATTCGCGACGCAGCTCTACGTGCATGTGTTTTCTGCTCTTGCGAAGCACTCGAGTTCGGTCGATTGGTGCTCGCTCAGGTGTTGGTAGGTTTTGCGCACGTCCATGTGCAGTCGGCTGTTGTTCGTCTCAATGTTTTGATTCAAAACATCAGAGGACCGTTATCAACGCCACCGGGTCCCTGCTACTGACTTGAAGCATACGCTGTGTATCGTCAGATGCGTTTCGCGCCTCTAACGGAGCGCGTCCGATCCTCGTGAACGGCCTCTGAGCGCGCCGTCGCGTCGTGCGCGGGTCGCTGGCAACCCCAGCGAGCCCCGCGGGTTCTGCATAAGGATCGCGACTCTTCCATGCAGCAATTTGTTCGTACCTGTCGAGGCGCGAGATCGAGGGGGCAGCCAAACCCCTGACGCCTTCGGATTGCCGCGTACCTAAAAGTCGTGAATCGCGTCGGATGGTCACTGCANTCCCCGTGAAGGAAAAAAGCGACGCTAGCAGCTCCCGTGCGACGATCCGAGTGATGGAGCCCGCGACTTGACACGCGTCGCTTCCGTCACTGGGTGTACGAGACTGCAACCATTTCTAATCGATGCGGTTTACATGCCGGGCGAGACTGCGGTGTGCCTTCTGCATTTTACAAACACATGCCACCTAGCTCGCGCCTCCTAGAACCCGAACGCAGCCCAGCGCTCACAAGTGTTGGTCTGCCTGGTGCCTTGCCTCTTGAAAGCGCCCCAAAGCACCAGCACCTCGATGGTGACGACGTTGACGTTCGTCGACACCATGTGCTTGGTGGTAATCACAGCCGCGATGACGAGCATGCTGATCGTGATGATGCTCAGCAACGCCCGCGTGCGTCCGCGCGGATATCGATACCGTCTCGAGGATTCGCGATGCAGCTGCTGGGAGGAGCTCTTCGCGGAATGACTCTCCGCGCAACTGCGGAGAATCCTCTTCATGTATCTGGTTTCGTAATTTTGAAAAATCATGGCTCGTTAACTCCCCGTCAATATGATGCTCGGGCCAGAAATCGCCCAAGAGCGCCGGTTCACCACAACGACCCTCTGAAAGTTCTATGCAACGTTGGATCAGATCGTAACATGCCTCGGGAGTCACTTTTGAATCATGTCGATAGCTGGGGTGCTTGAGAATGAATTCTCGCATCCATGCCGCACAGGTCAGCAGCCTTCCACTGGAACGTGCAGCTACAAAGTCCAAATAGGCTCCAAGACGCATTCTCGTGGCCCGATCGAGACCCGGGATTGCGTCGAGGTAGACCCGAACGAGCGTCAGGAGGCCGGGGTAGGCTTTGCGAAAAGCGTGTTTCTCGCAGCAGGGTTTTCCATTCATGATCTCGTCGATGGTCATGAGCTCCATGGCCTCGGGATCCGGATCGGTGCAGAAGCGGAATGGACAAGACTGCGATGGCGACGATTGCGAACCGGCTGGTGACCCCGCGTTCAGGCTCTGGAACGAGACACAGTGCTCCGAACCGCAAGCGCATCGATAGTGACACCGGACAGAGCAGGAGAGCTCTGCTTCGCGAGAGAAAATATGTTTGCGGAACCAGAACTTGCCTTGGCGCACAGCGTCGCGCTGGTGTGCAGTCACAAGATTCTCATCATGCTTCGATATCGGAATGTACAGGTTCATGCCAAACGCCAGAATGCAGCGGGACAGCAGCACCATGAACACCGTGAACGCGGCATTTTCAAAGTCCGTGATCTGGAGCTCCATCGAGCGGAACTCGGTTCGCCAGCCCGCGGACGTATTCGGGCCAGTCTGGCTCGGCGGCTTGAACCGCACCGTATTCCAGTTCGTGGATTGGATATTCTCGAAATGAGTCAACGATACACGGTCGTCGACGGTGGCAAAGTCATCAAATATGACCAGCGGATCTCGAATGAAGAGATGCGCAACGTGGCGTGCGAGGTGCTCGTCGACACCGGCTTCGCGAAGTCGTCGATAGGCACGTGCATCCACCAGTACGGGGATATCGTTGTAGAGGGCGGCTTTCATTTCCGGTCTATTACTGATGAAACAGTCAATCGAGGAATATCGCGACTTGGGCGGGCATCCTAATGCGCGCTCCAAAGCGGTCCGATCGTCTACCGAAGCGCTGATGATACTCCATCGCACATCGGTATCGGTGAGAAAACCGCGCAGCGCTGGTGTCGCTGCGGTCAGTGCCAACATGACCGGGGCCAACACCGCGAGCTGGTCGTAGAGGTACCGACCCTCGTCCATATTCGCTGCCTGCAGGGTAATTTGCAGACAACAGAGGCCCATCCCAAAGCCCATAGCATCCATGTAGATATCTGGACTGGTGTGCCTCCCGTCGCGATTTCGCTCATTCCACGATGCAAGCCCAGCCTTCTCGCACAAGTAGCCGAGGCCGTCGTGTTGCGCGTCAAGCGCTACGGGACGCTCGGGACCATCGACACTCGGTGCTTCAATCGGTACAAGTACTAATTCAGTATCGCCGCTGGCCTGCGACAGTGACCAAGCCAGCCGCTGTCGCTGCACGGCTTCGTCAATCCGAACAGACCCAACGTCCTGGTCGGTGTTGTCCTGCGACAGAGATGTCTTTGCGAGTTTTTCGTCAACAATCTGATGCAGATCGATGTCAACAACGCCGCCGTGTCGCGAACCACCCTCCCAGAGAGGAATCTCAGACGGCGTGCTCTTGTCTCGATACAGAGGCACATGAATGGCGACCGGCTCGCCTCGTCGTAGCCGAATGTTCCGGGTGAGCGTACCGAATCGCGGGTGCGGGTTAATGACCGCATCTGGAAGGTAAAGTGAGCGCGCAAGTGGACCGCAAACCCCGTCTCCAGCAGGCTCACAAAAACGCCCGCAGCCCAGCAGCGGATAAGCAGTGAGCGAGAGCAAGCGCTCGTTCGGCCGCAGGACTCGGCGTATCTGGGCTCGCCGCAGTGCCATATTCTGCTCCACCAAAACAAGGTCTCGCATATAACACGAATAGGGTACACCAGGTGTACCTTCAACCATCCAGTTGGCATACTCTGGGCGCCACAGTGTCTCTGGAACTGGAGCAGAGTCGAATTCAGACAGCTCCGACTCTCCGGTCACACGCTCCTGCACGTCGGCAAGCGAATTGCGACTCACGAGTCGCTCCTCGGACTGCAACTCTTGGATCACCTGCGGTGCCCGAAGCGATAAGTATGTGCAACGCTCGGACTCATTCAAAACTAGGAGTGTGTACTCGATCTCGTCGCCCCATTTGAGCACGTCACCTTGGCGATCACGCGTTGCGCAGAACACGTTCACAAACTGCTCGATGCCGTGCTCGCGAACGTAGTCCAGGTGGGGTTGGGCGTCCCACCAGCCGAGCGGGCGGCCAGTCGTGAGGAGGCCCATACGGAGACGCTGAAGCAGCCCAGGGCGTCAGTGTCAGGAGCGACAGGCACGCTAGCTGCACAGCAACCGCTCTGCGCTCTACACAGTGTCGTGCAACGCAACGCGATGCTGTGCTCCAGTTCTTGATGCGGAGGCAGGCGTCGCAGTACCGCTTCGTGACGCGTCGACGCGACTTTTGTCGCCCATCGAGCTGCCAGGGCGTCTCTATCGCGCGCGCGCGCGCTGCAATGCATGCGCGAATGCCCTGCAACGTGGTGTCTGCGTGCGTGCACGGCATTGGCAGTCACGCCACAGGCTTGCTGTGACAACTCCGTGGGGAGCACTGCATCACTCGCAATGATCGCTTTGATATCCCATAATGGAGCACAAGGGTGATTGTTCAGGGGCATTGTTTCCAGTGTGCGTGTATAGGGCGCTACAGTTTTCCTGGATTCCAACGCCCTATCATCTAGACACTAACTGTTTTTTGAAAGTGTTCAGTGTTTCAGTACGATGCCTACTCTGTGTTCATCCTGATCACTAGAAACGTTTGCTCAATACAGAGCCAATGGACGTTCCGGAAACGTGAAGTTGTTTTTCGGATACTGACCGGGGTGTTCAGGTCGTCGTGCAGAACGTGCTGTCGTGCACTGTTGTTGGCGGAGTTCCATCAACGCGAGGGCCACGGATGCAATTGCCTTGCTTTCGGAGGTTTGCTCAGCGTATTGTTTGCAATTTCGTGTATTCGGCGCTGTTTCAAACGCTTGTTCTATTCCAGATTCCGTGTCCGCCCGTGCTCGTGATGCGTCTGTGTCGCTCGGAGCGCATCAACGGGAGTCATGCAGGGTCGCTTGCTGGACTCGTCGAAGGAGCAGGAACGTGACCGTGGCGCGCTGCGCCACGTGATACGCACTAGGCAACCGCAAATCAACTCGACTGAGCAGCTATTTCCTTTATGAAACCATGGAGGAACTTGGCGAATGCAAGTTTTTTGCACTCATCGCGAACCGAAACAAATGGCGACCCCAGCGCAATGCTATGCAAGCGTCCATAAGATTGTCCGCATGCGAAGTTTGGGTACTCATATACTCTCTGAAGCGTGAAATCTGCTTGAAGTAGTCTTCAGTTTCTTGGACCAGCGAGTTGAGCGTACAACGCTCACGAGACAGACNTCATGAATCGCTCGACATTGACCTGCAAATGGATTTGCTTTTTGAGTCTTGTTCAATAATTTTTCACACCTGTGCTGTATCGTTTACCTCAATTGACAACGTGACGCGTCCACGTCTGAAGGTATGCTGGGAAGTGTGCCTCCAAACCTCTGATCATTACATCAGATCGAGTTGCGTGCTTTCTAACGAATATCCGTTGTACTGTCGCAGGGAAATTTCATCAGAAAATTCGAGTGGAAAAAGGACAGCTAGATGCCGAGTGTCCGAGAAACTTACGCACATTTGCTTGACGAGGTGCGTCGAGGCGATGAGTGCTAGGCGAGCCTTCCTCGACTAGAAAGCTACGCGATCCTCAGTGGCGTCCTGCAGCTTTCAGCGTCGCGGGTGCAACTGACCAATCTATTGATCCGTGGGCGCGAAAACCGGCGCTTCGCACTAGACAAGCTGTTTTCGACTGGATTGCACCAGAACGCAGAAGCTGGTACGAAGATCAGCTCAACGCCAACGTATGTCGGGTGCCGCATGACCGCTTTTACTTGATGGACGGCGACCTTGTCCGAGAGTAGGACAGCAGCACCGAGGAAGGAGAAGCCACGAAGCACGCGTCAACGAACAATGAGATGTCGATTGATCCTCTCCGCCTGGTGATATGTAGGCGATTGCACCATTGAAGAGCCGCTAGGACTTTTATTGTTGTCATGCTCGCTTGCATCTTCTGTACGGACAGCGTTCTAAACCTCTTTGAGTACCGTATACAGGTCGAGCGTTTTTCTCGAATCGCGTAACGTCCAGGGCGACGAACACTCGTCCATTGTGTGGGAAGCGTTTGCGTTTCAGTACAACAGTGTTCGTGTGCTGTTCAACGCGTGACGGAGTCCCGTAGAAGCAGGTTTTCTCCCTATGTCCATCAGTGCCTCTTCGTCACTTTTCGTATCCTTAGTAGGAAAAAGTCGCGTCCTGTGGCTTCTTTGAGAGGTTTTCACAAAGAAATTACGGACGGGAATGTATGGACAACCAGTCAGACATTTGTCTAAATAGAGAACGACAGGTTCCGTTTTGGGTGCAAGAGGTTCGGCATCAGCGCCACGAGAAGCTCGCTTCAAGTACGTGCTGAATGCCCGAATGACTGACTTGGGCGAGTGAACCAGTTTTTCGCAAGCGAGCAGCCCCAGCATGAATTCTTTCCGCGGCGTTTCCCCCTATCGACAGGATTCATTCCCTTTGTCCAATACCTCCGCGAGACAACGACGAACAAAGTCAAAAAGATCATGATGATACATGTATTCCAGAACTCTCGATGCCGAGCACATAACGAGCTCCTCTATACGTTACGACTCGGCGTAGCGGTCCAATACGTTCGCTTGTTTCACCATGCCTACAGGCCGCTATTCGGGGCAGCTCGTGTCAAATACACCTCGCAGGCGATCAATACCACTTGACCAGGTCTGGAGCACAAACACTGTCGCGGTCCGCGGGGGCGAAGGCCTCTCATCGAGTCGCAGCGGGACGGCCAGCGGTGCTACTGCTGCCAACACCGCTGCCCCCAGCGGCTGCGGCCGAAGAACTTGCCGCGTTTGCATCCAGCTCCCGATCAATTTCATAAACCAGGGGAACCACAAGCACCAAAGCGCTGGTTGCACTGATCCAGGCCACGCGGCCGCCTAAACCGAACGCTCGTCTTACGAAGGTGTAGCCCGAAGACGCAACCCGCTCCACGCGCTGGTACCACTTGGTCTCCGTGACCGAGTCCTTCCAGTCTTCTAACTGGTCAACGGTGCGGTTCCACCAGTTGTGCTCTCGCTTCTTAGCGGCGATACTATCTGGTGGCACTTCAAAAAGCCGCGCCATGTTCACCACTTGCTCGGAGACGCGAAGCGCAGGGTATGCAGCACCCGTACCTACGGTACCAGCGGCNGGCGTGCAGCGAGCCCCGACGTCGACGCCGTGCGTTGGCAGCGGCGGCAGCAGCGGCGCCTCTTCATGTTCTTTCATTGACAAAGCGCTTTCGTAGCGTTCTCCGATTATGCGCATTTTTCTTTTCTTTTTGTGGGGTTTTCAGTGCACGCTTAAGTATCCATCAAACACCCTACCTCCAAGTTACATTCCCTATACTTCTTCTCGGATATTCTGGTCGTTTCATACGTCCTATCGTGTGTGCCTAGTGCCTGCCGAAACCGCGCTTCTGCTTGCCGCAAGCGGTCGACCGGCTTGCCGTCGATGTGTAGGCACCTCCGGATTGCCGATACGTCGAGTGCAGGGGCATCGTCGCTATCGACCGTGTTGCCATATCGGTTGTGTTTTCCAATGGAGCCGGATCGCTTACGGGTGCATGCTTGCGCCTGGTGTCATTTGTAGGATGTCACGTCCGCTTGCATCGCGTCTGGCGCTGGCAGTGGTATCGTCGTCCACAGCAGCAAGTCGAAGCGTCAATTTTTCTGCGGATAGATGCGCTTGGAGCAAGGCTNTTGTACCGGACTGCAGTGTGTTGTCCACGGACGCCTGCGCGCACGAGTGCTGCATGGAGGGATCGATGACGGCGGACCNGTTTTGCGAAAGGCGAGTCGTTCGTTGCGGGCAAGAGACGACAGCTTGCTGCGTTGCCACCGACATAGTTTCTGGATGATGCCTGCGCTATGCCGCCTGCATCTTTGTCGCCGCTCCGCGTAGGCGATGTCATCGGCGCATCGCAGGTAGCACGTTGATATCGCTATTGTCTCGTTGGCACTGCGCAACTCCGCGCGGTGCTATCGTGAACACGCCGACCAGCATGCCAGAGGCCTTGCGGAGGGTGCACGTACCGGCTCGTGCGCCAAACGCTTGTCTCCACAGCGGCTGGAAGCGTGTTCGTGCGCTTGTTCTGTCGCCAAGCAGCGTCCGTACCGGCGCCGTAGTCGTTGCGGTGAGCGCACATAGCATGCCTGGCACCAGGGAGATGACGTGAACGAACCATCATCTCCAATGGGAAGTATAGAACACGTTCACGGTAATGATGATGATGATAATGATAATGATGAACACGGCGGGTGGAACCTGAGCATCTGGAGCGGTATGCCGCATGCATACCCAGATGCTTCGAGAGAGCGCACACATGGAGCGATGTCCGGTTCGTGCCACCCATCCCATGCCATAGAGAAATGCGCATGCACACCAGGACCTCTGGCACGCATATGCGATTTTACTGTACATATATGTATTATTTGGGAAAATAATGGATAGCTGTTGTGCGAAGCCGCACGCACCCGCATTTGCTGCACACGGGCGTCAACTGCCAGACGAAAAAACGCTTTTGCGATATGGTGCACAAGCCGCTGCTATGCCTCGTGGGTACTGCTCGCGTTTGAGCTGCTCGAGATAGACGCTTGCGTTTACCTGCTACGGCACCTAACGCAGCGATAGAAAACAACGAGTAGGCGTTATCTGGGGTCGCAGTTCATCATGGCAGCCGCCGAGCCGCGAACGTCGGCTGTGCCCGCCGACTCCCAGACAAGCCATCGCACTGACGTTGCTCTGGCCGGAGAACGTAGCAGTTCTAAAGTACCTGAGAGCTGTGTTCCTGACTTGGATGCGCTCTGGTTCTGCTACAGTCCAGTGTACCAGTTTCGGTACTACTACATGAATGGTACGGTGGACTCGTGCGTGGGCAAGGTGCGGCGGCTTGTGCGATGTTTTCGATCGCGTCTCCTGTCACCAGAAGACGCGGAACGCTTGTACGCCAACGGTGCTGAGGACGACGAGAACGCCCATGCATCCGTAGGGCGCCGAGCGGGACCTTACGAACCCGTCTGGGAGTTGCGAGCGCGCGGGGCGGCCCCGGAGACGCCCGGCGCGTCCAACGCCTTTGCCGCAACCCGGGAAGACCGGCAAAGCTAGCGACACCAGTGTCAGCATGAAACGGAACGGATCTGTTACGTTCATTGAGACGTATGGACGACGTCCGTATCATGATGAAATGGAACGTGTCCCGCTTGCACGGAGGAGTTACATGCTCAGGTTTTCGTCGTTACCCATTATCATCAACACCAGTCTTTGCCGGCTTTTTCTCTCTCGTTTTTGAAGCTTTAAATACGTCGGTCTCTCACTTTACTTCCAGATTCGTATTCGGCAGTCGAAAGATGTTGATGGCAGCGTTCGAGTCGCGGTTTCGCCGCTTCCAGTTCATGTCAACGCATTTCATGTACAGGCGATCGTTGGCATCGACGCTTCGCTTGGCATTTCCATCTCCTTTGTGTACTGGCCAGGTGTGCCGCTTGCAGCGGTTATATATGGTTGTCGTCATGTGTTCCCATATGTCCACCGTATCTACTCTTCCGGGCGCCGCCTTGTGGCGCGTCAAGAATTGCTTCATCACCCGGTACATGCCCTTGACAGATACTTTGGGTTTCCTGCAGTGCCCGCTGCTCCGTTTCCGCGCTTGGTTCCATACAATAAGATCGTGGACTTGTTGTTGTGGGCAACCTCCTCGGCGAGTACGCTGTCCGCTGCTCATGAAAGCGTACGCTGTCCCATTCGATGGAATAAATGTGGAGTGTGATGTTGTTTATGATGAAACGAGCACGGAAAGCAAAATCCATATCGGAGAACAAGTCGATAGATTACGACCCGTCGACGCTTACTTCGTGCAACTCGGTGACGCACTGCCCATTGGACGCAGTCGTTATGATGACTCAAATCCAAGACCATGGCGAATTTCCGTACAAACAGAGGAGACGGTAGCCTTTCGAGCGTATTACCCGGCGAGGTGTCATGCCGCTGTGGAATGCTGTCTCTTCCATGTTCATGAAGACGGGGTGATATGTCCGTCGGACGGAATCGAGTATTTGACGTGATTAGCTCAGTGATCTTTTGACGTGAGCTGTTGAACAAGTCATCGATGGTCGGTGTCGTCAAGAATTATTTCCGCGTGAGTCCAGTGACGTTATTAGCTGCACTCACGAGAAGCCTTAAATAGAGAGGTCGAAACCTCCAAGCATGCCTGATTTGCACGTTGTACGCTGAAGGAACGGAGAAAAATAGAGGTTAGTACGTATGCATGAAGTCCCGATATCGATCATTGAAGGAGCTCTTGCTCGACGGCGACGCGAATCACCTTCATTTCGTTAACGTAACGAATTCCAGCGACAAAGCATCCGAGGCACAACTCCGCTAAAACGACCGAGAATCGCAAAACTAGGTAGGATTTCGTAAACCCCTCTTGCTTCCGTGCGAATGCCAAGGGTGCACACTAAAAAAGATCGGAATAAGATAGAAACGCAGCGATATAGCGAGTAGATAGGTCAGTGTTCCCCTTGAATCCGTTTGCACTGCAGCATGCTGCGTTGTGGTTTACCAGCTAGCCAGCCAGCCTGCCTGCCTGCCTGCCTACCGACGTTCTTGGCAGGATCGCTGGAAGTTTAGGTGACTAGCGTTACCTAGACGCTTCAAATGTCCATTGTAAGCGAACNTCGTCAGGTGTCTCGCGCTGAGCTGGGACCACTCGCTGACCCAGCGGCTATAGGTAGCNGTGCCGCTGTGTACCGCGGTACGTTGGACGGTCTGGCGGTCGCGGTGAGGCAGCCACGCATCACATCCAGCGCAGCGTTGGAACGCTTTCACTCTCAGGTTCACCTGCAGCACTATGTTACAGTGCGTGCACGTCAGAGAACTTGCGTCCAGCGTGGCGATGAGAAGGTAAGCATGCCGGTGGGTCTGCTGCCGCTGTTGGCGGTATGCGAAGCGCCCCCGTTTTACTGCACGGTGACGCCCTGGTGCTCTGGAGGCTGCGTTTTCGATGTCCTCCATAAACGGACAACGCCCGGTACCCATAGCATTCTCCAGCGACTCGAGTGGGCGTTGCAGCTCGCCATCGGCTTGCAGAACCTGCACGAGCTTGGTGTTATCCACCGCGATGTGAAAACGGCCAACTTGCTCTTGGAAGATGATCGCGTCCTGCTCGCGGACTTTGAACTCGCCATCATGAGCAACTCGCACTCGCTACCAAACACGGAATCCATACGGGAGTCAAGCGCGCATGCTATTCGACAAGCTAACGAAGGAAAGCATCGTCTGCATTCCGAAGGCACGCCTTTGCCCGTTGGACCCAGTGCCGGACGTCTTGCTCATATGGTTGGTACGACCGTGTACATGGCGCCGGAGCTTCTGAGCGCGGAGCGTTCAGGCTGGGGATCTACGTATGCATCCGATGTCTACGCGTTCGGTATCACGCTGAATGAGATAGTCACCGCCTCTGTGCCTTACGTGGATCGACAACTTTCCGAGCCAGAGCTGCACACGGTTCTGGAGACACGCTTCAACGAGCTGCAGCTACGAACGGCTATCGTTACCGAGCACCTGCGACCCAGACTGGATGTGGATGCACTTGGAGGTCGCGAGGGTCAACGCCTGTGCGAACTCATTGAAAGGTGTTGGGATGCGGACCCTGCGAGACGGCCTGCCATGTCAGCTGTGGTGAAGGAACTAGCTGCATTGGTTGACCAGCTGAAGCGTTCCTCGTTTAAAGCGGTTAGGATACCGCGTGCTATCTTGGCGGAGAACCCAGAGGGCGCCTTGGCTGGCGCTGCGTGGGCAACGCACATCGGCGACGACGAGGTGGACGCATCGCAGACCCCAAGAGGTCCAGCGGAGCGCACTCGTCAGGCCTCTGCGGCTACCGGTGCTGACCTTGTTTCTGAAACCGATCCGAGTGCGCTCGCCGCTTCGTACTTTGGAAAGGACGCTCACGAGATCACCACCATAGCGCATGAACTGGTTCAGAGCGTTGCGCATCGCCCGTTCCCGCTTAGCGATACGGGAAGCGCCGCGCCTGCTGGTTTCCGCCAACGTCTCGACCGAAGCAGCTCACCTGCCTCTGTAGATCGCTCAGATCGGGTGCAAGCGGAGGCGTATGCCGTGTCGGGTCGTCGTGGACCAGATCGTATGGAAGATCGTCACCTGGTAGCATCTCCATTGCAATTGTCAATAGAGCTTGTCCAGTCTGGACCGGCACTCGCCTGTTGGGGCAGTTCCCATATACTGGGTGTTTTCGATGGCCATGGTGGTGTGGAGGCAGCTGACTTTACGGCGGCTCTGATTCCAGATGCTCTCCAGAGGCTGCTGGGTCGTAACCCGCAAATGCGCCCCGAACAAGTGCTGCGCGAGCTTCTCTGTTTCGTGGATATGTGCTGGTCGCTGTGGTGCGCCCAGCACGACGCATCACAGGCCCTCGGGAAGCGAGGACTTGTTGGCAGCACGGCACTTGTGGCGATGGTGCACAGCGGCACGTTATATGTGGCAAATATCGGGGACTCCAGGGCGGTGCTCTTTGAAGTGCAACCCGATACGGCCTTGGTGCCTATCCTCGTCACTTTAGATCAAACTTGTACAGCGTCTTCACAGGAACGTGCACGTCTTCAAGAACAAGGCGCACGGGTCCTTGCAGATAGCGCTGGTACGCTTCGAGTTGAGGGTCTTACGCTGGTTACGCGTGCGATCGGGGACATTGCGCTCAAACGCTATTTGACTGCGGAACCTGAGCTCTACATCCAGCATTTGCAGCCCGATCGAGAATATATCCTGATCCTTGCCACCGACGGTCTCTGGGATGTCATGGATGTCGGTGAAGTAGCGAAAATCATCCGAGGCACTGTGCAGGTCCCTGGTCTGTTGGCACGCCGCCTGGTTACGGAGGCATTACAGCGAGAGACTCAAGACAACGTGACCGTGGTTGCCGCGCTGCTTTCCACGAGTGCCGCCAAAGCGCCGCTGCTGCCACCGCCTGGAGACGCTGCACGGGAGCATGCGTGAGCACACACTTGCCTATATGATATCTCTGGTATGGTCGATTTTTCCAACGGACGCTAGGATACAAACATGTGCGCTCGACGCGCTGTCCGGTGCTGCATGGTGCAATGCCTCATCAAATTTGTGATTCGCGGCAAGAGGGTGCCACGCGCTCAAAGCTCGCTATTCGGCAGTTTGCGTACTTACTGGGAACGAGCGTATGCGCATCGAACCACGGAAACACCCAGCTTTGCCTTGATCTGTTCAACCGAGTATGAAACGCGACCTTTGCTTCTGTGGCGACTCGGCGCTTGTGCAACAAACGCGCAACGCCAGTACCATATGCAGCGTAGATAACGTTCACGGCACCGGAACTAGATCGCGAGTCTCCCTGTCTACTTCAGGGAGCTGTTTCGTTGGCATCATGGCAGTGCAGTGCATGCTGGACCTATTGCCGTCTGTTTCGCACACCAAACGCAGCTNGAAACACCGCAGTGGCTGCATAGCAGTCCGCTAGGACGGATTGCTTTGCGAGTTGGACCAAGTGCGATGACGCTGCGCTGTACGAGCACACGCGCCAGAAGCAGCTGGGACTCTGCCGCGCGTTCGCTGGGAAACTCTGGTGCAGTGTACCCCGAAAGCGACGCTGTTCGAGGCAAGAACCGGCGTTGTTCCGACCCAAGCCCAGCACTGGGAGGCACTAAGCTCGCAATGCCCTACAGAAATGCCGTTTGGGCACAGCAGCTCAGCAAGCTGTGTGTCGCCTGAAGGAGTCTGCCCTCGACAGACCCGCGACATCAGGCTGCTAATTCTCTATCCAGAGACACCTGCTTGACCAGAGAGTGTTCATTCATTGATAAACAGGAATCGGTTGCGTTCTCTTTCGCCTATATTGCTCTATACAGCCTATGTAACAACGAGAGATCTATCATAGCTGCGTTTCCTTCACCAGCTCCGTCGAAATCTCCAAAAAAGAACGTTATCCAG
>JGI24721J44947_10004906_pt1 | contig 18470 bp, 10 predicted proteins | sample YelNatPaOPGAMG01_FD_44947 | JGI IMG/M metagenome (IMG submission 44947) | reverse complement strand
ACCTGGAGGCTTTGAGCGAGGTGACCAGCCGANGAGCCGACTTTGAAGCTTTTCGGAAATTCATGGAAGTTCGTGTTGCCCATTGGGATGCGCTGTGGGAGGAGTATACCAAGCCCCGGCGGGCTCGTTTGCGGATGAATCTGTACGGTGGGAGGCAGCGGGCGTTCGCGGACTTTTTCAATGAGTTGAGTGCCCTGAAAGAGGATGAAAATCAGAGGCTCGTAGTGGCATATGGAGCAGGGCGCCGGAAGATACAAAAAGGAACTACGCCAGCTCCAACGACAAGAACATCCAAGGAGTGCGCGAGGTGTTTTGTTACAATACCTGTAGATGAGTTCCGAGCATTGCATACACACCATGAACTGGGGTGTACACTTCAGAGCGTGGAGATGGAAAAGTGCCAACGGACCCCTGAGGATATAAAAAAGTACGGAGCGCTGACGGAGGAGCAAACGGAAAGGAGGGCGAAAGTTCGAGGACTAGGCGCACTAGTAAGCACAACTACCAACGGGGAGAAACGTATGGAATTCGTGAACCGAGACTTTAACGCCGCAATCAATACAAGGAAATGTGCGGTGCTGGAGACGAGACCTCCAGAGTCGACAAGAGAGAATTTTTTGGGACAACCTCTCAAAGTCGAACTATATGAGACAACGTTGGAAGCAGTAGTAGATGGCCGGTCCAAAAGGACTAGGAGACGTCTGCACCTCGGTTGGAGACGTTTTGTCCAGGGCGGGTTTCTCGCCACTACTGTACACGGGCGGCATCGTCCGTGTGATAGGCGGTGGTGGTGCTGGTGATGTCTTTCCAACGGTGCGCTGAACCTTAAAAACGGACACATTACCATGCCTCTGCTCCATGAGGAAAACGCGTCGAAGAGAAGCGATCCTCGAGTCACCCCGAAACGCCCTCGCATAGGCGTAGCGACGTCTACAAAGCGCCACCAGCGGTCCACTCACCGCACACACGGGTGCGGGAAGACGCCAGCAGTTTCCCGACTGAAAGAGAACGCTCCCAAACTATTCTATGGACGATCGTCACATTTCCCATAGCATATTCCTTTGCTATAAAAGCCCCGAAAACAAGCCTTCAAACTCAGCACTAGGGTGCTTGCAAGGCCCCAGGGTACCGATACCAGTCGCAGTGCAGTGACTTGGCGCCATTCAGCATGCAGCGCTCAGACGGACGTATACGTCTGTCCTCGAGCGGGGCGTTTCGCTTGGATGGCTTCCAGTAGCCCCGCTCCGGGCCGAACGCTGTTTATTCGCCAAGTCCCCGTAGAATTTCCCTTCGAGCCATATCCATGTCAAGTTCGGTATATGGAACATGTGATCGAAGCGCTGCAAACCGGACAAAACGCGCTCTTGGAGTCTCCGACGGGCACGGGCAAAACACTCGGACTCTTGTGTGCGGCACTAGCCTGGCGCTCGTTGCTCGTTGCCCAAGTTCAAGGTCAGGCTAGCACTCAGCGCATATCCAAATCACTAGCCGATGACAGCCCGAAGAACGATTATGGTGAGCGCTTGCTCCAGGGGGTGCAGGGTGCAGCCGGTGCAGTCGTGGCACCGGAGGCCAGCCTTCGTGGCCTCGTACCTGCGGCCAGCTCTGAAAACGGGCTGGGCCCAACGCCCCTGCAGTCGGTTCCCAGAATCATCTACCTGACGCGAACGCATAGTCAGATCAAGCAGGCAGTGCGAGAGCTCAGCAGAACCGCATATGGTGCGAGCGTTCGGACCGTGGTCCTCGGCTCCCGCCAGCACCTCTGCGTCCACCCGGTTGTATCTCGACTCGAAAACGCCACAATGCAGAACGTTCGTTGTACCCAGTTGACTAAAGAGCGACGCTGCAGCTTTTATCTGAATGCCGAACAAAAGTTCAAGGAGGTTGGCGATGACTTTTTCTTCATCGCCGTCGACAGCACCTCGACGCTAGCGCTTCCGGGACGGCGCCCACGAGACCTCGAGGACTTGGCAGCGTACGGGCATCAGCATGCGATGTGCCCTTATTTTCTCAGTCGTGAGGCATCTGCCGAGGCCGAAATCATCTTCATGCCCTACAATTATTTGTTCGATGGCAAGTGTCGGCGTTCGCTGGGGCTCAGTGTCGAAGGCGATATCATCATCGGCGACGAGGCACACAATCTGGAGAGCATCTGCTGTGATAGTCTCAGCTTCGATTTTACCGCTGCGGAGCGTCAAAGGTGCGTCAGCGCTATTCAGCAATTGGCAAGTGCGCTATCCTCGGGTCTTCTGAACCGCGACGGGCGCGAAGGATCCAACACGGAGCCCGCGCTACACGCGTCTGATCTCCACGCTCTGCTCGAAATCATGGTCGCACTTGAAGAGCGCATATCGTTGGTTTGCCAGGCGGACGCCAAGGCGTCTCATGCGCGCCCTGGTGCAGAGAATGGAGGCACGGTGTGTTTGGGGCAGCGGCGTCGGATTGAAGGGATTGATGGCGTGGTGCTTCCTGGTCATGCTATTGAATCATTTTTGCAGTGCTCTTCGAAAGACGCAACGCTCACCGAGGAAGCGTATGAGCGTCTGCTCCGCGGCGTAGAAGCGGCGATCCGTGCACTCACACAATTGCGGCAACAATTCCCTGACGGGACCGCTGCTGCGCTCGATCATTCACAGGCNCCGGAAGCAGATGCCATAGAGACACGGGATCAGGGTGATCCTTATNCGGGGCTGCTTCACCGACAAGTACGGACTACACAGCGCACGTCAGCGGCAGCATGGGCCGCTCAGGTGCATGCGCTAGAGCAGCTCAGTCAGGTGCTGGAGCTATCTCGTCTGTTCGGGAAACCAGAGACGGCGTCCACGTTCGCGATCTGTGTGCACGAGCCGGCGAAGGGCACCGCTGGTACTACCCACCAGGCGATGAATCCCAGTCGTCTGAAGACGCCCTCCGCGTACGATGGTGTCGGATGGCCGAGGCAAACACCGTCGCAGCAGCGCCCACCCTTGAGCGGCACCGCAGCGGCAGAGGCTGCCTCTGGCAAGTACGTACACCAATCCGCACGTGAACATCGCTCCTCTACAGGATACACGCTCTCATTCTGGTGCCTTTGGCCGGGTCTCGCGCTCCGTCGAGCCACCTCGAATGCACATGCAGTGCTGTTGACCTCAGGGACGCTGAGCCCCCTAGAATCCGTTGCATCGGAGATGGGTGCTTCGTTTCCAGTTCGTCTCCAGAACTCCCATGTCGTCGATCCAGCAACTCAGGTATTCGCGGGGATCCTTACCAAAGGGCCGCGGGATATTCAACTGAACAGCTCGTATGCGAATCGACACAATCGCGAGTATATCTCGGATCTCGGTAGCGCGCTGGTCAATATCGCTCGCGTCTCACCGCGTGGCATGCTCGTCTTCTTTCCGTCCTATGCGCTGCTCGCTCGGTTCGTAGAAATCTGGCAGACGGGCGCCTTTCATCACAACAACCCGTTGAATCCCGCTCATCGTGGCCGTCAGCCTACCCAGGCGACTGTCTGGGATCGTCTCAATGCCGTGAAGCGCATCTTTATGGAGCCTCGCGACGCTGACGCCTCTCGGCAAACCGTGGACGCCTACCGCCAATGGATTTCCAGCGGCCGCGACGCATGCCTCTTCGCGGTTTGTCGAGGACGCACCGGCGAGGGGATCGATTTCGCTGACGACTTTGGACGAACGGTGATTCTAGTCGGTCTTCCGTTTCCTTCGACAACAGATCCGCGCATCATCCTGAAACGCGATTATCTGGAACGTCAGGCGCTTCACCTCAGGGATCACGGCAAGACGATCACTGGTCGCCTCTGGTACGTGCAGCAATGCCTACGAGCAGCAAACCAGGCCATGGGTCGGGTGATTCGTCACGCGCAGGACTTTGGAGCGATTCTCCTCTGTGACGAGCGGTTTCGAGCTCATCTGAGAGACCTCCCGCGCTGGCTGAGTGCAGCTTCATCGGATGCGGATCCGCGAGCAACGCACAATATCCAAGTTTTTGAGCGCTTTGGAACCTTCATGTCGAATCTTTGCGGCTTCTGGCACTCGGAGCGAATTCGCCAACTCTCAGCGGCGCAGTTGGAACTCGCAACCTCGGTACCGCCAGTTCGCACACCTGTTGATCCGTTTCAGGCGAGCAAGGACGAGCAACCGCGTCTCCAGTCGATGGCGCAACATGCAGCTATGATCGGGCGACAGTCCCAAGAGTATGATCAGGCAGGAAAAACGGGAACATGCGATGCACGGCGAGCGCGCTCGCTATCGTTGTCATCGCAGTCGTCGAAAAGACTCCGCGAGACCAACGTGGCCGCCACGGCCGTCTCGTCGACGTCGACCGCTGAACCAGGCTTGGTCTGGAAGGCGAAAGCCCTGCGTCGAGCTGTATCCGCTGTGCACAAGGATGCAGCTCTTGCACGTGGCTCTCAAATGATCAGCAAAACGATCATGGAACGCATTCGTGCTCGAGTCGGTGATCGTACCTTTTCGCTAATTTTCCAACAGATGAAACGATACTACCGTCTTGCTCTGATTGCCCGCCAACCGCAGCATTCCGTAGAACTCCAACAAATTCAGACGGAGCTGCAAAGGCTTGTCAACGATCCAAGCGACTTTGAGCAGCTCCGTCTACTTCTAGGTGAGGGCGCACCTGCGATGCGCTCATCTACGTGAAACGTACACGGATCGACGCAGCGCTTTCGGCGTATGTGCTGTCTGTTGGATCGATGCGTGCAGCACATTTGGCGGGAAGCATGGACAATCGCAAGCGCTCTATCGCCAGCATCCTCTGATCATGTAAGGATGCAGTTGGAAGCGTGTTCTCAGTGCAGCTGACAGCAACCGATATTGTAGGTCCGGAACACCGACTCAAACCGCCTAATGCGTACTGCTCGTGGTTGCACACTAGATCAGGCAGCTTGCACAGGCAACCGTCTCTACATGTTCAGCATTCGAGCGCTTGCAGTTCAACGAGTCATCTGTTCCTAGTTAAGCAATACGCTGAATCACCGTGTCGACCACGAAATCCGCGAAGCAATGCTATTCGCGGCATAGGCGTGTTCGCTGTTTCCTGCGGCCGCAATAGGAACGGAGGCCGTCAGCTACCCAGCCGCGGAACTCGTCCAGCGATGCAAAAAATGGCCAGGCAGCGTCGTACGCTGCTGCGGCACGCTGCCAACAGACACAACTTGTACGTGGCCGTGCTGTTCTCGGTCCACATAAAACAAGTCTAGGGCGAGCTCGATACCCCTTCGCTTTATGGAGTACAAGATTTGCCCTCAGCTACACGATGAAGATGTAGCTGGAACATCAGCGGCGACATGCATCGACCGCGTATGTCATGACCGCTTGCGCTCGTTGTCGTTGTCGTCCGCGGTGCTGGTGTCCGGCACAGCGCCGCTGCGGCGGCGGCCTCTTGTTGAGGCACGCTGCAGCTGCACGCCGTTTGGTGCGTATTTCGTGGAGTTGGCTACCCCATTGGACCGGCTCCGCGCAGTATCGGTGACTTGGCGATCCTCGGCAACGCGTCCGTTCAAGGTGCTGGGAACGATATCGCTACCGAGCGTCTGCGCTTCTGCAGCGCCGTTGCCAGCAGCATTCGTGATGTGTGATCGCTTTGCTGCAGCACGTAGACCATTGTCGGTGTCTGCTGCAGAACCGTCCATCAATGGGGACGTTTCCTGAGCAGAGCGATCCCTGCTAACTAACGCTAGTGGTCGCAGGTTTCCAAGTGCCCGCCATCCCAGCATCAAAAGCATTCCCAGATCAAATCCAAGTCGTTCGAGGACTCGCCAAGCGACCGCCAGGACAACTCGAGCGTAAAAGAGCGCTAAAACAGGTACGAGTCCAAGGATCGCTCGCCAGTGCCGCAGACGCAGATGGGTCATAATCTGCGACAGGCGACGTCGATTCTCTTCAGTTGCTGCCGTCAAACGCGGTCCCGAACGATGCCGACGACTTGCCGAACCGTTCTTCGTCTTCACTACTACTACATCAGTTGTGTCCAATACTTCTTCTGGAGGTCCAGTTTCCGCGGCCGACGTCTTCTCGCATACGCATGGCTCTTCGGGCGTCGCTGTCGTCTCTACCGTCGTATACGAATCCCACTGGTTTCAGCTTGCCCCGTAGGTGCAACGGCCTGATCCTTCTCTCGGAATACCGCAGGCCAGAGGCGCCTCTCCACAGCGTCCAGCATCGACTGCATGTAATCATTCCAGTCGTCCGCTAGTTGACGTTCGAGAGCGCGCCGTAGAAAGCCACCCGCAGGCGATGTAATGAACGACACAAGAAGCTGCATGCGGCGTTCATCATCGAGGACGACGGCCGTATTCGGACACTCGAGCGATACATCGGGTGTACGCTGTTCGTCAGACCACTCGCCCGGAGAACTCGAGCGAGGCGCGCCGCTTCCGAGTACCAACTCTGGTGACGACAGTCGAAAGTATGCGCTGGTGGTTGCACGCATTTGGCCTTCTACAGTACCGTTCAGTCGCGAGCGGGCTGCTTCCGCAGCCTCTCGAGCTGCCAACTCGAGCACGGCAACCGGACGCGGGTCCAGTGACACAAGTCCCATGTTTGGCACAGTTCGTGCGGCATCCTCGAGGAGCTTCTCGACGCGATCCCAGCGAGGCTCGCCAAAGGGCGTCAAAACGAGCTCATGCAGTGCTCGCTGCAGTTGCGGTGACGAGTCCGTCAGGAGGCGGCGAACCACGTACGGATAGATAATGTCCATAATGCGGAAGCAGGGGTCAGCGTTGAGCGCCAATCCCTCGAGGATGGCCAAGGCGCGCAAGTTATTCAAAAAGTAAGGTGGCATCACAAACGGAAAGCGAACAGTCATTCGCAGAAGCTTTTCGGCAACGCCTTGCAGCGTGAAATCACCGGGATTCGTCGCGTTCGCCTCGCTTTCAAAGGTTTCACGAAGAGCATCTGCAAATTCTGGAAGCACCGTGTCTAGATCGTCTCGACGCATGAGTGTCAGACCGAAAAAGTCCGTTGCTAATTGTTCGTACTCGCGATTAATAAGGTGTACAACCGCACATATTATCGAGAGCTGCACCGATTGCGGTACTTCACTCATGAGGCCATAGTCAAGGTAAGCCAAGCGCGTTCCATCCTCGGTAACGAGCAAGTTCCCTGTGTGTGGGTCAGCGTGCAGAAAGCCAGCCTCCATCAGCTGCATCAACGAGCAGAGAATACCTAGCTTGATTAGCGGAATATCCTCTCGACGCACCGTTGCCGTGTCGTCGATCAGGCGTCGACCATTGACCCACTCCATGGTGAGCACATGCGCCGAGGAGTACTCTGGATAAACCTCCGGCACGTAAATACCGGGCAAAGAGCCATATAGTTGACGGAAGCGATGCATGTTCTTCGCTTCGTGATCGTAGTCCAGCTCCTCAAAGAGCCTACTGGCATACTCATCTATTGCTTCAACAAGATTCGTACGCGGCGCCCAGGGACTGCGCATGTATAATTGCCCCAGCAGACGGACGACGTGGATATCCAGGGCGATTCGTTCTACGATGCCCGGTCGCTGTACTTTCACGGCAAGTTCGACTCCATCAAGTCGTGCTTTGTACACTTGACCCAAGCTTGCCGACGCTACTGGGTTATCACTGATCCAGTCAAAGACCCGGTTTGGAGGAGCTCCCAATTCAGCCCGGATGAAGCGGAACGCCTCCTCGTTCGGAAAGTGAGGTAGATCATCTTGTAGGCGCTGCAGTTCGCGGGCAGCTGCTTCACCGACAATATCCGGGCGAGTCGCGAGCGCTTGGCCCAGCTTCACAAACGCCGGACCTAGACGTTCGAGTGTTTGCCGCAGTAGCACGGCTCGCCGCTGGCGACGCCAAACCCAAAACGTCTCATCCTTTCGCAGCGAAGAGATGAGTGTTTCTGGAATCTGCACAAGCCGCCGACGAAACGCCCTCGTCCAGGATGCCATACCAAGCTCACCAGGAGAAAGCGTCGCATTTGCCAGCGATGGTGTCGCTATTGTCTCTGGGGCGTCAGCGCCGGCCGCGCGCTGCCCCGACTCGCCGCCTNGGTGTTGCTTCATGCCGAAGATCCGATACTCCAACTGATCTCTTTGAATACCCGCAATATACCATATCGCTTCGGAAATAATAGAGACTGTTCGCAGGGCGACCTGCTCAGGTCTCAGTGCGAAGTACTGTGCGATAGCGCCTGGGTCGTAGGTGCTGGGCAAACGCACCCGGTTCGAGTTNCGAACATTCATAATGTGACTCCACCATAGAAAAGTGCCCACAAAAGCGCCGACACCCAGACGACGCCAATAGAATACATCGCGGCTTTCGGGTTGTGCAGAATTTTCATCTTTGGCAATATGCGCAGCAACTAGGGCAGGTGACTGCCCGCCAGAGCCTGAATACGTGTTGGAATCCTCTGAATATGCGTTCGATTCGTTCGGTATCCAGACGTCATGCTCGAGCATTGCCTGAATGGCCTCCGCTTCAGCTGCATCGCGATCATGCATTCNCCGCGCCTCCTCAAGCAAGACCCTATCGGTCTCATACCAGCGCCTGTATCGCTGCTGTTGCCACGGTGGATTCAACTCAAGCACTGTATCTGGGTATATCGACCGATGGGTCAACTCACCGCCTTCCGCAAATGCAATTGGTACCATTGGCATGCAATCAGGTGCGTTGGCTGGCACAAGCCCAATTGCCTCNACAGAAGGGGGGCTGACAATGGCGAGCAAGAACGCCAAAGTGACATATTCTTTTGCGGTTTGGAAGAGAGAGCCATGCTGTACCCTTGCATCACCGGAACGCGGTCGGNGTGAGTTGTCAGGGACTGAATCCAACTGGCAAGCTTCTTCTTCTTCTTCATGTCCTGTTAGTGTAGGGTTGCTTTCCGGACGACCAGGCCTATTCAACGTCGGAAACGCAGCAGGTACAAGACGTAGGCGACGTTTCCATAGCCATCGGGCCGCCGTCAACTGCGCATGTTTGCGGCTGCGCTGCAGTTGACGGTACGCCACCCAGAGCGCTGCGCAGAAACCAGCTTCCGCGGACGCGTTAGCGATGAGCCATCTTGCGCTTCGTGACACCGAACGTTTGTCTTTCTGGCGCACCCGCAACACTCGAGTAGACGGTGCTGGGCGCTTAGCGTGGATTGTTTGCTCCGCTCGCCCGTGTGTCCTCGAGTGCCGCCACGAAGACCAAGCAGCTCCTCGGAGCTGGCGCAGGACACCCACTCTAGCCCCTGCAGTCACATAAAATAAAGATACTGTGAGCTGCAAATGACAACGTCTTATAGGGTCGACCATCCGCGCAGCTTCCACGTCGGTTTAAGGCATAGCGACGCCCCTATACCGGCCTGACCACTAACAGCAGTCTAAGCAGCCTCTGGTACGAAACGCTCCAGAGGCGCGCGCATTGCGGTGAATTTCCCTTTTTCCGTTAAGGGAATTCTCTTATGTGGATGCCTCGATGCGGCGCCGACGTGCAGCTGCGAGTACGGACCCGGCCCCCAGCCGCAGTGTTGGTACACCGATATCAGCGTGAAATGGAAAGGTCCTCAATCACGGGCGTGGACGCAAATATTTTCGTTTCCATCGAGTGTCATCAACACCAGTCTTTGCGAGCGCTTTCTGTAAATGCTTCCTATTCCTCCCTCTCATGTACAGCGTTAATTTCGTGGGTCTCTCCTTTCGCTCCTGCTCTATTGTCAGCTATCGAAGGGTGTTGATGGCAGCGTGAGCAAGCATTCTCGCTCGGTGCATGCCATTGGGGGCTGCGGAAGCCTACGCACCATGCCCTCCTCCGTTTCCGTGCGGGATTCCGTACCCTGCGATTTTAGGATTCTTCTGGGCGGCGACTCGTAGATGACGATGCCCGCTGCTCGCTTAAGCGCTCGCTGTCTCATTCGATAGCGTATGTTGTTTCGAAGACGATATTTTCCATGACTGTACGAGTAAGGGAATGAAAACTTAGGCTGGAGACCAAGTCGAGAGACTTGGATCCTTCCAGGCACCCCTCGTNGGAAACTGTGACGCTGCCTTTATCCAAAGCGATCNACGTGATGTTTGAAGTCCGAGCACTTAACCCCTTTCCATTGAAACTGAAGGCGGGAGCCTCCGGGAGCGTACCGCGGGACCGGTATCACGCTGCTGCCGAATCCAGTTTCATCGCTTTCCAACAGGCGAGGAGGATTGGTCTTTCAAATGGAATCGACTAACCGGTCTGAGATGTTCGATGAAAAATCAGAAAGAGCTTGTGCAAAGCTGTCACAGGACGCAGTCGAGTTTGTTTCCTTGCAAATCCTGCGGCGCGCATCGCCTCGCACACGAGTTGCTTTGAAACAGAAACAACGAAAATTAGAAGCACGCATGATTTGAGCATGCATCACATAAGGAACTGAGAAGATTGGAGTTGTGTACATGTCTATTGAATATTCATACAAATTATTTTACGAGCTCTTGTTTTACAACTTCGCGAATCATCTTGATTCCGGCGACTTGACGAAATTCAGCGGCAGGCAGTCGATGGACCCGTTCCGGATAGACCACCAAGGAACCTAAAACTCGGTATGAATCCGTAAACCCTTCTCGTCGCACTTCGAATGTCGCTGCTGCATAAGTAAACAAGTCCCGAAGAAAAAATTGAAAAAGAACAGAGTGCGCAGTTCAGGGTTCCATTTGAATCCGACAGGGGAATTGAGCACACGTTGCCCGACGTCCCCATCCGGTTCGCGGCAGTGCCAGAAGCACCACCCAGTGGACGGGGGTTGTCTTTGCCCACGAGCGTGAGAGTCATAGCTGCAATGCTGGCACAATCAGCCTTTATTACGGTGTTTGCACAAAGTGGAACTCCAGGCGATGTCAACAATACCGAAAGCAAGCGTGGAAAACAGCCGCACCAACGAGTGTGCGTTGCGTGTCGCCGGTCTCGCCCAAAGCCAGCGTTTATCCGAGTTTGCCGCGCAGCTGATGGCACCGGCATCCGGGTTTTTGCCGAAGCTTTAGAGAATGAGGCTTCACGGCGAGTTCACGGTCGATCCGCATACATTTGTCGGGACTCACTGGAATGCTTTAGCTACGTACGCAACCGAAAGCGACTTGGTGGCGCTTTACGAACCAAAGTGCCTAGCGAAGTCTACCAAGCGTGTGAGAGGCTGCTTAAAGCCCCGGGAAGAACCTCAAGCCCGAGTCCAGTAAGGAGCACCACCAAGCAAGCTGAAGATTCAGAAACATAAAACGAGTGGTGCTGTGCTCGGAGGCGCTGACGAACGCGCAATGAAACGAAAACGTTCTACGACCACAGAATGTATGCATACATACGCCGACGCGCTGACGCCTCTCGGCTTTGTTGACGGGCCCCTTGTTATCGGCGTCAGTTCATCGAGGCACGCTTCGAGCTTGAGAGGCTGCCCCATGAGTTAGGCTGCGTCAGTGCATCGGGTCTCGTCCTGAGCACCGCAAATCGTCTGAAATTGATGGCGGGGTTGAAGACTCGACTCACGATTTCCATGCGTTCAGTGCATTTGGTGGAACTCATCAGTGCAAGGATTGCTAGAAGTCGTGTCCTCTGTGGCACCACAGTGTCGTCATCGTTCCGTCGGGCAAACGTATTTTCTTTCCCATCCTCTTCTTCGTCACTTGCTCTTCTTCGCTCGATGATTGGCAAGAGTAAGCGCTTTTTCCGTTTCGTTCGGGCATCNGGAGACACTGGGTCTCCAGGATGCTCGCCTCTCGCGTCTATATCTTTCCCTTGGATTTTTTTATTTCTTCAAATGAACGGATTGGATTTTGCACTTAGATGAGGACCATTTCGGAGGGAGAAGATATTGCGGAAGAAAGATAACATTTTCCCCAGAGTGTCACCGTGTGCTGAACGCTTCAGCGAGTCCCCAAGTGGAGCGATCATTACGTCTTAGGAAAGAAAGCGCTTCCTCNATCGGTTGGAGCCACGGAGCGTACACTGGTATGAGAAGCAGCTCTACCCGAATAGATTCGGCAAAAGCTCGAACGCAAGGGGAATGGTGAAATGCTACGTCGTCCAACTGAAGGACATCGCCATGCGTCAGGAGAAAAGTCTTAAGTGATTCGACAAAGCTGTCGGTGCTGTTCTATGAGCGTTGTCTGTCAGCGAAACTGAGACCGCCAAATGAGTCCACTGCAGTTAGCATAGATGATGTCGTCCCTTTTTCGAGTTCGATTGTACGTACACCGGGCTCCCTGCTCCGCGAACACCCATATACGCTCCGACCATATCGTCCGAAGCAAGTCGAATCGACTGAAGAAACAAACCAACGTCCTTTTACTTCTTACCGATTATGACGTTCCAGGAACGCTTTCGTTGCGATTTCGGTAGACGGTGACCGTGATTGAAATCGCACTTTTTTTGCAACTGTATCCGAGTATTTTCAGGACCACATGAACAATCTTTGAGAAGCAGGGATGCCTTTTGTGGCTACGATCGACGCTTTTGCTTATCGGAAGATGATCAGCAGGTCGTTTTTTACGATGGACCGAAAGAACGCTCTGAGAATCTCGGTTTATGGCACACCGCGCCTATGCTTCTCTCTTTCACTGTTCCTTAATTATCTGAACACTGTCCTATAGCTGCGCTGAAGGAGGAATGCATTGCTCCTTGCACTGCTCAGTAAAGAAAATATATCCCACAGGCACTTCGTCCTTGATCAATACACCTCATTGCATCGTGATTTCGATCTCTCGCTCAACACCGCCCCGAGGATGAAACGTGATTGAGTCGCAAGATTCTACGCACATGGTGTGCGTATCATCGAAGCTTTATGGCTCTCTATCCTGTTGTATGCGAAGCTATCGCATGCTGGATACACATGGTCCGAAACGACGATATGCGCTCGATGGTGCGTTGCGCTCTCGTGCTCCGCCATTTCCAACAGCTGCATCTCTGCATCCTCAGCCGTTCCGATTCGACGAGAGCCCCCGGCGTATTCTAGCATTTTCACAGCCGGGCAGTTTTGGCTCAGAAATCGCACGACTAAGCATGGGACGGGGGTTACCCTTCCAAACTTCTTGCAGGTGCTGGTAAAATGCGAGGCTAAGCGCTGCCGAGGGTGCCAGCCAGAGCGTACGCGCACCCAGACCCTTCAAGAAGCCGCGAATCCCATATCTGCGATGAATGTCGAGAGCTACCGACCACGCTGATCGCGGATACTTGCTCACAACCATATGCGTACGAAGTACCTCTAGCGGATGTGTAACAATTGTTGCACAGGTTCCCGATAACACTCCGTTGACGAGCGGCGCACGTCCACGCTCTCGTCCGTGCTCAAAAATCCAAAAATATACGCAGGCAAAGGGAGCATAGACAAGCAGGCCGGCGGAAAAGCCCCTAAAGAGACCCCTCGGGCCTTCCTGCTGCACAATGTGGCGAAACATCTGCCATGGCGACTGAAAGGTGCCGTTTCCTGGCACGAGTCTCTGCAACGACTGGGCTTGAATGCGCTGCTTGATGACCTCTTGCACGTTCCAGATAGGTGCGGTGCCCAGTTCGGCGACGAGTCCAGCGACAGGTACGGCTAGCGTGTCGGCGGCGCCGGAACGCTGCTCACTTCCTCGAAACCTGCGCAGCGTCCACTCGTATAGCCCGAAGTAAACCCCATGAACCGGAAGCGTGAACAGTGCAACAGTTGAGAAACCCTGGTAGAGGGTTCTAAACCCGCCCGCTTGAATAAAAGTATCCCAATTGTTTGTATGCCTAGAGGAAACGATGAAGATGGTGCGCAGTCGATCAAAAGGGTACGTGACCAGGTCCGCCAGAAAGCCTGCTACGCCGCCAGTTGCAAAGTCTATAAGCTTTGCATCCTCATTATGACCTGAAACAACCATATCCCCGCAAAGAACGCCCCAAAAGTACAACCTCTTTGCATTCTCAACGCAGCTTGAGAATAACACGAAACCGCTATGCGTAGAACGCGTCAGCACCAGTGCCGGCATTGCGGCGTCCGCAGTCGCAACTCCGGCCTTCGCTTCCATGCAGTGGCGGGAGTGGCTTCGAGTTGATGTTCAGAGGGAGCACGAAACGCTATGGTGTGCCACCTGGAGCCCCAATGGCCAACTCATCGCGACATGTGGCACCGACAAAGCCGTGAGGATCTGGGACGCTCGAACGGGTCTCCTGTTGGGTGGTCTAGGGGGCGACACGTTTGCCCGCTCGGTTCGACGCATAGACTGGTCTCCCTGCGGTTTGCAGCTAGCGCTGGCGTGTTTCGACAGTAAAGTTCGAGTTTATCGGTTAGTGGAGGGTGTGTCAGGCGGGAACGGTCTGAGCTTGGAGCGCGAACCCGCGAACGCAGTGCTGGCAGCGTACCTGCGGCTGGAACTGGTTGCCACGCTCGAGGGCCACGAGTCCGAAGTCAAGGCGGCGGTGTTCAACGCTTCTGGAACTTTGCTAGCGACTTGTGCACGCGATAAAACGGTTTGGATATGGGAGTGCGGCCCTGGTGCCTTCAGCGACCTAGACTTTGAGTGTGTGGCGGTGCTCGCCGGGCATACACAGGACGTGAAGAGCCTCGTCTGGCACCCGCGCACTGAACTGATCGCCTCGGCAAGCTATGACAACACGATTCGTTTGTGGTGCGAGGACGTCTACGATGGTGAATGGTACTGCTGCGCGGTACTTTCGGGCCACGAGTCAACGGTTTGGTCGGTGGCATTTGCACCAACAGCCGATGCGGGTTACGAGCACCTGTTGGCGAGCGCTGGTGCCGATGGTCGTCTGCTCCTGTGGCAACGATGCGAGGACGGTACAAGGCCCGAAACCATCCGCCATGATGCGCTTGTTGAGGACACTGTATCCGTGCGGACGCCAACGCAACCCCACAGCGAGAAAGGTGTCGGTGCAGGGACGCCCCAACCAACAGACGAAGGCGTCATGGCGGAAGCACCGTCCAGTGCGCGTCGAGAATCAGGGTCCTGGTCACTTGACTTGAGCTCGACTAGGGATGCGTTAGCCTCAGCACCGATCGAGAAAGATCCAGAAGAGCATGCCAGGTTCGCGGAAGCTACGCAGGTGGACAGCTCGACTCCTAGAAACCTGGATCCTCCGTTGGTATCGTCCGTAATGAGCGGCAAACAGCGATGGTTGGTCATTAAGCAAGTCCGCGTGAACGCAGGCGACGCTGGATTCGCCGACGAAGAGGATGAATCAGTGTACTGCGTAGACTGGTCCCATGATGGTAGACTTTTAGCTACTGCCTGTGCTGACGGGCACATCCGGGTGTACGAGGCGACAGAGCTCCGCATTCTAATGGATATACCAGCTGCACACAGCGGCGCCGAGGTCAATTACGTGCAGTTTCAGAAAAGGCGCGATGCTTGCGGCGACTGGAGCATTCACCTGGGAAAGCGCTTCCAGGATATGAGTACGGAAACGCTGCAGCGCAGTTACCTGCTCGCTTCCACGGGTGACGACGGGCGCCTGCGCGTTTGGGTGCTCTTCACCTGACAGGCGACCCGAGCTCACAAAAGTACTTGTGGCGAGCCCAGAGCAATCCATGGTTGCCGCCAACTCAAAGGAGCGTGAACGCTACGTGTGCGGCACGGAGCTCCATGGATGCGGTCATGGACGCTGGACTGCGTAAATCCCGGCATACATCAATATATTGGATAGCAGGTCGCTTCCCGAAAGCTGGCAACCGCTTTCCCGACTCTCTTATCGTGTTGCATGAGGTTGCCTGATGCATAGATTTCCCCATGCAGGTCGTAGCGTCTCCTTGGGGAATCTATGGGATTTCCAGGGAAAGTGTGAACGAAACGGGGCACTCCTGAGTCGCCAGCGCGGGCACTTTAGCGACAAGGACTGGTAGGCGGCAGCGCTCCGGCATTCACGTTCGGGTACGCGGCTCGCCGTCACCCAAAACGCATGACTTGGCTCGTGGCGCGCTTTTCGGGATCGCGCTCCATCCAACCCACTGCCTCCCTCGACGGAATCATGCAACGCTGTAACGCTGTATACAGATCCGGTGCGACAGATGTGCCGCCCAAATCCTCCGGTCGAACTGCCTGCGGGAACAGGAAGAGCTCTCGACGTCGACGCAAGCAGAAGCGCGTCCACGCATCGACTGGTATCCACCCATGAGCCATGAGCCACAACAGCGGATCAGCCGGAATGCGTAGCCATCGCATGGGAATCACGAGTCCATAGAGTCGACACAGAGCGTGCACAGCGTCGTCAAAGGAGAAGGGTGGTTCCTGGCCCACCACAAAACACTGAAGAGGAAGCGCGTATCCATTTCGCTGGACTGGCTTGAAAACATTCCCGCCGGTGTCATGCGCTATCGACAGAGCATGCGTCGTGGACGAGGCTCCTTGGAGGACCAGTCGTACGATCTGGGCGCAGTCCGCAGCATGGATAAAGTGTGCACGCACCCTGGAGTCGACACTGAGGAAACGAAGCACATGCTTCCCTGCACGATACAACGGTGAATCACGTAACGCTGCTGAGGAGCTTGCACGGAACGCTGTGCCCAGATGACTCGTGGGCCCAAGCACCAGAGTCGGGAACAGAATCGTGGTCGGGACCGGTTTATCCATGCATTGCAAGGTGTCGAGGAGTCTGATGACTGCAATAGCCTTGCTCTGAATGTATTCGGTGCCCCATTGTAAAGCTTCTTCCAGAAGCACTTTGCCCTGCGGAGAAACGACTGACGCTGTAGCGAAATAGACGACATGGCGGCATCGGTGCTGGCGAGTCGAAGCGTGCAGCAGGGAGAGCACGGCGTCCACATTCACAGCATTGGCGGTATCCCCGCCCCAGGATGCCGCACAGAGGACAAGAGCATCACAGGTACCGACGAGTTGCTGCATCCGTTCGCTCTGCAGGTCCGCAGCGCTTGCCAGGTCGACGTCGTGCACGCGTATGCGCCTCTGTTGAAAACTGAACCGAAAACGCTCATCAGACACGGAGAGGAAACGCTGTGCACCACCTCGAACGATCAACTCGAGCGTGTAATTCGTGTGGAGAAGTAACTCCGCGATAACGTAGCTGCCGATGCAGCCAGTGCCGCCAGTTATGAGCACGCGGGCGCTTTGAGGCAGCGCACACTTTCCGAGGATCGGACCGAGCGCTGTTGCAGAGACGCTCGGTTTGAGCGTTCCCCCGGACGAATCAGAGCTGGTACCTGTCGTATGAAAGCTTGTGCGCGCTTTTCGGCGAGTTGCACGGAAGACTCGGTACGTCTTGAGACGACGTTGCGTCCGTCTTCGGACGCCTACGGTACCCGCAGCCAACTCGCAGGCCAGTGCAGCGTCAGCACCCTGTTGTCGCCAAACTTTGCCAGGTATACCCTGCTGGTAGGCAATGCCAAGCCCACAGCCTCCATCCGTCATAATCAGAGCGCTCCTTCGGCAGTGTTGACTTGATGTGCACTTGGTTGCTGGTCGCACGTTTTCTGGGCTTCCAGGTTGACGCGACACCCACGGTGGCCTAAAATGGAACACACTGCGACGTGCGCTCTGTCCCTGCTTTTCGATTTTTTCTCCCAGCTTTTTTAGATATGCAGCGTCGATATTCGAAGAGGAGCAATAGGGGCTCATACGGTTTCCTGGGATTGCCAGCAGTCTTTTCGGAGAGGCTTCTTCGACGCTTTACCACTGGGAACCTTTGATTCATCAGAATCGAGGTAATTCGGGATGCCCTCCAACAGGTGTTCGAAAAAGAACAGATTCCATCATCCGGTTCAAGCGTACGAGGGCCCACTCTACTCCTTTTTTTCGTATGAAATTTANCCGAAATCGGCCTTCTCGAAGCATACGTTCTGTCTGGTTCATGGCAACGGATGAGCGCAGCCATTCGCGCCGGTGGACTGATCGGGAAACCGTATCGACCTTGTCGCCTGATGACTTGTTCACATGCTTATGCTGATCATTCACTGAATTTCTCTCGTCAAGGAATCGATTCTGTTGGAGAGACAAATCTTCTTTCGTTTGTGGCCATCGACGCGACGGGATTCCCCAGAAGCATCATACTTTTCGGGGCATGTGCTGTCTGTAGCTCAGGTACCTTCTGTTTTCACGGAAAAGGGTACTCGTCTCGGATTCCTGTCGTCGCAGCAAACGCTTCGAATGTGGCATGCGTCACCGCTTTGCATGAAGGGAGCGCTGACAGCTCTATGATTTTCTCGACTTGTTCACCAGCGTGGGTTTTCCTTGTGGTCTTTCTTTCAACATGGACAGAATTGCGCTCCACAAATCCTGTATCCAATGGAATCGCAGGCGTTTGCAAGTGCCAGTGGAGAACCTGCTCACCGTCGGGATCGCCCAGATCAAGCCCATGATCGTAGTGTACGGCAGCAGGCGCGGAAACAGCAGAGAGCATCGAAGGGCGCCTTCTGTATTCGCCAACGACATGTACCGAGCGATGAAGCGAGTGTCCATGTGCCACAGGGCAGCGCTCGGAGAGCAATGATGTGATGGATACGAAGGAGCGCCCTGTCATTGCCAAGTGTCAGCGGTACAAAGTGCGCACCAAGGCTTTC
>JGI24721J44947_10004895_pt1 | contig 18497 bp, 9 predicted proteins | sample YelNatPaOPGAMG01_FD_44947 | JGI IMG/M metagenome (IMG submission 44947) | reverse complement strand
GCCCTTGACGGCGGTGATGGCGAAGATAAGTCGATTTCCGGAACTCACTCCCTCCACTTTTCGCCCTTTCGTATCCGCCCATCCCATCAAGATTCGGGAAGTGAATGTAGGCGGCTATTTGCTCTCTTCACTGAGCCAGGCTCCAGCAACATTCAATGCCGGCTATTCCTTTTATACGGCGGCGTGGCCTTTGACTGAGAAGTATAAGGGGCATCGCGGGCTTTTCGGAACTTGGTTGTCCGCGTAGTACGAAGGCCCTCNTCCCGCTCATCTCTATTCAGATATCGAAGGCGGCCTCGGCTTGTGGACTGACACGCGATTTCCGACCGAGACGCCGAAGTTCATCATGGGTGGCGTGGGACCGAATTTTAGCCCAAGTTCCGCAGTCATGAGTAAAAAAATACTTCACACTTTTTTTATTGATCTCAAAGACTGATTTCATTGAAGAGTTTTCACGCTCAACCGTTTTCATAAACCCAATGTAGTGGAAACTTTTGACCATTTCAGGGCGATTTCACGCTCAAAAGTCAACTGTTTTAGCCGCTGACTGCGGAACTTGGGTTAGTTTTCGACGTCCCCAAACTCCTTGAGCGTCTGTCGCTGGGCCTCCGCGGGCTTGGACGCATACACACGGCCGCCGACATTGTTGATAATGTGGGTGATTTCACTACCTTGCCTGCCGTCGAGCCAGATGGTAGTCATGTGATGGAACCTCACGCCTTTGACGGCGGGCGCTTCGATGGCGCTATTGAGCTTGACGGCGGCGTCACGGAAATAGCAGTAAATGCCCAAACCCCACGCCTCGTGGCTGGTGACGTTGTCCGCCACCTTGTAGGACGCATAGCCGTCCACCTTGCCATTCATCCAGGTCGCCTGATCGGGAACATCGTAGGGAATTTCGGATTGATACATATACACCCGCCCTCCGTTGCCTTTCCAAAGTGTCTGGTATTGCTCATGGTGTTCGTTGAAAAGGCCGTAGCACGTCACATTGTTGCCATTGACGATCAGGCCGTTCTTCGTAGGGTTGGTGGTCCATCCAACCCCGTCGCCATGATCCGCGCGCCAAATCCACACATTATCCGCCACGACATTGCCGCTGTTGATCACAATGCCCGCATCGTCCCTGCCCGCCGCCGGGCCTCCTGTCCGCACCGTTAGATCATACAGGAAGGTCGGGTTGGAGGAATGATCGGACGAACTGCCAGGGGGGCCCACTTGAAGCAAAACGGGCGAATCCACCGGGCCGGCATCTATGATAAGTCCCGCGATTGTCACGCCATCCACGTCGGCCACGGAGACCACCGGTCGTCCGGTCATCGCCTTGAGTGACGGTACGCCCAGTCCCAGGAGAATCGTATTGGCATTGTTCACCTTCAGCGTGTCGTTAAGCGCGTAAGCGCCGGGCGTGAACAGGATGTTCTTGCCTGCTGCCAGCGCCGCATTGAGGGTCGCTGCGGTGTCCGTGGAGGGCTGCGCGATGTGGAAATGACCAATCGGGACGGACGTTCCCGGCGTGGGACCGTTGGCCCAGGACACCCCGCGCGTGTCGTGCTGCAACGCAGGAACGAAGACGGCGTACTTGCCGGAGCCGTCCAAGCAGAGGTAGGGCTTCTCGCGGATCACGGGCGTTTTGTCTACAGTAGTGTAGGGCGGGTCGGGAAAGGAGTTTCCCGGAGCATTCTCACACCCCACGAAAACCATGTTCCACACGGCGTTGTTCCAACTACCCCATTTGCTGTTGCGCGACAGCCACTGCTGCTGCGAGGCGGGAACGACCTTGCCGTCCACAACCGAGTCGGCCAGAAACCCGCCGCTGGCATAGCCCACATTCCCTTTCGATCCCCAGTCGAACAACTGAAGTTCGCCTTTCACATGCAGACGTCGCAAAGGAACGCCTTGGGAGACGGCGATGCGAGTAACGCCTTGAATGGTCTGGTAAGGTATACTGGAAGATGGAGTGACTGTGAAATTCTCCAGCGTCCGCCAGAAGTTGTTCAGCGCCATGCCGTCAGCCCATTTAGCGTTGACGTTGACGCCCCCGTTAATCCTCACATCATCCGGGCTTATTCCCAGGCCTGCGACATGGGTGTAGAAACCCACGTTGAAGGTGACGTTGTACTGCCCTGGCTTGAACAGCAGCGCATAGCGTTCAGGACCGAACTGGTTGGCTTCCATCTTTATATAGATGTCGGTCGCCGTCTTCTGAATATCGGCCGCCGGCATGCTCGAGTCGAACACGAAGACATTCGGACCAAGGATCGTGGAGTTGGCCTCGGACACCGGAGTGTCGCCTAAAGCGTCACCAGAGAAGCCGGGACAGATTAAGAACGCCAGACCTGCAAGCAGCGCCTCCCTGCGGGAGAGGTAGACGGTCTGCTTGCTCTCCGTACGAAGTACCAACCCTGGACTGGGTAGCACATGCTCATCATTTTTCATTTTTGATTACCCTTTCTTTTGTTAGCCGGACTACTATTGCTTTACCATCGTACGACACAACACGGTCTGCCGACGGGGAGATTTCCAGTCCTGTCCCTTTGCCTGGCCTCACCCATACGATCCGTAAGGTCCGCTTACGAAGCATCCCCGGAAACGACCCCTTGCGCTTGCCAATGGTCAGCACCCCCGCCTTATCGTTCCAGGAGATCGGAATTGTTGCGCAGACGCCTTTTGTGTAGTCATAGTTATCGCCCTCATCCTCGTACAGTGTGAACTTCCCATTTGCTCCCCGGTAGACCCGCAGTTCGATCGGGTCCGCCGGCTTTTCCGAGGCGTATTGCAAGAACGGCCCCATCGGCACGATGCTCCCCGCCCGGACATACAGCGGCATAGTCTCAATCGGCGCTGGCGCTGTGATGGTTTTGCCGCCCTGGTAAGTTCTGCCGGTCCAAAAATCAATCCAGGAAGTTCCGGAAGGCAAATAGACTGGCCTTGAGGTGGCCCCCTGGTGCGTTACGGGGCAAACCAGGAAAGACGGGCCGAAGAGGAACTCATCACGGCTTTCCCTTGCTTTTACATCGGACGGGAAGTCCATCACTAACGCACGCATGATCGTCCCTGCATGTGCCGTCACCCGCCAAGCCAGGGAGTAGATGTATGGCATAAGACGATAACGAAGATTGTCGTACTTGACCAGGATCGGTTCGAATTGCGAACCGAAGCGCCAAAGCTCTTTGGGTGTATCCATACCATGAACGCGAAAGATCGGGCAAAACGCCCCCCACTCAAACCAGCGAGTGAACAGCTCCCTGTACTCCGAGTTTTCTGAGCCACCAGGGTAATTTTCAAAAAAGCCACCGATATCCGTGGTCCAGTAGGGGATGCCGGACAGGCAGAAGTCAAGTCCCGCCGGGATCTGACGGCCAAAGGTATCCCAATCCCCGGTGATGTCGCCGGACCATGTAGCGGCTGCGTTACGCTGCTGTCCTGCGAAGGCGGATCGGCTGAGGATGAAGACACGCTTTTTGGGGTCTGTGGCACGCTGACCTAAGTAGACTCCGGTGGTATGCATGAGCGGCCAGGCGTTCAGTACAGTGGCTCCCAGTCCTGCCGCAGTCCGCACCTGTCGGAATGCCCGCATGTCCACCTCTGGCTCGTCCGCATCCAGCCACCACGCGTCCACTCCCTTTGAGAAGAGCTGGTCGCGCAAGAAGCTCCAATAGAGGGCGCGGGCGGCAGGGTTGAAGGCATCGTAATAGCGGCCGCCGTCTGACTGTGGCGGATAGAGGTAGCCATGTTCATTCATCACATCATAGTTACGGTCCGGATTGTTCGGGCTTCCAGGATAGAACTTACCCCAGACGGAGATCATGAAGTGCAAATGGTACTCATCATGCAACCGAGCTATCGCCGCTGCGGGGTCCGGGTATCGCTTGGGGTCGAACGCGTTTGATCCCCATGGGTAGGGCTCCCAATAGAGGAAATCCTGCACAATTGCATCAATTGGTATATGAAGTGCACGGTACTTCCGGGCGATGTCCAACCATTCCTGCTGTGAACGATACCGCTCCTTGGACTGCCAGAAACCGAGCGCCCATTTTGGAGGCATCGGCGCCTGTCCTGTTAAACCCCTATATCCGGCCATAACGGTGTCCAGCGCAGGACCGTAGATGAAGTAGTAATCGATACAGTCGGCGGCTTCGGAAGTCCAGACCGTGCTTTGGGGCAGACCGTGCCGCCATGCTAGGCGCGCAATGGCATCGCGCGTATCCTGAAAGTATTCCATGCGGATTTTGTGTAAACTGTGCGGGGCAAAATAAACGGTTGCCTGGTCGTCCCGTGCGGCGTGGTTACTCCAATCGTCGATGATCAGCTTGTCATCCATCCAGAGACGGACGCCGTCGTCGCTGGTGGTGACAAAAGTATAGTCGCCAGCCTCCCGCGCCAACACAGAGCCCGTCCATCGTACGCTGAAATAATTGTGACTCACCCCTTTCACAGGTGAACCCTTCCAATCAAAGTCCACCTGAGGGTCAATCTGCGTTGTTACAAGTGTTCCCAGATCGTGGCCCTTATAATAGCGGGCAGTCAACCCCCCCGGTTTTCCATCTTCCGTGAACAACTGGCTGGATGGAATAGTTTTGGCATTCCCTGCTCCTACCGACACGTCAGTATGCGCCGCGTTGTCCCAAAACAGACCATATCCTCGACTGGAAGTGAGAAATGGGATTGCAACTTCGCGATTGGCCTGTTCCAGGGATACTGCCACCCCGCGATAGCTCATGTTCCCCTGGCTTGTAGGCAGTCGATGCTGCCCCAAACCGTAAATGTCTTCGCCTGCAGGCAGCTCAAAGCTCTGCATGGAGCGGTAAGCAGTCTGCGGCGTCGGCCCTGGAAGGGTCTCCGCAGTGAGACTCCTGCCGCCTGGCGTTTCGCTCAAAATGGGCTTTCCATGCGCATTCAGAAAACGGACCGCACTTGTGCGCCGATCCACCTGCACTTGCACCGGGCCAGTCGAAACCGACACATACCGGGAGGTGACTGCCAGATGCCATGCAACATGCTGCGGTGACGAAATAACGCTCAGACTTCTGTGAACTGGAACCAGCATTCCAAGGCCATACAAAATTCGGATGACACGAGGCGTCCACACCTGAACTTTCAGAACGCCGGACGGCAGACGGAACGTCACACCATCTGCCTGTTTTTGCCAGGATACAACGGATGTGGGCGATGCTTTCGCAAGCGGAACCCCCGAAACCGCCTCCAGCAAAATCATGACTGCGACAAGCCAGTGAGATACTTTCTTTATGCGAGCGGAAAAAAGCAGATTCATTGCGACAGGCTTTTTATTCATTAATGTTTTTATTCCGATCATAACTCGTGCTCCTTCATATTGGTGTGGTGCTGTATTCACATGTTTCCGCCGAAGAAGCAGCAGCCATTCTCTTTTTTGTTGGTAATTTTTATGAACAATCATGCAGGCATATGCACTCATGTACCTCGGGCATTGCTGTGCTCTTTCTTCAATGTCTGTCAAGAAAGCCTTGGGTTTCATATGCCTCATGTCTCTGTATCAGGCTGTACTCCCGTATATAAGCTCTACTGGCAGTATGGTCTCGGTGGGCACCTCTCTGCCTTCAAGCAGATCGACCAGATATGTAACAGCAGTCGATGCCACTTGCGCCCACGGCGCGCGAACAGTGGTCAAGCGCATATCCTGTTCAATTGGCGACTCGATGCCATCAAAACCGGTAATCGCGATCTCCTGTGGTACAGCGATACCAACTCGGCGACAATAGGAGAGTGACTGATAGGCCGCCATATCGTTCCAGCAAGCAATCGCCGTTGGCCGCAATCTGGGAGGGTATGAAAGCGCCAGAGTCTCCGGCCACCCCTCCCATGTGGGATCAACTATCATCTGGAGTTTCATACCCATCTGCGCTGCTGCCTCCTGGATGCCCTCCAGACGTCGCAGACGCGATTTGGATGGAGCGTTTAGCGTGAGGTAGAGGATGGAACGATGACCGTGATCAAATAAATATTGCCCAATCTCATAGGAGCCCATGTACTCATCGACGCCCACAGAAGGAAACGGAGGAAGAGTCTCCACAACGCTCACCACCGGCAGATGGCTATCGCGTAAACGCGCCACCAGCGGGTCGTCGTCAGGAGACCATACAACTAGCCCATCGATCTTACCGCTCAACATCTCATCATAAAGGCCGTTGATATCCTGGCCTCGAAAGACGGTATGTAGCAGCAGATCGCGCTTGTACCGAGCGCACTCCTCTAAGAGACCGGCTGTCAACTCGGCAATAAACGGGTTGCGTGCGTCGAAATAGTTGAAACCGCTATAAAAGCCGAAAATGTGAGTTGCGCGTCGGGCCAACGACCTCGCCAAAGAGTTAGGTCGGTAGTTGAGTTCCCGGGCGATATCGAGTATCTTCTGGCGCGTCGCATGCGAGACCCTGGTACCTGACCGTGATCCATTCAATACGACTGAAACCGCCATACGGGACACTCCCGCACGTGAGGCGATATCGCCCAGTGTCGCCGATTTTTGTGCGATATGTTTTTGTGTGTTCATTGTCATTCGGGAAAAGAGCGTTATCAGATATTTGAGCACAAGTTGAACTATCGTTAATTCATCTTGCAAATTAGAGTATCATGATTTCCGTTCTTTGTCAAGATGATTTTATTGCTTGTGTTATTGATCAGCGATTATGTCGGTATACTGAAAGGTATCGACACAATTACTCTGAACGCAAAACAGGAACGACGAGCTGACATATTCGCTCGTACGTTCTTTAACCAAAGAGGAAGCTATTATGCTGCTTCATTGCAGCTTATGTCACTTGCGTAGATTGGTTCATTCCGGTATCTATCCTTGGTATGTTGGATGTTCGGATTTATGTCACTCTGTTACCGTTCACCAACAAAAAACAGCGAGGAATATTCTCATTGAGGTATCTTGCTTCCAAACGAATCATGAGGGACTGTCCATGAGGATCATCCGGAGAGGAATTCCATTCATCATCGCAATCGGATTCATTACGGCGTTCAGAGGTGCGATGGGTTCGCCTAATCAATCAAACCCTCATCTCCTGATGAAGGTCTGGAAGCTTATCGCTCGGGAATATGCGAGCCAAAATGCGGATCCGTCATTTTTCGATATTGCTCCGCGTTGGATCTATCCCGCTCAAGCGATACCGGTTGGAGTCATCCCCGCAAACGCACCTGAACGCACGGTCGTCTTTGGCACGGATGTTTCCATATTTTTTCAAAATTTGAACACCGCTTACCCTCTCAAGCTGGAACTGACTTTCCTCTCGGATAGCTCGGACCGTGCGGTACGCGTTCTGGCCGGCGATACGGTTTTGCAGGAGCGGCTCGCCATTCCCTTCGGTGTCGTAATGCGGAAAAGCTGGATCATCCCGGCGGGTGCCATAGTGAAAGGTCGCCTGGAGGTTCACGTGGAGCGAATGTCGGGACCCAACGCGGCACTTTGCGGATTTCGTCTCTACTCCTCCAACCCAAATGAAAGTCGAATCCATCCGGTTTCCATCCGCATCACTCCTCTCTACATTCCGCATATTATCGAGGAACCCTCCTATGCGCGGGGGATATCCCGGTTACGATTAAGCCTGAATGGGAGGTGGAACTTCAAGCCGGACGCCACCGATAACGGAAAATGGAGTATGATCCAGGTTCCAGGTGAATGGGAGATGGAAGGTTTTACCGTTCCCCCCGATCATGAGGCGGAATATCAGCGCGATTTCCACGCACCCACGCAATGGGAAAGGGGCAGGGTGATACTGAAATGCGCAGGCGTTTACAGTGAAGCGAGAATATTCGTCAACGGGCGTTACGCTGGGATGCACATAGGCGGATTCACTCAGTTCGAGATCGATATCTCCTCCCTGTTGCATTACGGCGGGGATAATCGCATCTCTCTCTATGTGAAAAGCACCTCACTTGCGGACAGACTCGCCAGCGGCATGCAGTATGCGGCGCATGATCTGGGGGGAATCACACGTGACATTCATCTGGATGTCACACCTAAAGTCTTCCTGGAGGATGCGCACATCGTAACTTGCTTCGACAAATCTTATCGAAACGCTCATCTGCTTGTTGGTGTCACGGTGGTGCATAAATTAAAAGCCAGCGTCCAAGGACTTAGCGTGCAGTATCTTTTGAGAACACCATCCGGCGGTGTGACACCATTGAGCGCATCAAATAAATCGATACCATTGATGCAACATGACGGATCTCTGCTTATCCGCGCCAACTTTTGGGTGAAATCTCCCATGAAATGGGATCCGGAGCATCCCAACTTGTATGTCTTGAGCATATCTATCCTTGCAAAGAACAAGGTCATGGAACAGGTTGCGATTCCATTCGGCTTTCGACAGATAGAAGTGCGGGGCAATAGGATTTTCGTGAACAACCATCCCATCAAGTTGCGAGGAGTTTGCCGTCATGAAACGGATCCACTGCGTGGGCGTTCGCTCTCGCCGGGGATGGATGAAAAGGATGTCGTTCTGTTTCGAGTCGCTAATGTGAATGTTATACGCACCTCCCATTACCCTCCCTCCAAGGAGTTCATCCAAGCGTGCGATAAACTGGGGATGTTCGTGGAGGAGGAGGCTCCCTTTTGCTGGGCGAACCCGACCGATTCCCGCGACGCCGCCTATGTCTCTCAGGCGGAGATGGAGATGGCTTTGCGGGATCGCAACGATCCTTGCGTCCTGCAATGGTCATTGGGAAATGAATCCCCTTGGTCCACAGCGTTCGAGGCGGGATATCTTGCTTTACGAACACTCGACGCTACCCGTCCCTGTTTGTTTGATGGAGGTGGTGAACCGTCTCCACCCTTGGATATCGATGCTCCCCACTATCCGGGTTTGGACGCACAGGCGTCTTACGCTCATGCGCCCCGTCCCGTATTCATAGGGGAGGAAAGCCATCTGGAATGTTACAATCGGGATGAGCTTATGACCGATCCCGGACTGCGTGATATCTGGGAGATGGGTTTTTCTCAAATGTGGGAGAACATGTATCATAGTTCGGGTTGCGAGGGTGGTGATATTTGGGCTGGAATAGATGATGATTTCTTCCTCCCATCCGGGAAGATAGTGGGGTACGGGCCATGGGGAATCATCGATGAGTGGCGCAGACCCAAGCCGGAGTACTGGGAGGTGAAGAAGGTCTATTCGCCCATCCGTGTGACCGTGAATGCGTATCATAAAGATCAAGAACTGATATTGAATGTGCAAAACCGTGAGCTATTTACGAATCTTTCCGAACTTCGTTTCATATGGAGCCTAGGAGATCACAATGGCTCAGCGCATTGCACGGCATCCCCGGGACATTCCGGTATCTTGCATATACCGATTCATTTTCCAATTCGTCAGGGAGAGTCACTGTTTCTAAAAATATACAGTCCGTTGCACTATCTTGTTGATATATACGCCTATCCCCTAGGAGGCAAAACAGTGGCTGCGATCCCCCATTTCCCATCCAAACCTCTTCAGGTAAGAGAGGAAAACGGGGTTTACACCGTCATGGGAAACGGATTTGATGTGGAGGTCAGAGCCGACACAGGTCAGATCACGAGAATCCTCAGTGGGAAGACTGAGGTAGCCATTGGCGGTCCGGCATTGATGCTTGAGCCGAAAAGCGGCGAGGGTTTCGGGCAAATCACCGATTCCGGCGAGAACATAACACCGTTCAACCGCCTCTGGACGGGTTGGAAAGCGCAAAGTGTTTCCATGGAGAGCACGACTAAGGGCGTCGCCTTTCATGTGAAGGGGGAATGCAACGAGGCTCAAGGAACTTACTCGTTGACGATCACATCTGAGGGAGGGCTGAAGTTCCAATCCGATTTCGTCTCACGCGGGAGCGTGGACCTCTGGCAGGAGGGGTGGGTTATCGAGACACCTATCTCCTGCGACAAATTAACCTGGAACCGCAAGGCGCGCTGGAGTTTTTATCCGGAGGATCACATCGGCCGCCCAGTTGGCTACGCTTTGGCGCATGATGGAAAACCAATGACCGGACCTTTCGGTCCGATCATGAAACCCTCCTGGTCTTGGGCGCAGGATGACACACTGTGGGGAACCAACGATTTTCGCTCAACCAAGCGCAACGTCTTGACCGCCTCCCTAAGCGCACCGAACGGCACGGGGATGGAATTAATGAACGATGGCAAACAGGATGTTCGCTGTTGGGTGAACCATCACAGCATTGATATGTATCTGATGGATTATGGAAATGAGGGAACGGCGCCCCTCTTCAATCAGCGGATGATACCTGAATTACGGCTTCATCCGGGATCGAAGATACGGGACGCCTTCACTCTGCAGATACTGCCCTGAGGATATGCAGTTCCCTCCTTATTTGCGAACCCATTGAGTTAGGATATGAATGACATCCGCTATGTATTGCGCGCCATATTTTGGGTCATTCGTGAGCACATCCGAAATGTAGAGGATTCGTCCTCCGTTTGGGAAAGTAATGAGTCCTGCGGCGTCGCCGTAATCCTTTCCGCTTGCCGCAACCACATGAACCAACGGTTGGTATTGCACGTTGGAAGCGATACCAGCCCTGCTGATTGAGCGTAGCCTCGGATCACCCTCGGGATAGGCGTATTCCTTGGGAATGCCGGGTAAGAGTGTCTCTCCGTGAACCTTCAATACTTTCAGTTTGTCCTGAGGCATCTTTTCGATGGAGACGTACAGAGGCAATCCCAAGGCGGAGGTTATCTCGGCTGCGGGAGCGGAGTTATCGATCTCCACCCCATAACATAGAGGCCATGGCTGGCTTGTCATGAGAATCAGTGTCCCGCCTTGTCGAACATACCGTATCAATGCATTTCGCGCGTCGTTTTCATGCCGCACGCTGCGAATGTAGTTTTCTCCATCCAAGTCTAGCAGAANGGGGATTTTCTTCGGATTGAGAACGGCTGGATCCACCATCAGTTCGGGCGAAAGATCAGCCGCCTTCGCGTTCAACTGCAGTTTTCCTAACATGGTCGCCATGGCTCCTCCCCCGCCAAAGGGCAGAATGGCAAAGGAACCCTTGGGAATGCGAGTCGTATCCCTTTTCAAACTTGCGATCAATGCATCCTGCCGACGGATATTCGCCCATTCCTCCGCTCCTTTTCGCAAGGCGATTTCATTGACAACCTTGCCCTTGACGGCGGTGATGGCGAAGATAAGTCGATTTCCGGAACTCACTCCCTCCACTTTTCGCCCTTTCGTATCCGCCCATCCCATCAAGATACGTGAAGTGTAAATAGGCGGCCAAGCGCGCCACGCCAGCGCTGCTAGGTTATCATGCAACTGAATGTGTTTCCCGTCCGCAAAAAGAATCTCCGGCGCCTTTCCCGCGCCCAAACTATAAAGCACGAACACCCTGTCCGCAGTTCCCACCCCATGGAGCGTGCATCGTCCATGGAGCGCACTCTTTTCGCTTGCGGGGGAGAGAAGAAACGGAACCCCCCAAAACCATCGAAGTCCTCGTGACAGTCCCGCCCACGAGCTCAGGTGTTGCCATGAGTCATCCGGACGGATATTTGCCGCAAAGGGAACGATTTTAAATCCCGAAGGTAGCGGTTGGGACTTTGCTGTAAAATGCGTATCGGTAAGAGGGGGCACGGAAGGCAAGCCAGGAGCGTTTTGGGAGGGCGTGCCGACAATCACAGTGTCGCCGTTCCGCACCTTATTTACAATCAAATCCCAGACCGCTTGAGATTGTCGAAGGAAACCCTTCCCTTCCCTTAATTTGATTTTTTTGCCGTTACGCATTATCGTAACGGGTTTCTCGCTCAGATCCACATACGGACAGGTGATGGAGACATTGAAAGGGGTGGTAAGAGTACTTCTAATTCGGAAAGAGAAGTTTCCGGATGGCTGATATCTGTATTGGTCTATATAGGTATGCGCGCCATCCTTGTCGAACGCCATCGCAGCCTTGTCACCCGCCAGAACGCGCACCAAGGTATCTCCCACTGGAAATGTCATTGCAAGAGGCGATGCGAAACCATACGCGGTTCGATTTCCCGGCCCCACATTGCATCCCTCATATAATCCATAACACTCTGACATGTCACCTGAGGGGTAATCCTTGAGGGAGGGATAGTATTCATCTCTGTACAGCACGTGCCATCTACTGAGAGACCCCTGCAAAGCGTACATAAGAATAGGGTCTCCGGTGTCCACCGCAGTTTGCGCCAAGGTATCCAGGTCCCACATCACTTCGTTTGCGCAAGCGGCGCCGGTCCAATCTCTGCCGGAGTTTGGCTCCCAGAGGAAAGACGAATCCAGGTTGTCATCCCTGTTATTATCGCCCGCCCACATGGTGAGATAGCGATATGCGAAGGAGCGTGCCATCTGCAACGCCTCCTGTGCGCGTTTTTCCCGCAGGGGATCGTTTCGGAATGTATGATAATAATCCAAACAGAACGCCGCTGAAAGCGTGCCGCCAATGGCGAACGGCGACGAGGGAACATCCGGGAATTCGTTACGAGTCCATACGATTGATCGTGTCCAATTGAACACACCATCAATATATGGCAGATATTGGGTGTCGTGGCGGTCCCTGAAGAGATCGATCAATAATCTTCCCGCCGCCCAACCATTGGAGTTATGATAGGACGCCACCGCTTTGCCGCCGAAATTCACCGTCCAACTTCCCGTGACCGGCTGATCCCAATAGACTCCGATATTATCCGACGGAACTCCGGTTCCCCTATAGGATGGAATGAACTGTTTTGGGGATTCCCCCGCCGCCGTGATTCGAAACCACTTCGCCATGGCCACCAACTCACGTGCTTCGTTTTCCAAGCTTATCACGCGTGCCATATCGTGGTTTTTCACCGGAGCATCCACCATGCTTTCATTGTGGGCGCCCCAGCCGCTTAAACCGGTTGTTCCCGGAGTGTGAAACGTATCTCCCGTAGCCGTTCTGTAGATGATCCCGCCGGTTGGAGGCCCTTGGAACTGAGTTAATTGATTCTGTCCGGGCATCCAGGACATATTCTCTCTGAGGGGGACTCTTGGCAACAAGGACTTGTCACGGCGCCAAACATAATTCCACAAAAGCTCGTTGGGATCTTTCGTACCGGGAAGACGATCGCTCCATATCAACCGACAGTGGGTGTAGAGCACATCGCCTGCATGGGGAAAAACCAACTGTTGAAAGCCCGGACCGCCATAGGGGAACACCAGACTGACGAACTGTTTATTCACTTTTCCAGAAATCCCGGGAAGCGATTCCTTCCAACAATAGGCGGTTGCGATGTTTTTTTCGGTATTATCCTCCAGCCGAGTGGTGGCGAATTCAAACCCGGCGTAAAGGGATTTCTGTGGCTCCCATAATCCGATAATCGGTACGGATTGAGCTCCCAGCGGAGGCGTGTAACTCCAGTTGCGATTATACTTGTAAGCGGATATTTCAGGGGTTCCACCATGGGGGTCTATTAGCAATGGAAAGGGATCCGTATATGGTGTTGCGTTCAGCCATCCTTGAATATGCCATGCCATTGCGTCCGGCATATAGAGAGATAGGAAGTGAAACGGGGATTTACCCACTTTCCTTAACCACATATTTGGGTTAAATGAGCGCAAAGTGATACGAAATTTCACTTGGGGGTAATAATCCCCGGGCGTTAAGGCGATCTCGATATAATCCCTTTTGCCTAATGACAGACCACTTCCCTTAAGCGACTGCAGGGAGGTGAACATCAACCGTTTCGGAGAATACATTGTTTTGCATACGCCAGCGGTCAGCAATCCGTTGGAGCTTAGTTTCACCTGAGTGATCAGAAGATTGTGGTGATAAAGGTTGAAACCTGTCCAATCGCCTCCTGCTTTCACAGCGACTAATCGCACTCCCCCTTGTGATATTTGCTGGGCTTGGGCGATTACGCCATATGACATCATCATACATAAAATAATAGCGATACGAATTCGCATGAAATGCCTCCTCTTAAGGATCGATACGATCAGTTAACATTCATTCGGCTAACACGCACCATCGCACAACCGTGCGACAAAGGTACCGTTATATCCACCCTATTCCCATCGTCCGTGACGGTGCAAGGATACCACATATCCCCACCCGGCGTTATCGCCTCCGCCTGTACGTTTTGAGGCATCCCGGGCAATCTCAGCAAGGAGACCGTCACCTCCTTCGCCTGCCCCCCAAAGACGACAGGGATGACATACCCCAATGGGGTTGAAAACAGGTTGACCAGCGCGGAGCCGCGTTTCATCTCGATACAATGCGGTGTGAGAACCCATTTTTTCGCTCTCATCGCATCCATCAATGGACCGTATTGCACATACCATTGGATTTTCTCCGCCGAGGGAGTAATGCAGTGGTTATTCGTGGGATACGGCACCGTGGGATACGCTCCGAGGAAGAGATGATATTGGAAAAAGGCGTCGCTGAGCTTGTTGTCGTCCGAAGTCCATAGGAGCGCGGGTTTTCGGAGGCAAAGAAGGCTCACTCCGTTTGCAACGTCGGGATATCCGCCGAATTCCGCATACACCCCGTCCAGATGACGTGCGAGGTCGAGTCGGCAGTCTGATAAGTTGGCGAAGATCACCTTGCCATGCTTGTGCATTAAGGGACCTAGTTTCGCCATCAGCGTTTTCCAGGAATTCACAAATGCGCGGCAAGGCTTGCCCGTCCAACTCACGCCGTCATCCGCATTCGGGTTGTATAACCGCAGCCAATCCGTTCGATCTATGCAGATTCCTGCGGAGTCCGGAATCATTTGGATGTCGCGTTTGGCTTGGCGTAGAAGATGCGCCCGATATGCGGGATCGCCTGGATCCACCACCCAGGCGTTGTAGCAGGTGCTTATGATAGGTTGCATGTAGGCGTGAGGCATCGTGATTTTGAGATATTGCACCGGGTTCCGCCAGAGATTCGGGTTCGATGCAAGGGATGGATTTACTGGCTCGTCCTTCATATTTAGCCCAAACTCAGTGGTGTTGAAGTAATCGAGCACATAAAAACCGTGATCCTTCATCCATTTGGCGTAGTCATTNAGTCGATCGAAACTTGTCCAAAGCGGCTTCCCAGGGGGACATGGTTCGTCATTGGCTCTGTTCCATCGATCATAAGGCTCCTTCAAAGGCGGAAGGAATTCCCCCATATAGGGGAAATCGTCTGAGAGTTTCCAGTTAACGCGAAAAGCCATCCGTTTGTATAACCCTACGTCAATGGGGTCTTCATTGCCGGAATAGGCTGCGCACCCTCCCATCTCATCCGCCATGGGATTCGGAGGATTAAAGTATTTCGGATACCGCTTCACCATCCATGCCAGTCCGCCTCGCACGTCCCCGGGGTGAACGACCANATCGTAATGAAAACTCACCANATTCCCGCCGCCCAATCGGTGATTGGTCTGGATGAATTTCACGTCCCCATCGCTGTCGGTCATCAAAGACATATCAAGCAGAATGTCCTTGGGCGATTCCGCCATGGTCAACCCCAAATCGTGGTTGTCGAGGAGAAATGTGGCGAGAGGAATGGTGATGAGATAGCCTTGAGTGTAAGAGCCATCCGGGGTTTCCCCGTAGGAGTAGACGCGATTACGCAGAGGTTGAGATATCAGCGGGTCATACCATGTTTGATTCAGCGTCGATTGATCCGTTATTGGATTCTGCCATGCGGTCCAGAATCGAATGGTACGAGGCTTTCTCCAAGTCAATCCCGTTACAATGGGAGAGGACCAGTATTTCCCATTTCCCCTCAGGTTCACCTCCCAACTTACTCCGTCCTTCGTAGGGGAAAACACCTGAGTGATGATAAAGCGATGTTTCTTAAAAAAGGTTATAAATGGCTGGGTGAAAACCAAGCCGCCTCCGGGAAGACGCCGAACGGTGCATTTCCCAACGGCTCTGCTCCCCGGAATCCCCGAAACACTTGATACCGGACAGTCAATTTGTTTACCACCTAGTCTGAGCAGCACAAGCTCTCCATTCTTTGATAAGGAAACCGTCAAAACCGGCGACTTTATGACGTATTTGCCCACAGGGGGCGGCGTGGCTGAGGGGTAACCAATTAATACCGCATCCGCCCAATCCGCATGATCGCCATTTATGCCGTCCCCGCCATCGGTTACCACAAGCGTTAACTCCTTCGCTCCTTTGACTGACACGTTGAGGAATTTTGCAGGCGTGGGGTTGCGCATGATGCCACTGTCGTATAGCTTTTTCCCATCCGCATAGACTTGAAAGTCGATGCTGCTTTTGCCATAACTTTGCATCTCCTCGTCAACCCCAACCCATGATTCAAACCGTTCATACCTCCCGTATAAATCGTATACGATCTTGCTGTTAGCATGCGTACCAATGCCGTATTTGTACGTTTTTTTCCCTATGGTTATAGGATTTCCCTGCACGCTTTGATTCAAATGCAGGGTTCCCCAGTCTTGCTTGGCGTATATCGGGAATAGATTGCTTAACTCCACTACTTCAGGTTTGATGTGCGCCAAGCTCGGAAATGAAACGACCATCAACAATACGATAAAAGTTGCATTGTAACGCATTCCATTCATCCTCCGATTTCGAATTGGAAGTCATTCAATTTGCAAGGAAAAAGCAGAGATAATATGAACTTTTCTATTTGAGCGCATTGCGTGATGCGTAAAGGCATGGCATTGAGCCAGTTATGCGATTATTNNACCATGATTTCTCTTGCAAACGGATTGCACTCCATATGTCCGTCTTTCATGTCGGTAATTCGCCGCCCGTTCACTTTCACATCATCAAAAGTTACGTTTTGAAAGAGATGCGTCTCATCGTAACCTGATATTTTAATTGCGGGAATGACTGCTCCGTCCGCAGTTATGTTCTTAAGCAGCACTCCATTCACGTGACCGCGCGTCTTATCATGCCCCCAGAAGTCCTCGCCTATCCATCCATCGAACAAAGTGTTGCTCACATCCTCGATACGGATGTTTTCAAATCGGATATTGCTTATTGTCCCGGAATCGGAGACGAGAATCGCCAACGCGGCGCAATCCCCCCCTTGGGAGAAATCATGAATGATGTCGCAGTCTTCGAAGATTACGTTTTCGATATTTGCACGTGTTTCGCTCGTGATCCCAAGTCCTCGCGCTCGCTCATTCCATACGACGCAATTGCGCACCCTAATGTTTTTCGATTCCTGAGCGGGCGGCGGCGAGGTGGTTTTCACGCATATCTCATCGTCGTTATTGCGGAGGAAACAGTTTTCCACAAGCACATTCCGTGAATTGCAAACATCCACTCCATCGCTGTTCTCCCGACGGCATATCTCCTTGATATTACGAACCCTTACATTGCACGAACCGAACATCCCCACCACCCAGCAGGGAGCGTCCACGATGATGATTCCCTCCACCGTCACATCATCACAATTGCGGAATTCGAATGCATTACGCGCATGCCAGGGCAATCCGCTCAAATCGAGAACTCCTCTGCCTTTGATGGCGATGTCGTGAGCGTTATTCGCCTCTATGAGGTTTTGATAGTTTTTCACGCCGGACCAGTCTTTCTCGACGGTCGGTTTTTCCTCGGGCATGATAATCCCTCGCACAACAGCCCCGCCCGCTAGATACAGTGTCTGTCCGCTGGTCATCCGAAGGATGCCGATGTCATGAACGCCGGGACCATAGTAGATCAGATTCGGATCACTAGAGTTGGGAATGTCGGTTTGCAATGGGTTTGCGAATAGGTGCAAAGGGTGGTCAATGGAGCCGTTCAATTCGATGGTCAGGTTGCACGGATTCGAAAGATAAAAACTAATTACACCTTCCTTCAGGCGAGGTTTCACCTGTTGAGAAAGCGGTCGTATGGTTACGGAATTCACCGGATCGGCAGGAGTGATCTCCACATGCACCTTACCGGAAAAGTCGAAATAGGCGAAGGAGGCGGGGCCTCCGCGAAGCGTCTGCGCCAGATAGACGAACAAAGATTTGCCATCAATTTTGACCGAGTAATCGGAGGATTTTTCAACTCCTGCTGCTCCGGGATAGGTGACAAGACGGGAAGCGTGCGCATCGGGAAGCATCAGGAAGCAGATGCTCAACGTTAAAAGCAGTGCGAGACCGTATGGGACACTCATTCGATAGCCCTCCGTTTCCAGATTCCGAGTGAGAAAATGCTTCAGGCATTCCGCTTGCGAGTTGTGAGTCGTTCTGAGAATTGTACAATCTAAGCTTTACGGAGTCAAACGGAGGGCTACAACTACATGTGAGGCATGCTCTTGCAATTCGAACTATATTGAGGTAATGGCAAAAAATCCATATCCCCCCTTTTAGAAGAGTATCGCAAGTTGTGGTGACAACCGCAAAAACGCATTATACAATTCCCCAAGTATAGATTTATAGGCTCTATGGGGAAGTTTGTGGAAAATCCCCGGAATCATACATTGCGGGGCGACTGCGATGCGGCGGGGATTCATGTAAAACGCTATTAAGGTTTCAACCCCTTCGGGGTTGAGCTAGTACATACACCTATCTTTGCGAGGTTGGGGGGGAATGAGGAATACAAACC
>JGI24721J44947_10004888_pt1 | contig 18530 bp, 18 predicted proteins | sample YelNatPaOPGAMG01_FD_44947 | JGI IMG/M metagenome (IMG submission 44947) | reverse complement strand
ACGCCGCTGGCTGCCTCCGAGGTGTGCGCCCCGCTCATTGCCGAGTGCTACGCCAATCTGGAGTGCCGCCTGGCGGACACGCGGATGGTGAACAGGTACTGCCTGTTCGTTCTGGAAATCATCAAAGCTTGGATTGAGCCGACCAGAAAGAACCCACGCACCGTCCACCACTTAGGGCGGGGCCGGTTCATGGCCTCCGGCCGAGTTTTCAGACTGCCTTCACGTGTGGAATAATAATGCGGGCTCACATGAAATTGTGATGTCCAATAGCTTGTGTAAAAACCTTTCCTCTCCAGGCACATGGTGCCCCACCCTGGCTGCGGTTGTTTAGCCCTGTTGGTATGGGTGAGCTGCGCAATGACTGCACGTTCAATCATGGCCGGCGCGGCGATCCGAACTCGGAGCGTCCTCTTCACGTGTCAACCTCTGCGGATGTTGGTTCTCCGAGCGCAGGTTATCTAGAACTTCTCCATTGGCGGATTCAGACGCATCTTTGGCGGCGGTTTCGATGCTTCGGATGCGCCGGTAGCGCTGGCAAGAGATGGCAACCAGACCTGCGTTTGGGCGACGGCGTGGCGCTTGCAGTAGTCTCGGAAATCCACGTCTGCCGGTCCTTCCGGCTCACAACGGTTTTCGCTTTGCGGCCTGGCGCGCTGTCTAGCCCTGTCAATATATACCCAGGCCCGTTCGAAAGTGTCTATAAGGGTGCGGAGAGCACTGTTTAGATTCCCATGGCCTTCACCTGTTCCGGGAAATTGGTGCCGAAGATTCGATCGCAGTCCCGCGACTGGTAACGCAGTGCGGCGCCCCACGGGAGGTTAGCTCGTAGAAACCCGGCTGAGCATTCCGCCGCAGCTTTGACGTGATTCTCTACGACGGTCCGCCAAGTCCGCACCGGCGGTCTCCGGTGGCGGGCTGTGCACTTGATCCGCGCACCAGGATCGCCACCGTGATTCCAGCCGGTCCTGAAACTGATCCTCTATTTGGAAGGCTAAACCAACGCGGCACGCAGCGCTTGCTCCGAGAGTATTGACCAGCGTGGGTGCCGAGGGCCTTACCGCGAGCCAACCGGAGAAAGTCCGGTCGGCCGGCGATACGGATGGATTCGCGGAACAATGCCTCTTACTGTTGGAGCCCGAAGGGTCGCGCATCCCGACAACCGAGGCCAAGTTGCGCACCGTGTCGATACAGTTCAGCAGCGAACAGGTGGCCAAGAGAGTTGAGGAGGCGCTGGCGGCTGCGCTTGCCCCGCTCTGACGCGCTAAGAAGTCGATGCGCGGAGGTTCGAGACACAACGAGGATCTTCAGGGTTGTCGGAACACTCGGATGCCGGCGTGGTCGTACACCAGTCGGTACTTTTCCAACACCCGGCGAATATGCATCGCCGCCTGAGGGTTGACCTTCGTGATATCCACGAAGTTGTTGTCATAGATGTCGTCCACTACGATACAGCCTGCCTGCCGGTGCGTGAAGTACCCAAGATAGGGATCATCCAGCAGCCGGTTGGGGTCGCGCACGTCGAAGTAGAACTGAATACTGCCGACGATGAGCGGCACATCGGCGCAGGACGATTGGAGAAACCGGGCGGCGGGTGCGTAGCGCTTCTGGTACGTGTTCTGCCAGCATCGGAGTAGAGTGCCGCCAGACTGCAGGCCGAGCATAATCACCAACGCTGAGGCCGCAATCCAACGCCCTGCGACGCTCCTTTGCCACATCCATACCAGGGTCGAAGCCAACAACATTGCGAGCAGCGGGAGGGTGTGGACCAGATAGAGCGTATACTTGAGACCGTCCATAAAAGCCAGCGTCAGGGAAACAACAGCGAAAAGTACTAGAAGCAGCTTCACACCGGCTAGTCGCCTCACTGAAGGCACAATCGATGCAACCAGCAACCCTGCGACATACTCAGCCAAAATCAGGGACTTTAAGAAGATGGGGCCAGTGTGGCCTGGCTCATGGCCGCCCAAACCAAAACCCGTAGCGTAGCGCTCCGTGATCTCGCGCCACAACGCCATGAAGGGTGAGCGGAGACCGCTGGTACGCCCCCCCACCATAAGATTGGCCGAAAATTGCGCTACGAAGTCCGCAGGGGCCTTGAGGACGTAGAGACCATAGCTCACTCCTCCCACCAAATAGGGAAGAGCGGAATAAGCCAAGTGCCGCAGGCGGAGACGGCCGCGGTCGAACCAGAGCATCATGACCACAAGCCCGGCGAAATACAGGAGTCCGTTGGGATGGCAGAGGCCGCTAAGAGTCACCAAAGCGTGCGCGCACAAAAGCGCCAAGTTCAGACTCTTCTCGCGCAACTTAACATAGCAGGTCCATCCTGCCAGCCCCAAAGCCGCGCACATCATGTCTGGTCGGCCCATAGATGCCTGGTTTACCACCGCGTAGTCGGTGGCAACTATCAAGGTGCCCAGCAGCGCAACTGACTGATTCCCGCTCAGCCGCAGTAGAAACCAAAAGCAGCAGAGGACCGCCAACAGACCATAGGCGATAGACATAGAGCGCTGGGAGAACAGGCTGAAGCCGAAGAGCTTGTACCAGCCCGCCTGACTCACCATCGTCAGCGGCATGATCCAAAAGGTATGCCGCGAGATGCCCTGGAAGCCAACGGAGTTTTCCTCGGGCAGCATCAAAGTTCCCATGGAACCATTGGTCGCCAGATTGTAGCTAGCGGATGCTAGGTGTCCCTCGTCGCTCCAGGGACGCTTGGTCAGGGCGCTGGCAACCGATAGCACCACAAACGCAGCAATCGTAAATGCTAACGCACCCTTCACATGCCAACTGGCCCATCTCCGGCCCAAGTAAGTGTTAGACTCGTCCATGCTCATTGGCTTACTCCCGCGGACAGCTTACTGCGATTGCTTGGATCCTCCGACACGTGCGTTCCGAGCTCGTCCCGAAGCTCGCTACTCATTCCAACGAAATCCTTGACATCCCGGCGGTCCACCCGGGGCCATGCGGCGTATCAAGTTCCGACCGTTGGGCGCATGATGGAGCAGACCGGCAGTCCAATCGGCCGCCATCAACAAGAGAATCCAGTACAACGGATACGGGTAGCGTGGGTCAGCCTGTATCAGATGGTACGCCAGCGGATAACAGACCCACACCAGCGTTACCCACCAGGCAATCAACGCTCGTTTCCGCCATGCCTGCACCAACCCCAGGAAGGCCGGAAACACCGCACCCCCAAAGCTGAGTCCTAGCACCCGGCGTCTTGCCGGCGGGAACCAGAATCTCACCATCCGGCCAGCCGTGAGTGAGGCGAAGCGCGTTGGATTGTACTGAATCCAAGTCACAGCTTCCACCAGTTTCGCTCGGTTGTATGTAAGTTCGCCCACAGTGACCAGGCGCCGCCGCTCGCCATCCGAGGCGAACGGGTGCGGGATTCGGCCCGGTTGGACCACGTTTCCGCTTGGTTAACTGCCGCCCGCGCGTTGTTGGAAACGGCAAGCCCAGGGCCAAGGTTGCTCCGAGTCCAGGTGAACCCGCTGAGTTGAACGTAATTGCGGGCGATCCGGAGGCCAACGGCGAGTGCCACGCCGCAATAGCCCACCAGAATCGCCACGGGCGACGCAGGGCCTCTTCCCGCCCGGCCTGCACGCGCCTCCGCCCTGTTTAGGCGACCGTTTCCAACCTCTGTGCGCACCACAGTTGCCTGGCCGGCTACCCTGCGCGTATTGCCGAACACTCAATCACGATACCTCGGATAAGTGACGGCCCGCAATGTCTGCGGGCACCTCGTCGCCGGGAATCTCAAGCAGCTTGTGTAAAAAACCCTGGGGGCTGCGGTTGCGCCATCCTAAATTAAGCCTATGAAAGATCGAGTAGATGATGCGGCCGACGCTGGCCACCTTGACGAAACACACCATCGGCCAGGTACGCCACCGGACCTAAACGAAGGCCCTCTCGGTCACGTTCGTCGTCCATAACTGTCGCTACAAATGCTTTGGAAAACTGAAAAGGCTCGGTACTCCGGCGGATCCCGCTCCAGTTACCGGACCATGCGGTGGTACTTCAACCGCCTGCGTTATTGAAAGCGCTGAATGGCGGCCCAGGCCGCCGGGCGGTTCGGCGCCAATTAGATGGCGCGGGCCTCGTTCTTCACGGCAACATATGATTACCGAATGCTACGCCAATCTGAGTGCCGCCTGGCGGACACGCGGATGGTGAACAGGTACTGTCTGTTCGTCCTGGAAATCATCAAAGCTTGGATTGACCCGACCAGAAAGAACCCACGCACCGTCCTCCACTTAGGGCGGGGCCGGTTCACGGCCTCCGGCCGAGTTTTCAAACTGCCTTCCATATGAAATGAAATTTTGGTCCGCGCGAACAAATTTTACTTTACCGAATCAGCAGTATAATAATTGCACTCAATGCATTTTAATGCCGGTTTTGAATCCGGTGTTAGCTTTGTGGTTCACAAATCCATGCGGCTTGCCTGGCGCCACAACAGGTTATTAATTGCACCTGGGAGGAGGCCAATATGAAAATTCCGGGATTTTGTTTGCTGGGGTTGTGCTGTATGGCAATGTATATGCTCGGCGCACCCAGAGTCGGAGTCACGCATTCTCTAATCAAGGTGAGGCCGGACACGCTGCCGCCCGAGCGTGCCTCTGCCAGTCTCTCCGCCGCCCGAAACGAGTTTGAAGCCTTCCAAATTGTCATTCACGGGGGCGAATCGGGAGTCAAAAGCGTATCGGCGAGGGTCACCGACCTTACGGGTCCGAGTGGGGCAAAGATTCCGTCAACAGAAATTATGCTCTATCGAGTTGGTTTTTATAATGTCACAAAGCCGTCCAATCGGGAAGGCGCGACAGGTTTATGGCCGGATCCCCTCATCCCGGCAGTAGACGCCTATTATCGCGAACAACGCAATGCCTTCCCTTTTGACGTTCCGGCCGGCGAAAGCCGCTCAATTTGGGTAGAGGTTTTCGTGCCCCCTAAAACCGCACCCGGCATGTACCAAGGAGTAATAACACTGCTTCCAAACAGCCTTCCGGTTACCTCGGTGCCGGTGAATCTACAAGTGTACAATTTCACCCTTCCGTCTACTGCAACTTTGAAGTCGCTCTTTGTTATTGGCTATGACGTATGCATCAGCCACCTGGGCTCATATAACGCTTGCGGCGAGGATGGAATGGCCGCTTATATAGCTATGTACAGCCGCGCAGCACTTGACCACAGGATCAGCATCGCCAGCACATACGGAGCTTTCGATGAGTCTAACTGGTCCTTTTTCGATGAATACTTCGGCCCGCAATTAAACGGCCGGGCCCGAACGCGACTAAGCGGAGCGCGCCTGACCACCCTAATATTCAACGAGAACAATCCCGCCAAAATCAAAGTCTGGCGTGATCACTTTGCACGTAGGGGCTGGCTTGACCGCTTGGTTCACTACACCTGGGACGAGCCCAAAACAGATGCCGATTTCAACGCCATACCCGAAAACGCGGCGCCGGCAAGGAGGGCCGGGGTTCGTACTCTGGTAACAACTGACATCCAGAACATAGAAAAATATAAGTTATCGGAAGTAATAGATATAGCAGTGCCTATTATTAACTACATGCACGAATACAACGGGACAAATCAAAGGGTACTATACGATAAGTTTTTGATGCTAAGCCCGACAAAAGAGGTGTGGATGTATCAATCCTGCATGTCTCACGGCTGCACACCTACTGATGATCCTGCATTCCAAGGCTGGCCGTCTTATGTCATAGATATCCCAGCAATCAACAATCGGGCAATGGAGTGGTTCTCATTCATTTATCAGGTTACCGGAGAGTTGTACTATCAAATGAGTCACAAGCTAGCCACCGCGTGGGAAAACCAGTGGGATTTTGATGGGAATGGCGATGGAACTTTGTTTTATCCGGGTAAACCTGATTATATTGGCGGCCGAAACCATATTCCGATTGAATCTATAAGGCTGAAAATGATTCGTGAGGGTATGGAAGACTATGAATACCTAAACTTACTTTGCGAGCTCGGCGAGTGCGAGACTGCCCGAACCACGGCCAGGTCTCTTTTCCAAGCTCCCTGGCAAGTAACCGGCACAGGTCCTGAGGCCCTGCTGACGGCAAGAGCTGAACTGGCCGGAAAAATCGAACAAGTTCTGCGCCGACGCGCCGCTCCGGCTCTGGATGCTAGCGCCCTGGTTAATGCAGCCAGCTACCAGACGACGGTTAGTCCGGGCTCAATCGCTGCCCTGTTCGGAAGGGATCTCGGGCCCCAAACCACGATTGCGAGTGGAGCTTTTTTGCCCCGGCGGCTGGGCGGAACAAGTGTTGAATTTGATGGAATTCCGGCTCCGCTTTTTTTCGTCTCTCCAACCCAGATCAACCTCCAAGTGCCCTGGGAGCTGGAGGGGAGGCAAGCTTCGACGATAGCGGTGACGGCGGCTGGAGGACTTGAGAGTGAGCCGCAAGAAGTAGTCTTTACTAAATTTTCACCAGGAATTTTCACTATGGACGCAACCGGCTCAGGACAAGGAGCAGTGGTTGACGCCGTTACCGGTGAGTTGGCGGCTCCGCCGGACAGCGTTCCAGGGTACCCTTGCGCCCCGGTCCGGCAGGGTAACAATGTATTGATCTTTGCCACTGGTCTGGGGCCGGTTGATCCCCCATTAGGCACAGGAGTGGCTGGATTGTCTGACCCTTTATCATGCGTTTCAAATGAACCAAAAGTTTTGATCGGAAGCCATCCGGCCGCAGTGATTTGGGCAGGTATAGCGCCCAATTTTGTGGGCTTGTGGCAAATTAACGTTGCTCAGCTACCTGCAATCACAGGCAACGCCGTGCCAGTCGAAATAAGTGTTAACGGCATCAAATCAAACTCGGTAACTATTGCCGTCTCCTCGCAGCAGGAAGGAACCACTCAATAGCCCACCGGCCTGGTGAGCTGTCGAAATTCATCTAAGCAAGAAATGTGGTTGCGAAATCAGCGTAATACCTGATTTTCATAGCGCAGCCATTTTTCGAAAACCAGCAGGAACCAGAGCTCCAGAGGCGCTTCGGTGCGGGATGCGGCCAGCAGACGGGCGACGCCCCTAGCGTTGATCCAGCCCTCTCGGGCGGCCAGCGAGTCATCGAAGGCCTCTTCGGCCTGCTTTCTTAGCGGACCCGCCAGCCAGCGCGCAACCGGAATCGTAAATCCGCGTTTGCGGCCCCGCGCCAATCGGTCGCTTATTCGCCGCCGCGCCAGAGCCCTCAATATCGCCTTAAGCTCGCCGCCACGCAGGCGCAACCGGGGCGGCAGCGAGGCGGCAAACTCCCACAAGTCCTGATCCAGGAAAGGAGACCGCGCTTCGACCGCATAGTGCATAGCGCCGCCATCCACCTTGGTCATGTATTCTCCGACAAAACGTAGGCGCCGGTCGTATTCCAGAAAGCCCGGCACCAGGCGGCGGGCCGATGCGAGGGAATCTTCAACAGGGGGATCGGGCGACGGCAAACCAGCCAACCGCGGGCCCAGTAAACCGGCGGCGCGGTAAAAGCCCAGCCGGTCTTGAAGGCGTTGCCAGCCGGCCAGTCCCCGCCCAGCCAGTTCCAACAATGTCCCCGCACGGCGCAGCGGGCCGGCCGAACGGCGCAACACAGCGGCTGCGCGTCGGACCAGCGGCTGTGACGCTTCCGGCAGCACACGGGCCAGGTTTTCAGCCAGCAGGCAGGCGCGATGTTCAGGATAACCAAGGAAAACGTCGTCACCGCCGTCCCCGGTCAGCAGCACAACGGCTTCGCGCCGACCGGCTTCGGCCACCTGGAGCATACCCAAAGCGGAAGCGCACCCAAAGGGTTCTGAATATGCTTCTACCAGAACATCCAGATCCGGCGGTACGGAGCCGTCCATCTGAATAATCTTGTGCCGAATGCCCAGCTCAAAGGCTGTGGCCCGGGCATCTTCGGTCTCATCGCTTGGATCCGTTCCAGTGCTGACCGTAAGAGCGGTCAGGCCGGACCCTAACCGCCGCACCGCCCAGCAAACCAGCCCGGAATCGATACCGCCTGAAAGTAGGGCGGCCACAGGGACGTCGGCTTCAAGCCGCCGGGCGACCGCCTGGAGCAACAAACGTTCAGTCTCCTCAACCGCTTCCTCAAAAGAAATTGAAACGGGGTCATCGCCCGAAGGCGGTTCCCAATACTCAAACAGGCGGCATTCACTGTTGCGCCACTCCAGCAGATGGGCGGCGGGTAACTTGCGCACTCCCGACCAGATAGATCGCTCATCGGCGACGTATCCTCGCTGCAGATAGTCCAATACCGCTTTCGGATCAACTTCGGGGGCCAATCCGGCGCGTCGCAGCGCACGGGCAGTGGAGGCAAATGCAATTCCACCGGGAGTTTCAACGTACAGAAGCGGCTTTACGCCTAATCGATCACGCGCCAGCCAGAGCGTGCGTTCAGCTTCGTCCCATAGCGCAAAAGCAAACATGCCCCGCAATCGCTCGAGCAGACCGCGGATCCCCCAGCGCCGGTAGCCGTAAAGCAACACCTCGGTGTCGCTACGGCTGCGGAAAGCGAAGCCCTCGTCTTCAAGTTGCCGCCGCAAGGAACGGAAGTTGTAAATTGCACCGTTGAAGACAACGCCGATCGTCCCGTCCGGAGTAACCATGGGCTGAATGCCGGCTGGGCTAAGGTCGAATATGGCCAGCCGCCTGTGGCCGAGCGTAGCCTGCGGCCACTCATAAAAACCCTCGGCATCCGGACCGCGTCGGGCCAAGGCCGGCAACATGGCGCGTACGGCATCCGCTCTCTTATCGGAGGATTCAGAACCGGCAAAGCCGGCAATGCCACACATCACAGGCGCCCCTTAAGTGCAGCGGACGATCCGCACATTATTGCGCTTTGCCTCCCTCTCGCAGGATGTTGCGGGCCTGGCCTACAGCCTGAGCTATGCCCAGAGCCATATAATGAGGCCCACTGTAACCAAGCGACAAAAAGAAAGCCCCGGTGAAAAGCGAGATCATTTGGGCTTTTACCCAAAAGGCGGCCCACTCCATCTCTTCGGCTTCAGGCGTGGCAGGCATGAATCCAGAAGGAAAGCGCCTGACATTGCGAAAACCTGTGTAAATGACACCCAGAAAAAGCAGGAGCGCCGGAATGCCAGCTTCACTTGAAAGTTGGGTAAAGGCATTATGCGTAGGTTGCTGGGGAATGTTGCGGCCGGTCTGTTCTTTGAATTCCAGCCAGCGCTGGAGACCGAAGTTGCCTGGGCCAACCCCGACCAGCGGCTGTTCCAAGGTGGTCGTGATGCTGTCTTTAAGAAGAGCCCTTCGTGCTTCCGCCGAGCCTACATCGCCCAGCAGGTATTCATACTCTTTTACGGTTAAACCCTCGGCCTTTTCCAGATTTGGTTCAAACAATGTCGTCAACCGGGCCTTGAGATAGGCCGAGCCGAACATGAAGAACAAGCCCACCCCGGCTGCTGAAGCCAAAACCAGCTTGATCTTTCCAAGCAGCGGCATTTTTAAGAAAGAGACAACAATAAGCATGGCCAGGGCCACCATGGAGCCGCGGGATCCGGTTTTTACCAAAACCACCAAAACCGGGATCTGGGCGACCAGGAAAGCCAGGCGTGTCACGGGCCACCTGGAAAAACGAGCCGAATACCAAATGAGCGGCAAACCTGCCAGCATGGCCATGCCCAGCTCATTGGGGTCCCCGTAACTGCCGAAGGGCATGACCAGGCGCGGCGCGGTCTTATCTCCGAAAATCAAAACAATTATGGAAGTAAAAACTGCGAAGAAGCCGCACCATTGAATCAAGCGCCTGACAAGGTGCGGCGTGCCGGCAAAGGCAGAAATCCCCAAAAAAACCGCGAAAGAATAGGTAAGCGCCTGAACGGCCAGCAGGCTGTTATAGCGCCAGATGCTGAACAGGCTGGCAAACCCGCACCAGCCAAGCAGCATTAGAAACAGCAAGGAACATGGGTAACGCAGAGCCTCAAACAGACGCCCGGAAAGCAGGAGCGCCAAGCATAGCACCAAGAAAGTAATCATCGGGATGCGAAATCCCGCTAAGACATATTCAAAGAACCGCGTCCGAAGTATGAAAAGCTCGAAAATAAGGATGGCGAACCCGAAGCCAAGAGCAATCGACCGAGGCTGCTCCTGAGCCGGCTGAGGACTCGGCACGCTCGCGGGGAAGGCCGGTCGCGGCTGCGTGGATATGTCCGGTCTTTGGGACGGGCGAATCATCAACCAGTTCCGTTATTTATTGAGGATACGACGAAAATCGCTCCGCTGTGGCCGCCTCAACCGGCCGGATCCGAGCGATCCCTTTCCGGCAGCAAAACCGCTCGGGCAACGGCGGGAGTTCAGCTTTTTGGAACCGCAGTGATTTAGCCCTAAATAATTCATTGTAGTCATCATATGAGCACTAATATGCCGCTAACAAGGGCGTATAAATAATAAGAGATACGAATGACTGAAACCATAGCCCTGAAATGGCGGGGTGTTTACTCATTTTTGTTTTGTACCCCTCCCATACAGGTCTCACCTCCTTTCCCCCTAACGGTTGCCAGAGAACAGTTGGGTGCTGCCGCTGATGACAACCGGCCTGACGGCGCCGTCCCGGCCGACCCAGGCGCACCAGGCGCCCTGATGGCAGACAGAGGGAAGAACGCCGTTTCGGCCGAGTTCCACCCTCAGATTTGTATTTTTGAAAAACAGGCGAACAGCTTCCTGCACCGCTTTTTCATCCGGCCAGTTGTAACCTATTACGTCCAGTCCTAGATGGCCATATGGACCGTAGTGCCGGCCTGAGAGACTTCCCGCTTCCGGAATCAGGCCGATAACGGCTGCTTCGGCTTGGCTAAGGCTAGAAGGAAGGCTGCTAAGGATGGTATAGGCGCATTCCCCGCAATTCTTTACCCTATAGTTGCGAAGCGTCAAAGCAGAAACTGCTTGAGCCAGCCACAAAACCAAGACGCCGGCAAGCAGGTATTTTCCTTTTTCACCTAATAAGGTTTGTCCGGCCACTCGGGCTAATTCGACAAACGCCGGAGCAAGCAGTGCGAGCGGCAGGTAAAGGTAGGTTTCCGAAGGAAAGGTGGAGAACCACAGTGTCGGCTGCATACTGAGCAAGGCAGCTCCGCTCAGCAGAACCACCATGTCACAATTGATGAGTTTCTGCCAGCCTCGACGGAATAAACCGTACACCACAAGAACAAATGCCGCCAAAGCGGCCGCCGCCAGGGGAGCAGCAAGTTTCCAAAAGACCGCTGAAGTCAGCATTGCCCGCGACGGCAAAGCTATTCCCAGCCAATCGTGCAGCAGAATGGGATCGACGGGCAAAAGCAATCCCGCAACCGACGCTATTGAGTTGCGTATGACCGCTGCGATGGGAGCAAGAGCCGCAGATCGCCCTTCCGGAACATAAAGCGAATGCAACAGAAAGTATGCTCCGACCACCAATAGTGCGCCGCCCCAAAAAAGCAGCAAGTTGTTTGTGCCGCCGGCAAGTCTCTCGCCTTTAAACCTCCACCACATGATCCAAAACCCGAAGACCGGGAGAAGCATCAAAGCCGGCTCGTAAAGGAAAAGCCCGGCCCCCAAAAGCAGCACAGCAACCGCCGGCCAGATAACGCGCGGGTCCCGGCGCATACGGCATAGGCACAACAAACCTCCCAGAAAAGCTGCATGGGCGGTGGTGTTTGTGCACACAGCCAGCGCAAGTGTCTGGTTGGTCATCGGGTGAAAGCCGAACAGCGCAGCGGCGGATATGGCCGCCCCCCGTCCCGCCCCCAGACTTCGCGAAAGAAAATAGACAAGCATTACATTCAGCAAGTGAAATAAAAGGTTTCGCAAGCGAAAAGCCCAAGGGGCGCCGTCTGCCATCAAAGTTGAAAAAAGAACCAAGGCGTGGTTCAAGGGTCGGTACTTAAAACCGTCGAAATGGGAACGAGTAATAAGTGTGGCCGGATCAGCAGCGTTAACATACTTTGCGCGGTATACCTCCATGAAATCGTCGTGACCACAAAAAAAAGAATTAACAAAAGGAAGGTATATTGCGGCAATAGCTAAAGTTATAATGCAAATAATCAGAGCTGTACTTCGAGTGGCAAGAATGCCACTGCTTGTTCTTGCCCGCCGTTCAGTCATGTTTTTTCAACGAGTCACCCGCTTCTTTGATCATCTGCTCAAAAGACTACGATAAAGTTCAATCCAGGCGTCGCGGACGACCGGCCCGCTGTAGGCCTGAAGCGATTGATAAGCGGCGCGCGCCAGTCTCGCCGCTAATCCTTCTTCTTCCAGCAGGCGCAGCGCCGCACGCGCCAGGGCTTCGTCATCGCCGGGCGGAACGAGCAGAGCCGTCTGGCCGTCTTGCGCAATATGAGGTATCCCGCCGGCGGAGGTTGCCACGACCGGCAGGCCGGAGGCGAAACACTCCAGAAGCGATCCTGGAAAGCAGTCGTATATTGGGCTGGTGAGATATATGTCATGCGCATCATACAGCGCCGGGACTTGGCTGGGCGGCACGGTCCCGACGAAGCGGCAATTTTTCAAGCCGAGTCGACCGGCATACTCCTCAAGCTGCAAGCGAAGCGGCCCGTCGTGAGCTACAGTGAGACTGGCCTCAGGATAACGTTGCTGAATGCGGCTGAAGGCCCGCAGGGTGCAGCCGACGTCATATAGCGGCTCCAGCCCACGGTTATGCAGGAATACCGGGCGCGGGCGGCTGCGCTCGCGGTAACGGAAGTTGGACGTGTCGGCGATGTTCGGTATCTGGAGCGCACCGATGCGGTAGCGCGCAAATACTTCAACCAGATATGCACTGGGAGTCACCACACGGTCCATGCGGCGTATAGTAGCGACGGCCAGCGGAGAACGCGCCAAATGATCCGCACACTGGCCGTCACGGTAATTAAGAATTACCTTTTTTCCCGCAAGCCGAGCCAGGGCAAACGCCGGCAAGCTCCACAGCGCATAGGACCAATAAGAAGCCGTAAATACGTGCAGTAGATCATAGTGGCGAATGCGCCAGGCCATCCGCAGGCAATAAGCCGCCAGGTTTACTAAAGTTCTAACGTACTTGATCCGTTGCAGCAGGCTCCAAGGCAGCGGCAAGCGCGGGTTTATCGGATGCAGATCGACCGACACTTCACCGCTCGACGGCAGCCACTCAAGCAACCTCTGAGCTTGCACGGCCTGTCCCCCGACGATCTCCAGAGTCGGCGCCACCAGCATGACCCGAATCTTTTTTCGCCCAGCTTGCATCTCAGACGACCTCTGCTGGTAGATTTGAAGTTGCGCCCCAAACGAGCGCAGCAAACTCAAAGCCATGCAAATACATCACGGCCCGCTTTCCGATGTTGAAAGATACATAGAAAGTCACAAGCAGGAAACGCTCGAGGATAGACGGGCACAATATGAAGGCTACATGAAGGCCTTGCGCAAGTTTTACCCCATAACCGCGGAAACGCGGATCCTCGAAGTCGGCACCGGCTGTGGGTGGTTTCCTATACAGTGCACACTGGACGGCCTGGACTGCACGGGTCTTGAAATCAGCCCGCAACTTATTGAATTCGCCAAGGAATTGGGCGCCCGCTACGGCGTCGAGCCAAAGATCATGCTTGGCAACCTTGAGGATGCTGATCTGGGACAAGAAGCCTGGGACATAATTGTGGCCTCCAACGTTTTCGAACACGTGGAGCACTGGCGGCAGGGAATCGAGAGGATTTACCGGGCCTTGAAACCGGGCGGAGTGCTGTACTTCGAATCCACCAACAAGTTCAGTCTCACCTCGGGCGAATATCCGCCCCTGCCGGTTTACGGCTGGCTGCCCGACAGATTGCGGTACGCTCTGCGGCGCAAGGTTCACGGCGAGGACATCATGAAACTGGGAATTGACTTTCATCAGTTCCGCCACGGCCAGCTTCGGCATGCATTCGCTCAAGCGGGTTTCCGTCACATTTATGATCGCATTGAAATAACCGAGCAAGAATGGGTCAGTTCGCGATTCAGGCGCATAGTAGTGCGGCTGGCCAAACGCTCGCGCCTCATCAAGCATCTGGCTTTGACTTTCGCCGACGCTACCCGCTTCATTTGCATCAAATAACTTTGCAATTAGCCGCCGGGCCGGGCCGGACATCGGATCTGCCTGCCATTGAGGCAGGGCTTCAGGGCGTCAGCCACCAATGCAGCGAACCGGCTTGAGCCTTTATCGGTGAAGTGCACGAAATCGGCGAAAAATTCGGGCCCGGCGGGCATTTTTTGGGCGGCATCGACCAGTGGAATTCGTTGCTCAGCAGCAACTTCCCGCATTATTCGGTTCAGGGTCCGCTCCGAGTTCAGCAAGCCATCTGTAGTCAACATGGGATAGAATTTCCGCCAGGCGAGCAGAGAGTCGCGTTCCTCAGCTCGCACAGAACCTCCGAAGCGGTTGGCGTGAGTCACAAGCAAAGGTTGGATGCCATGTGCCTTCAGGGTTTCGAGCATCTTTTCAAGATCACGGCGAAAACGCACGCAAAGTTCAGGGGGGACATCGTCCAGCAACTGTGAAAATTGGCGGGCGGCTCTTTCGGTCTGCCATTCACGGATCCGAGTTTGCAGCCAAAGCGGAAGGGTGCGCTTCAACAACGACTCCACTCGCCCCTGGATGCGCCATGTCCAAAATCTCTTGGGAGGCGGGGTGGGGTGCTCAGGCAGGTAAGGCACCCATAGGTAATGAACCAGGCTGGGATAGATGATGGCTGCCGATGGGTTGGTGAGCGCAATCCGCTCTTGCAAACGGCGCAGGCTGGCAGGCAGGGTTTCCCCCGCCAGAGCAGTATTTACAACTTCGTAAAGCGTCCCGGAAGAGCCGGTAGCATGGTTCAACAAACGTTCCAGTTGCCTCGGCCATTCCATGTCCTCGGACTCGTACTGACCGAAGGTTTCCGATGAGCCTATCACCAGAATTCGAACCGATCCAGGTGTAAGATCCGGGCCGCGAAACCCCAGGCTGTTCATTTTCCATTTTCCAAAGCGAGCGCCGGGTTTGCCTTTCTGGCCCAGGGCATCATGCTCATAGATCACTGAGATATCCCAGGGACCGAAAAACGGGGCCCCCTGGGTAAGCGAATCATCCAGCCGGGCGCATAACTCAAGGGTAATAATGACCAGCGCCGCCCAAAACGCTCCCAAGACGATATGACGCAACATTTCCTAAAGTATCTCAGAATTGAAAATAAATGAAAGATTGCGGCATGCCGCCGCGGAAAAGCACGCAATAAAGAAAAACCGAATACACAACGACCCTTACTTCAGCGGGCAGATGCGGCCAATCAAGGAAATGCAGCTTGCCGGTCAAATACTGGAAAACCTGCACCACAATGAGCGGCAAAGCATAAGGCAAAAGCTGCTGAGCCAGCGTCCAATCCACCTGCCAGGGGCGAAAAAGACTGGCGGTCATCCCGAAGATTTGGGTGAAGCTCCTGGCTCTAAACAACAACCAGCCATAGCAGGTGAGCTGGAAAAACAAGATCATTCTCAACAGAAAGCTGATCCGGCGCCCCCACACGCCAGGCCAATCGAAAATCCTCCATGCCGGCTCGAGTAATCGATGCACAACCAGCAGCAATCCATGGTAAAAGCCCCACAGCAGAAAATTCCACGCGGCGCCGTGCCAGAAACCTCCGATAANCATTGTCAGCATCAGATTGCGGTAGGTTGCCATCCTTGAGCCGCGGTTGCCGCCGAGCGGAATATACAGGTAATCCCGCAACCAGCTTGACAAACTGATGTGCCACCTTTTCCAGAAGTCCGAAGGATTGGTCGCAAGGTAAGGTAGATTGAAATTGAGCACAAATTCAAAGCCCATAAGTTTCGCCGAACCGCGTGCAATGTCGGTGTAGCCTGAAAAATCACAGTAGATCTGTACTGCGAAAGCGTACACTGCAATCATGGTTTGCCAGCCATCCGGCGAGACGAGATTAAACATCCTGTCGGCAACCGGCGAAACATTATCGGCAATAAAAACTTTCTTGAAGTAGCCCCAGGCGATAAGATGAATTCCTTCAATAATCTGTTCCCGGGTCACCTGACGAGGTTTCATCACCTGGGGGATGAGGCTGGCGGCACGCTGGATGGGTCCGGCCACCAAATGCGGGAAATAGAGCACAGCCAATAAAAAATCAAAGAAACTGTTGGTAGGGTGGAAATGTCCTCGGTAAACATCAATCGTATAACTTAAAGCCTGGAATGTATAAAAAGATATGCCGATCGGAAGTACAATTTCAAGCGTTGTAAGTCGCGGATGGAAGCCTAGTCCTGCGGCAAGCGCCTGGAAATTTTCATAGAAAAAATTGAAATACTTGAAAAAGCCCAATAAACTGAGATTGGTCACCACACTCAGCACAACATAGGGCCGGCGTTTTTCCCGCGGTGCGCCGGCAACTCCGAGCGCTTCCATACGCTTGGCGCACCAATAGTCGATGGAGGTGGAGGCCAGCAGAGGAAACAAAAACCGCCAGTCCCAAGCTGCATAGAACACGCAACTGGCCACTAGCAAGAACCGGTTCTGCCACTTATGAGGAAGCTGGTAATAAACCAGCAAGACCACCGGCAGAAAAATGACAAACTCAAGCGAATTAAAGAGCAATCAGATCAGCCCCTTCCAGCGGTACCAAAAAATCTTTGAGGTCTCACCTGCCAGCAAGAAGAACAGATCCCAGCGCTGGGTCAATCGAGCTGCCCTTTTAATCGCATCCGGCACCGGAGACGGCACAACCTCCAGGCCCTGCTTGTGAAAAACGGCCGCGGCTCGCCGCATGTGGTAATCACTAGACATAAGAATCAGTTTGCCAGTTTCCCCGGCCAGCAGACGCCGGGCCTGTTGAGCGTTCTCATAGGTTGAGGTCGACTCGTCTTCCGTCACGACTACGGCCGACGGGATTCCATGCGCGATCAGAAACATACGCATGGGCTCGGATACTCCTTTGCCAAGAATGAGCACCCGCCGATATGGATGGGCACGCCAAGCCAGCAGCGCATAGTAGCAGCGGAGGTAACTGGAGTAGCCCAAAATGCCAGGCCCCATAAGGTCAGCGCCGGGCAGAATCAGGATATCGCCCCGCGGCGAATGCCAGGGTCCGGCCAGCCACACCGCCCACCAGGATACCAATGGAGTAAAAGTAACGACAACCGTAAACAGCCCGGCGGCAACCAAAACAGCCGCAATTATTCGCATGGTGCGCAAACTTTCAAAAACCTACTAATGTAACGTCCGGACGGCCTCACGGCAAACACCTCAGGTCCGCTCGCTGCCGGAGGGTTCTTTGATCCGGGCTTCGGTGACCACCCACAAGCGCTGAGGCGGAACAAACCACACTTGCAGCGCCAGCAGGGCTGCCGCCATCATCGTAAGAAAAGTCCAGCCCGGAGCGGTGAGCCGCTTGAGCATGAAATGTTCCGGCACCAGGGGATCGGCCGCCGCCAGCAGATAGCCGGCGGCTTGTGCGGCAAGCGCCACCGAGCGCCATGCTTCAGGCAACCGGAGGCTGCCGGCAAAAAGCATAATCAAAAGAAACGGCAGCGCCAGACGCCCCAGCTTGTAGGAGACATAATCCAGCCAGAGGCGATTGCGCGTACCGAGAAGTTGCGGATAATAACGCAGGAGCTGATAATTTCCGGCCAACGTGCGGACCTTGCGCCGGAACTCACTGCGTAGGCTGGTGGGATAGTCCCAGGCGATTGCTTCCGGCTCAACCACCAGGCGGAAGCCATGGAAAAAAGCATTCATGGGAAGAAAGACATCATCCAGCAAAACTTCCTCAGGCAGCGGTCGAACCAGCGAGCGGCGCATGGCGTAGAATGGGCCGGTGGCGCCGAACATGGAATCAATTTGCGACAGGCTGCGGCGGATCCAACTCTCGAAACGCCAGTAGACGCCGATGGCAGCTTCCGCTGAGTTGTCCCCTTGCATGATGCGCAGTTCACCGCTGGCGGCGCCTACTTCGGGATCGGCAAAACAGGCCACCAAACGCCGCAAGCTAGCCGGCTCGAGAGGTTGTCTTACGTCGGTGAAAACCACGATTTCACCTGAGACCAGTTGAAGGGCTGCGTTCAAGGCCGCCGGCTTGCCGCGCGCAGGGCGGCGCAGCAGTCGTACGCCGCGGGCGGAAAAAGACTCGGCGACCGACTCGGTGGCGTCGGTGGAACCATCGCTTACGACCAGGACTTCCAAAAGATTCGCCGGATAGTCCAGCGCCAGAACGCTCTCCAATTTTCGGCCAAGATAGGCTGCGCCGTTGCGCACAGGGATAATTACGCTTACTGTGGGGAAGATCTCGGATTTGCGCACAGAGCGTGGACGCCGTCGAGCGCGCCAGGCCAGCCAGAGCGGCCAGCCCACAAGCACCCACAGCAACAACAATGCCGCAGCCACAAACAAACCCATGCGTTACATTATGCCCGCTAAACTAAAGGAATGTGCGGCATTGCCGGCTTTGTGGCGCTGGCGGGCGGACAGGCGGCGCGCCAGGTTGTGGAGCGGATGACCTCGCTACTCCACCACCGGGGGCCGGATGACGAAGGATTCCTCATA
>JGI24721J44947_10004868_pt1 | contig 18567 bp, 17 predicted proteins | sample YelNatPaOPGAMG01_FD_44947 | JGI IMG/M metagenome (IMG submission 44947) | reverse complement strand
GCCACCGGGCCCGGCGCCACCACCGGCGGCGCGCCTCCGATCGTGTCGGCCGACGGCAGGGCGGCGCTCGCGGTGGCGCCCGTCCGCGCCGATCTGTCCGGCCTGGCCCTGGACAAACAGGTCGCGGCCGCGCGTGCCGCCGCGCGCGACGGCCTGCCGGGCGGCCTGCGGGCCCGTGTCACCGGGGGGCCGGCGTTCGGCGCCGACATCGCCAACGCGTTCACCGACGCCAACGTCACCCTGTTGGCGGTGACCGCGTCGGTGGTGGCGCTGCTGCTGATCGCCACCTATCGTTCGCCGGTGCTGTGGCTGGCCCCGCTGCTGGTGATCGGGTTCGCCGACCGGGTCGCCACGGCTGTGGGCACCGCAGTGGCGTCCCTGACCGGGCTGAGCTTCGACGGCTCCACCGCCGGGATCACCAGCGTGCTGGTGTTCGGGGCGGGCACCAACTACGCGCTGTTGCTGATTTCGCGCTACCGCCAAGAACTGCGGCGCCAGAGCGCGCATCCGGATCATCGGGAGGCGCTGCGCCGCGCGGTGCGCAGGGCCGGACCGGCCATCGTGGCCAGCAACGCCACGGTGGTGCTGGCGTTGCTGACGCTGCTCTTCGCGTCCACGCCCAGCACCCGCAGCCTGGGCGCCCTGGCGGCGTGCGGCCTGCTCGTGGCCGCGGTGGCCGTGCTGGTGGTGCTGCCGCCGGTGCTCGCGCTGGGCGGGCGGCGACTGTTCTGGCCCTTCGTTCCGCGGCCCGCGGGCCACGCCCGCGAATCCGGCCCCTGGCTGCGGGTGGCGCAGTGGGTCGACCGGCGTCCCGCCGCGGTCGCCGCGGTCGCGGTCACGGTGCTGGCGGCGCTGGCCACCGGCCTGCTGGGCACCCGGATCGGGTTGTCGCAGACCGAGCAGTTCCGGGTCCGGGCCGACTCGGTGTCGGGGTACGACGTCGTGGCCGCGCACTTCCCGGCCGGCCTGGTCAACCCGACGCTGGTCGTCGCGCCCACGGCGGCACCGCAGGTGCAGCACGCCATCGCCTCGACCCCCGGCGTCGTCTCGGCCGGCCAGACCGCGTCGGCGTCGGGGCGCACGATGTGGTCGGTGGTGATCGACGCCCCGCCGGCATCGGATCGCTCCTTCGGTATCGTTGCGGCGCTTCGCGATTCGACTCACCGCGCCGCCCCCGACGCGTTGGTGGGCGGGGCCGACGCGCAGGCTCTCGACGTTCGCGACGCCGCCGCCCGCGACCGCATGGTGCTCATCCCGGCGATCCTGGCCGTGATCCTGACGGTCCTGTACGTGCTGCTGCGCTCGGCGCTGGCGCCGCCGACCCTGCTGGGCGCGACGATCCTGGGCGCGCTGGCCGCCCTCGGCGCGGGCGGCTGGTCGGGCAGCCACGTGTTCGGGTTCCCGGCGCTGGACAACAGCACGCCGTTGTTCGCGTTTCTATTCCTGGCCGCCCTCGGCGTCGACTACACCATCTTCCTGGTCACCCGCGCCCGCGAGGAGGCCGCGCGGCACGGCGCGCGGCAGGGCATGGTCCGCGCGGTGGCGGCCACGGGCGGCGTGATCACCAGCGCGGGAATCGTTCTGGCGGCGGTCTTCTGCGTGCTGGGGGTGTTGCCGTTGATCGTGCTGACCCAGCTGGGCATCATCGTCGGCGTCGGCATCCTGCTCGACACGTTCGTCGTGCGCACCCTGGTCATCCCCGCGCTGTTCGCCCTCGCCGGCGCGCGCATCTGGTGGCCCAACGATCCACGCAGTGCCGAAAGCGTTGAACCCCAACAAGAACGGAGCACATCATGAACAAGTCGATACTGGCCGCCACCTCGCTGGCCGTCGCCGCCGCGGCCGGCACCGGAAGCATCGCCAGCCCGAAACGGGTGCCCGCCTGGTACTCGCGGCTGCGCAAGCCGCGATACCAGCCGCCCGGGGTCGCGTTCCCGGTGGTGTGGACCACCCTCTACGGCGACATCGCCACCGCCTCCACCGTGGCCATCGACCGGTTCCGCGCGTCCGGACAGCACGACCGCGCGCGCGCCTACGCCGCCGCGCTCGGGGTCAACCTGACGCTCAACGCCGGATGGAGCTGGCTGTTCTTCCGGTACCACAAACTCGGCGCGTCCGCCGTGGGCGCCGCGGTGCTGGCGGCCAGCAGTGCCGACCTCGCCCGCCGCGCCGCGCAGGCCGACCCCCGGGCCGGGCTGGCGCTGGCGCCCTACCCGCTGTGGTGCACCTTCGCCACCGTTCTGGCCACCCACATCTGGCGACTCAACCGCTGAGCGGGGCGGCGAAAGATGCCGACACTGTTATGGTTTCGCCGCGACCTGCGGCTGGGTGATCACCCGGCGCTNGCCGCCGCGGCCGACGGCGGCGAGGTGCTCGCCTGCTTCGTGCTCGACCCGCGGCTGGAGGCGTCGTCGGGGCGGCGCCGCCTGCAGTTCCTGGGCGACGCGCTGCGGCGGCTGAGCGACGACCTGGACGGGCGGCTGCTGGTGACCCGCGGGCGGCCCGAAGACCGGATTCCCCGGCTTGTCAAGGAGATCGANGCGACGGCGGTGCATGTCTCGGAGGACTTCGCGCCGTTCGGCCGGCGCCGCGACCAGCGGGTCCGCGCGGCCCTGGATCCGGTGCCATTGGTGGCCACGGGCTCGCCGTACCTGGTTTCGCCGGGGCGGGTCGGCAAGCCGGACGGCAGCCCCTACCGGGTGTTCACACCGTTCTTCCGCCGGTGGCGTGACGTCGGTTGGCGCGAGCCCGCCCGCTCCGGCGCCGACTCGGCGCGCTGGATCGATCCGGCGCCGCTGCGGGCCGGGCAGTGCGAGATCCCCGACCCCGGNACGGAGCTGGACCTGGCCGCCGGCGAGCGGGCCGCGCTCGGGGCCTGGGAGGCGTTCGTCGACACCGGGCTGCCGCACTACGCACGGGACCGCAACCGGCCCGACCTCGAAGCCACCAGCCGGATGTCGGCGCACCTGAAGTTCGGGACGATCCATCCGCGCACCCTGGCCGCCGGGCTGGACCTGCGGGACGGCGGAGCGCAGGCATACCTGCGGCAGTTGGCATTCCGCGATTTCTACGCCGACGTGCTCTACCACTGGCCGGCCAGCGCCCGGCGCAACTGGAACCCCGACTTCGACGGCATCCGGACCGACGGCGGAGCCGAGGCGCAACGCCGCTTCGAGGCCTGGAAGACCGGCCGGACCGGCTTCCCGTTCGTCGACGCCGGCATGCGGCAGCTGCGCGAGACCGGCTTCCTGCACAACCGGCTGCGGATGGTCGTCGCGTCGTTTCTGGTCAAAGACCTTCACCTGCCCTGGCAGTGGGGCGCCGCGTGGTTTCTGGACCAGCTGGTCGACGGCGACATGGCCAACAACCAGCACGGCTGGCAGTGGAGCGCGGGCTGCGGCACCGACGCCGCGCCGTACTTCCGGGTGTTCAACCCCGGCAAGCAGGGCGAGAAGTTCGACCCCGGGGGCGACTACATCCGGCGCTGGGTTCCCGAACTGGCCGGCGCCGACGACGTGCACCTACGCAAAGGCGAACGACCCCAAGGGTATCCGGAGCCGATCGTCGACCACGACGCCGAGCGCGCCGAGGCGCTGCGGCGCTACCGCGACCTCGGCTGAGCCCGGCCGGGGCGGGCGGCTCAGCGGGCCGCCTTCTTGCGTTCGATGTCGGCCAGCGCCGCGGCCAGTTCGGCGCGCTGGGCGGCCGAGCTCTCCCAGGACAGCTGGCGGTTCTTGACCACCTTGGCCGGCGCGCCGACCGCGATCGAGAAGTCGGGGATCACGCCGCGCACCACCGCGTGCGAGCCCAGCACGCAGCCCCGCCCGATGGCGGTGCCCCGCAACACCGTCGCCTTCACCCCGACCCAGGTGTCCGGGCCGATCCGGACCGGGGACTTGACGATGCCCTGGTCCTTGATCGGGACGTTGATGTCGTCCATGCGGTGGTCGAAATCGCAGACGTAGCACCAGTCGGCCACGAGCACCGAATCGCCGAGTTCGATGTCCAGATAGCAGTTGATGACGTTGTCGCGGCCCAGCACCACCTTGTCGCCGAACCGCAGCGAGCCCTCGTGGGCGCGGATGGTGTTCTTGTCCCCGATGTGCACCCAGCGGCCGATCTCGAGCTGCGCCAGCTCCGGTGTCGCGTGGATCTCGACGTCCTTGCCCAGGAACACCATCCCGCGGGTGATGATGTGCGGGTTGGCCAGCTTGAACTTGAGCAGCCGCCAGTAGCGCACCAGGTACCACGGGGTGTAGGCGCGGTTGGCCAGCACCCACCGCAGCGAGGCCAGCGTGAGGAACTTGGCCTGGCGTGGGTCGCGCATCCGCGATCCACGCCAGCGGCGATGGACCGGGGCACCCCACATGGACGTCATGGCGCGACAGCATAGCCGGGCGATAGCCGGGCGCCGGAATCGGCGGGCGCCGGAGCCGGGCAATCCGGCACCCGCGCGACGGCGCGGGTTACCCTCACCTGTACTCGTTCGCTGCTCGTGCCACACGCCCTTGCGGAAGGATCTGGGAAACCGAGGTGCTTGCCCGACATCTCCCGCCTGGGCTTCGGCGCCGGCTCGCCGCCGTGCTGGCGGTCGCCGTCTCGGCGGGGCTGGGCGGCTGCGGCAACACCGACTCGTGGGTGGACGCGGCGCCGGCGCAGGGGTGGCCCGCCCAGTACGGCGACGCCGCCAACAGCGGCTATACCGCCACCCGCGGGGCCACCAAGCTGTCGTTGCAGTGGACGCGCGCGGTCAAGGGGTCGTTGGCGGCCGGACCGGCCCTGAGCGCACGCGGCTACCTCGCGCTGAACGCGCAGACGCCGGCCGGCTGCTCGCTGATGGAGTGGGAGAACGACGACAACGGCCGGCAGCGCTGGTGCGCGCGGCTCGTCCAGGGCGGCGGCTTCGCCGGCCCGTTGTTCGACGGCTTCGACAACCTCTACGTCGGCCAGCCGGGGGCCATCGTCTCCTTCCCGGTGACGCAGTGGACGCGGTGGCGCAAGCCGGTGATCGGGATGCCGACCACCCCCCGCTTCCTGGGGCACGGCCACCTGCTGGTCGTCACCCACCTGGGCCAGGTGCTGGTTTTCGACGCCCACCGCGGCGAGGTGGTCGGCAGCCCGCTGGACCTGGTGGACGGCGTCGACCCGACCGACGCGACGCGCGGCCTGGAGGACTGCGCGCCGGCCCGGCCGGGCTGCCCGGTCGCGGCGGCCCCCGCCTTCTCCGCGGCCAACGCAACGATCGTGCTCGGCGTCTGGCAGCCGGACGCCCCGGCCGCGCAGGTCGTCGGACTCAGGTACCGCGCCGGCCAGCTCGCCCGCGACTGGACGAGCGACGCGGTGAGCGCCGGCGTCATCGCCAGCCCGGTGCTGTCCGCGGACGGCTCGACGGCCTACGTCAACGGCCGCGACGAGCGGCTGTGGGCGCTGAGCACCGCCGACGGGAAGACGAAGTGGTCGGTGCCGCTCGGGTTTTTGGCGCAGACGCCGCCCGCGGTGACCCCGCAGGGACTGATCGTGGCCGGCGGCGGCCCCGACACCCGGCTGGCCGCCTTCACCGACGCCGGTGACCACGCCGACCAGGTCTGGCGCCGCGAGGACGTCACCCCCCTGTCGTCGTCGAGCCTGGCCGGCGGCGGCGTCGGCTACACGGTGGTCGCCGGTCCGCCGCACGACGGCGCGCCCGGCATGTCGCTGCTGGTGTTCGATCCCGGCAACGGCCGCACGACCAACAGCTATCCGCTGCCCGCCGCCACCGGGTACCCGGTCGGGGTCGCGGTCGGCAGGGACCGCCGCGTGGTGGCCGCCACCAGCGACGGCCAGGTGTACGGGTTCGCGCCGGCGTGACCGCTACAGCGCCAGCGGCGGGATGGCGTTGCGGGGCACCTGGGCCTGCACCGGTCCGGAGAACGCGGGCAGCATCTCCCCCGGCGCGAAGTAGAAGATCAGCGCGTCGTCGGTGATGGCGAAGTTCTGGTAGTGCGACGGGTCGGTGCCGGTCGAGGGCAGGATGGTCGCCCCGAAGGGGCTCTGGCGTTGAAGGTCGCGCTGCACGATGGGGAAGATGGCGTCCAGCGGCGTGGTGCCGGGCGCGAACAGGTTCTCGAACGTGATCGGCTGTTTGGTGCCCAGGTTGTAGTTGAACGCCTTGTACCAGTTGGACGGGTGCNCCCCGAGGTCCTCGAAGAACTTGAGCACCACGCTGCGGGTGCCGCGCGGCGGCTGCCCGGAACTGTGCTGTTCGCTGCTGGCCTCCAGCTGGTAGGGCTGGTCGCGCGGGCCGGAGATCTGCGCCACGTTGACGAACCCGTCGCGGTTCCTGGTGATGTAGTCGGTCAGCGCCTGCTGATCGGGGTAGTCCACCGGAAACGTCAGGTCGAGCATGTAGGTGGGCGTCGTGACGTGCACGCGGCACAGGTGGGTGGCCTCCACGACGCCGCCCAGGCCNGCACACGTCGACGGCGCGGCGGAGGCCGATGAGGGGACCGGCCAGCCCAGCAGGACCGCGGGTGCCAGCACCGCGGCCGCGATCAGGTAACGCATCCTCGAATTGTCCTCCCAGACTGAACAGGCTTGGGTGCCTGGAAGAGTGACCGCCGCCAGCGTACCCGGGCGCTATCGCGACGGGCGGCAAACGAACGCCGTCGCGCGCCCCGCGGCCCCGGCGCCGATCCGGGTGATGACCACCGACAGCGGCCGGGCGCCGCGCGGGCGCAGCCGCCGCCGCAGCGCATCGGGGTCGACGCGCACCCCGCGCACCAGGATCTCCAGCGCCCCGCAGTCCCGCGCCGCCAGGGCCTGGCGCAGCCGGCGTTCGTCGAACGCCACCTCGTCGAGCACCTCGAAACCCCGGACCCCCGGCGGCAGCCGGTCCCCGGACAGGTAGGCGATGTCGGGGTCGAGTTGCCACAGCCCGTGGCGGGCGCCGTAGTGCCGCACCAGCCCGGCGCGCACCACCGCGCCGTCGGGGTCGACGATCCATCGCCCGGGCGGCCGCACACCGCAGTCGTCGGGCCCGGTGTCGGTGACCTGTTCGCCCGGCGAGTTCCCGTCGAGGATGCTCGCGCGGCGGCGCACCCCCGGCCCGGCCAGCCCGGCCGACCACAGGCACGCCTCCCGGACCGAACCCCGATACGACGTCACCTCGATCTCGCCGTCGAACCCGCGGCGGCGCAGCGCGTCGAAATCCATTCCCGGACCGCACTTCACGACCAGGTGCCGCCCGCGGTAGGTGTCCATCAGCGGGCCCAGCGCAGGCAGGTAGTCGTCGGGGCGCAGCCGGCGGCGGCCGCCGTCGCGGCGCGCGGGGTCGACGAGGACGACGGTGTCGCGGGTCACCGGGTGCAGCGCGTCGGCGCGGCAGAGCACGGTCGTCGCTCCCACGTTGTGGTGTGCCATGGCCAGGCGCACCGGGTCGATGTCGCTGCCCACCGCCCGCACGCCCGAGGCGTGCAGCGCGGCCAGTTCGGTGCCGACCGAACAGGTCGCGTCGTGCACCACGACGTCCGGCCCGCCGGCCAGGCGCGCGGCCCGGTGCAGCGCCACCACCGCCGCGGTCGCCTGCTGCAGCGCCTCGCCGGTGAACAGCCACCGGGACACCTGCGGGCCCAACGGCCCGAGCTTGCCCGGCCGGTCGACGGCGCGCCGGCGCAACAGCGTCGTCTCCACCAGGACCGCGGCCTTCTCGCCGAACCGGGAACGCGCCGCGGCGATGTCGGNGATGCGGGTGGCGTCGGTCAGCTCGAGTTCGGCGACCGCTGCCAGCGCCGAGGCGCCCGGGGGCGACCGCAGGTAGCTGACGTCGTCGGCGCCGAAGGCGAGGTGGCTCAGGAGGGTTTGACCCCGGTGATCATCACGTTGTAGAACCAGCCCTTCGGCACCACGTGCCGCCACACGCCGGCGTCCACCCAGCTCAACGCCTTCCAGCTGGTGAAGGCGAAACGCGCCCAGCCCCAGCCCAGGCGTCCCGGCGGCACCGAAGCCTCGAAGGTGCGGATCGGCCAGCCCAGCATCGCGGCGGTGAACTCCTCGCTGGCGGTGCGCACCCCGACGGCGCCGGCGTTGCGCGCCATGCGCTCCAGCTGTTCCGGTGTGAACGTGTGCAGGTCGACGATGGCCTCCAGCGCCGCGACGCGCGAGGACTCGTCGAGCTCGGCCTGCGGCCGCCGCCAGCCACCCAGGCCCGGCAACGTGGTGACGGNGGTGGCGACCCGCCAGGTCAGCGTGGACAGGGTGCGCGCGTAGACGTCACCGGCGCTGGTCGGCTCGCCGGCGAACACGAACCGGCCGCCCGGCCGCAGCACCCGCAGCACCTCCCGCAGCGAGAGCTCCACGTCCGGGATGTGGTGCAGCACCGCGTGCCCGACCACCAGGTCGAAGGTGTCGTCGTCGTAGGGGATGCCCTCGGCGTCGGCCACCCGGCCGTCGATGTCGAGGCCCAGCGCCTGCCCGTTGCGGGTGGCGACCTTGACCATGCCCGGCGACAGGTCGGTGACCGAGCCGCGGCGGGCCACCCCGGACTGGATCAGGTTCAGCAGGAAAAACCCTGTCCCGCAACCCAATTCCAGCGCCCGGTCGTAGGGCAANTCCCGGAGGGCCGCGTCGGGCACGATCGCGTCGAAGCGGCCGCGGGCGTAGTCGACGCAGCGCTGGTCGTAGGAGATCGACCACTTCTCGTCGTAGGTTTCCGCTTCCCAGTCGTGGTAGAGCACCTGGGCGAGTTTGCTGTCGTGCCGGGCGGCCTNNACCTGCTCGGCAGTGACACGGGTGGCGTCGGTCGAACTGCTCATCAGGGCAGCCTAACCGCCGGCGGGGCCGGGTCCTGCGCACCGGCGGCGAACACCTCGACGTACCGCCGGCGTTCGGCGGCGACGCGCTCGGCGAACGGCAGCTCGCAGACGGCATCGATGCCGGCTTTCGCGGCGGCCAGCGCGTGCGCNGGGGCGTCCAGAAAACGGACGGCCCACGCCANGGCGGCGTCGTACACGTCGTCGGGAGCCACCATCTGGTCGATCAGGCCCTGCTCCGAGGCCTCCCGGGCGTCGAAGAAGCGCCCGCTGAACACCAGTTCCTTGGCCCTGCTCGCCCCGACGGCGCGGGCCAGCCGCTCCATTCCGCCGCCGCCGGGGATCAGGCCGGCGAGGATCTCGGTGGCCCCGAACTTGACGTTGTCGCCGCTGACCCGCCAGTCGGCGGCCAGGGCCAGCGTGAGGCCGGCGCCCAGCGCGTACCCGGTGATCGCGGCCACGGTGGGCTTGGGGATGGCTGCGACCGCGTCGATCGCCGCGCGGCGCACCCGGGCCGCGGTGTCGGCCTCCGGCGCCGTCAGCGTCCGCAGCTCGGGCATGTCGTCGCCGGCGGAGAAGATCTCGTGGCCCCCGAACAGGATCACCGCGGCGACGTCGTCACGCCCCGCCACGTCGGTGGCCGCGGCCGCGATCTCCCGGTAGACCTGCCGCGTCATGGCGTTGGTGGGCGGCCTCGACACCACCAGCGTGGCCAGTCCCGCCGCCGGCCCCTCGCCCGCCACGACGCCGACGAACTCGCTCAATGCCGCCACCCCAGCCCGCCCGACTCCCGGGCACGGTGATAGCGGTCGGAGTCGAAGAACTCGAAAACCCAGTTGTCGCCCTGGATCTCGAGCTTGGGCTGCACCGTGACGATCTGGCGTTGCAGGGTCAGCACGTCGGTGACGGTCCGGCCCACCAGCGAGTCCAGCTGCGTCCAGGTCGGGGGCAGCAGGAAGCTGCGGCCGGCCGCGAAGTCGTCGATGGCGGCCTGCGGCGTCGTCCAGCCGGCGCTGTCGGACTCGCTGTTCTCGCCGTCGGCGCGCTGGCCCTCCGGCAGGGCCGCCACGAAGAAGTAGGTGTCGTACCGGCGGGTGCGTTCGGCTTCGGGGGTGACCCAGTTGGCCCACGGCCGCAGCAGGTCGGAGCGCAGCTCCAGGTTTTCGTCGCGCAGGAAGTCGGCGAACGACAGCGTCCCGTCGGCGAGCGCCCGGCGGGCGTCGCGGTACACCGAGGCGTCGCCGACGATCCCGTCGCGCGCCGAACCGGACCGGCCGGCCGGCCCGGCGAACANCACCCCGGACTCCTCGAAGGTCTCCCGGGCCGCCGCGCAGACCAGCGCCTCGGCCAGGTCCGTGTCGATGCCGAAGCGCTGCGCCCACCACTGGGGCGGCGGCCCGGCCCAGGCCCGGCGCCGCGCCAGGTCGGCGTTGCGGTCGCGGTCGTCGACGCCGCCGCCGGGAAACACCATCGTCCCGGCTGCGAAATGCATCTTCGCGTGCCGGCGCATCAGAAAGACGCCCAGGCCTTCCCGCGAACCGGGCTCGGTGTCGCGGACCAGCATCACGGTGGCCGCGGGGCGCGGAACCAGAGGGGGCTCGGTTGCGTGCGTCATAGTTGCCTCCGATGGGCCGCGCGGCCGCGGACCCGCCGCGCGAAATACCGTCCGTCGATAACGTCCAGGGCGATCGACTGGCCGAACGCGGTGGACAGATTCTCCGCGGTCAGCACGTCGGGCAGCAAGCCGGCGGCGACCACCCGGCCCTCCGACAACAGCATGCAGTGACTGAAGCCGGGCGGGATCTCCTCCACGTGGTGGGTGACCAGCACCAGCGCGGGGGCGTCGGGGTCGGCGGCCAGGTCGGCCAGGCGGGCCACCAGCTCCTCGCGGCCGCCCAGGTCCAGGCCGGCGGCGGGCTCGTCGAGCAGCAGCAACTCCGGGTCGGTCATCAGCGCNCGCGCGATCAGCACCCGCTTGCGCTCGCCCTCCGACAGGGTCCCGTAGGTGCGGTTGGCGAGGTGCTCGGCGCCGAGGCTCTCCAGCATGTCGACCGCCCGCCGGTAGTCGACATCGTCGTAGCGCTCGCGCCAGCGGCCCAGCACCGCGTAGCCGGCCGAGACCACCAGATCGCGCACCGGCTCGTCGCCGGGCACCCGCTGCGCCAGCGACGACGAACTCAGGCCGATCCGCGAGCGCAACTCGGACACGTCGACGCGGCCCAGCCGCTCCCCCAGCACGAAGGCGATGCCCGACGACGGGTGCTCGGCAGCCGCCGCGATGCGCAGCAGCGACGTCTTCCCGGCACCGTTGGGACCGACGATCACCCAGCGTTCGTCCAGCTCGACCGCCCAATCCAGCGGCCCGACCAGGACCCGCCCGTCCCGGCGCAGCGAAACGTTCCTGAAGTCGAGCAGCAGATCGGGGTCGGCCGACTCGCTTCCGTTCTCGCGCACCAGACCATCGTGCCGTACCGCGGCGCCGCCGCGGGTGCCGGGTCACCCCGCCCCGCGAGCAGACGCAACAGCCCCCATTTTCGCCCCGAAATGGGGGCTGTTGCGTCTGCCCGGCCGGCTCAGTCGGGGGGGATCTCCACGCGGCGGACCTCGCCGTCGACCGCGTCGGCGGCCTCGATCTCGCCGCGGGTGATGCCCAGCAGGAACAGCACCGTGTCCAGGTAGGGGTGGCTCAGCGACGCGTCCGCGACCTCGCGCAGCGCCGGCTTGGCGTTGAACGCGATGCCAAGCCCGGCGGCGGCCAGCATGTCGATGTCGTTGGCGCCGTCGCCGACGGCGACGGTCTGGGCCATCGGCACCCCGGCCTGCTCCGCGAAGTCCCGCAGCGCGGCGGCCTTGCCGGCCCGGTCGACGATCGGGCCGACGACCCGCCCGGTGAGAACGCCGTCGACGATCTCCAGCTCGTTGGCCGCGACGAAGTCCAGCATCAGCTCGTGGGCCAGCGGGTCGATGATGCCCCGGAAACCCCCGGAGACCACGCCGCAGTGGTAGCCCAGCCGCCGCAGCGTGCGCAGCGTGGTCCGGGCGCCGGGCATCAGTTCGAGCTGTTCGGCGACCTCGTCGATCACCGTGGCGGGCAGGCCCGTCAGGGTCGCCACCCGTTGCTGCAGCGACTCCGCGAAGTCCAGCTCGCCGCGCATCGCCGCCTCGGTGATCGCGGCGACGGCTCCTTCGGCGCCCGCCCGGGCCGCCAGCATCTCGATCACCTCGCCCTGGACCAGGGTGGAGTCGACGTCGAACACGATCAGCCGCTTGGACCGCCGCTCCAGGCTGTACTCCTCGACCGCCACGTCGACACCCTCATCGCAGGACACGCGGTTCAGGGCGGCGCGCAGCGGGACGTCGGCTCCCGGCGGCACCGAGACCCGCAGTTCCAGACCGGTGACGGGGTAGTCGGAGACGCCGCGGATGAGGTCGATGTTGACGCCCAGCGCCGCAACCTCGCGGGCCACCGCGCTGAACGCGCCGGCCGTGATCGGCCGGCCCAGCACGAAGATGGTGTGGCTCGGCGGGTTCCGAATGATCGGCACGTCGTCGCTGCGCTCGATGCTGACGTCGAGCCCGAGCCCGAAGATGGCCGATTCGACGTCGCCCCGCAACGCGGGGCCGTCGGCGACCTCCGCGGGGCAGGACACCAGCACGCCCAGCGTCAGCCGGCCCCGGATCACCACCTGTTCGACGTTGAGCAGTTCCACGCCGTGCTTGGACAACACCTCGAACAGCGCCGACGTCACCCCCGGCCGATCCACGCCGGTGACGGTGATCAGCGCCGATACCTTGGGTGCGGCGCTCACCCGCGGCTCCGTTCGTGGCTCATTCGTGCCTGGGGCCGCTGCCGCTCGTCAACTGCGGACGTGCACGTCGTCGGCTCGGGTGACGTCGTTGTCCGCGGGGCCGTGGGCGCGACCGACGTGCGCCTCGCGGCGCATCCGCTCCACCATGTACGGGTAGTGCAACTCGAACGCCGGCCGCTCCGAGCGGATTCGGGGCAGTTCGGTGAAGTTGTGCCGCGGCGGCGGGCAGCTGGTCGCCCATTCCAGCGAGTTGCCGTACCCCCAGGGGTCGTCGACGGTGACGACCTCGCCGTACCGCCAGCTCTTGAAGACGTTCCACACGAAGGGGAACATCGACACGCCCAGTATGAAGGCCCCGATCGTCGAGACGATGTTGAGCGGCTGGAAACCGTCGGTGGGCAGGTAGTCGGCGTAGCGGCGCGGCATGCCCATGTCCCCGAGCCAGTGCTGCACCAGGAACGTGGCGTTGAAGCCGATGAACGTCAGCCAGAAGTGCAGCTTGCCCAGCCGCTCGTCGAGCAGCCGCCCGGTCATCTTCGGGAACCAGAAGTAGGTGCCGGCGAAGGTGGAGAACACGATGGTGCCGAACAGCACGTAGTGGAAGTGCGCCACCACGAAGTAGGAGTCGGTGACGTGGAAGTCCAGCGGCGGGCTGGCCAGCAGCACGCCCGTCAACCCGCCCAGCAGGAAGGTGACCAGGAAGCCGACCGAGAACAGCATCGGCGTCTCGAAGGTCAACTGGCCCTTCCACATGGTGCCGATCCAGTTGAAGAACTTGATCCCGGTCGGCACCGCGATGAGGTAGGTCATGAACGAGAAGAACGGCAACAGCACCGCGCCGGTGGCGAACATGTGGTGCGCCCACACCGCCACCGACAGCGCGGCGATCGACAGCGTCGCGTAGACCAGCGTGGTGTAGCCGAAGACGGGCTTGCGGGAGAACACCGGGAAGATCTCGGTCGCGATGCCGAAGAACGGCAGCGCCACGATGTAGACCTCGGGGTGGCCGAAGAACCAGAACAGGTGCTGCCACAGCAGGACTCCGCCGTTGGCCGGGTCGAACACGTGCGCCCCCAGGTGGCGGTCGGCGGCCAGCCCGAACAGCGCGGCGGTCAGGATCGGGAACGCGATCAGGATCAGGATGGACGTGACCAGGATGTTCCAGGTGAAGATCGGCATCCGGAACATCGTCATCCCCGGGGCGCGCATGCACACCACGTCGTGATCATGTTGACCGCACCCAGGATGGTGCCCAGACCGGCGACGATCAGGCCGGTGATCCACAGGTCGCCGCCCGCGCCGGGCGAGTGGATGGCGTCGGTCAGCGGGGTGTAGGCGGTCCAGCCGAAGTCAGCGGCACCGCCGGGGGTGATGAAGCCCCCCAGGGCGACCAGCGCGCCGAACAGGAACAGCCAGAACGAGAACGCGTTCAGCCGCGGGAACGCCACGTCGGGTGCGCCGATCTGCAACGGCAGCACCAGGTTGGCGAACCCGAACACCACCGGCGTGGCATACAGCAGCAGCATGACGGTGCCGTGCATGGTGAACAGCTGGTTGTACTGCTCGTTGGACAGGAACTGCAGTCCCGGCGCGGCCAACTCGGTGCGCATCAACAGCGCCATCAACCCGCCGATGAAGAACATCACGAAGCAGGTGACCACGTACATGATGCCGATCACCTTGTGATCGGTGGTGGTGATCAGCTTGTAGACGAGATTCCCTTTGGGACCTGTCCGTGGTGGGTACGGTCGGACGGCCTCGAGTTGTCCCAAGGGGGGCGCTTCGGCTGTCAACTGCTCCTCCAAACATCCTTCTCAGACACGTTCACCACGCATCCTAGCTTCCGATCATGCCGATGGCAGCGCGAGTCCTACAAACTGTCGTATATGCCGCTGCGACGCGGGCGTGTCGTCGCTGACACCCGGNGCCGACCCGGCCGGATGTTAGCGTCGGGCTCGTGCTCTCCGGCATGCTCCGCGTGATCCGCACCGCCCCCCTGCTGCCGACCGCCGCCGGCCTGGCGGCCGTGGTGGTGGCGGCGTGCAGCGCCTGCGGGTCCGCGGGCCCGGGCACCACGGCCGCCTCCCCGACCCGGACGCTGGTCACCCCGACCACCCAGATCGCCGGCGCCGGCGTGCTGGGCAACGACCGCCGGCCCGACCAGTCGTGCGCGGGTGAGCCCGCCGCGGCCGATCCCGGGCCGCCGACCCGGCAGGCCCGCAACGCGGAGGGGGTCACCCCCGACGTCGTTGGGGTGCCGGCCGAGGCGCAACGCATCGTGGTGCTCGCCGGTGACGCGCTCGACGCGCTGTGCGCCCTGGGGCTGCAATCGCGGGTGGTCGCCGCCGCCCTGCCCGACGGCGCGTCGAGCCAGCCCTCCTACCTGGGCAACGCGGTGCACCACCTACCCGGGGTGGGCACCCGCAGCAAGCCGGACCTGGGCGGCATCGCGGCGGCGCACCCCGATCTCATCCTGGGTTCGCAAGGACTGACGCCCACGCTGTATCCGCAGCTGGCGGCGATCGCCCCGACGGTGTTCACGGCGGCTCCCGGGGCGGCGTGGGAGGACAACCTGCGCGGTGTCGGCGCCGCCACGGCGCGCGGCGGTGCCGTCGACGGGCTGATCGACGGCTTCTCCGAACGGGCCACCCGGATCGGGGCCAGGCACGACGCAGCTCACTACCAGGCCTCGATCGTGCAGTTGACCACGGACGCCCTGCGCGTCTACGGCGCCCGGAACTTCCCGGCCAGCGTGCTCGACGCGGTGGGGGTGGACCGACCGGCGTCGCAGCGGTTCACCGACAAGGCCTACGTCGAGATGGGCACGACCGACGCCGACCTGGACCGGTCGCCGGGCCCGGATTTTTCGGTCGCCGACGCCGACATCGTCTACGTGTCGTGCGCCTCGCCGGCCGCGGCGCGGCGGGCCGCGGCCGTCTTCGACAGCGCGCCCTGGCGCAAACTGTCGGCGGCCCGGGACAACCGCGTCTTCGTCGTCAACGACGAGATCTGGCAGACCGGGCAGGGGCTGGTCGCGGCCCGCGGGATCGTCGACGACCTGCGCTGGGTCAACGCCCCGATCAACTAGTCGTAGGGTGGTGAGCGGGCCGCCATACGGCCCGAGCCGTTAACGTGGCTAAACTTTCCAGTGACGCGCTATCACCGAAAAAGTACTCGAAAAAGGACTGTTGATGAGCACTGTTTCCGCCTACGCCGCGACGTCGCCGACCGAGCCGCTGACCAAGACCACCATCACCCGTCGCGACCCGGGTCCGCACGACGTGGCGATCGAGATCAAGTTCGCCGGGATCTGCCATTCGGACATCCACACCGTCAAAGCCGAGTGGGGGCAGCCGGACTACCCGGTGGTCCCCGGCCACGAGATCGCCGGCGTGGTGACCGCGGTGGGCTCGGAGGTGACCAGGCACAAGGTCGGCGACCACGTCGGCGTGGGTTGCTTCGTGGACTCCTGCCGGGAGTGCAGCAGCTGCCTGGCCGGCCTCGAGCAGTACTGCAAGCGCGGCATGACGACCACCTACAACGCGATCGGCCGGGACGGCCAGCGCACCTACGGCGGCTACAGCCAGGCGATCGTCGTCGACGAGAACTACGTCCTGCGGATCCCCGACTCGCTGCCGCTGGACAAGGCCGCCCCGCTGCTGTGCGCGGGCATCACGCTGTATTCGCCGCTGCGGCACTGGAAAGCGGGTCCCGGTACCCGGCTCGCCGTGATCGGCCTGGGCGGGCTCGGGCACATGGGCGTCAAGCTGGGGGCGGCGATGGGCNCCGAGGTGACGGTGCTGTCGCAGTCGCTGAAGAAGATGGAGGACGGTCTTCGCCTGGGGGCCGNCCACTATTACGCCACGTCCGACCGCGACACGTTCCGCAACCTGCGCGGCAGCTTCGACCTGATCCTGAACACCGTCTCGGCGAACCTGAAGCTCGGCCACTACCTCAACCTGCTGGACGTCGACGGGACGCTCGTCGAACTGGGCATCCCCGAGCACCCGATGGAGGTGCCGGCGTTCCCGCTGGCCCTGATGCGGCGCAGCCTGTCGGGGTCGAACATCGGCGGGATCGCCGAAACCCAGGAGATGCTCGACTTCTGCGCCGAGCACGACGTGACGCCCGAGATCGAGGTCATCGAGCCGGATTACGTCAACGAAGCCTACGAGCGCGTCCTGGCCAGCGACGTGCGCTACCGTTTCGTCATCGACACGTCACGCCTCTGAGGGCACCGGGGGCCGTGCCGCCATCCGTTCGGCCGCCTCGCCGTCTTCGTCGCCGGGGATGACCTCGCTGACGTCGATGCCGGCCAGCGGCCACCCGGCCGCGGCCAGCGTCGCGGCCACCCGGATCACGTTNTCCTTGCCGGCGTCGTAATGGGTCATGTCGGAGATGAATTCGGCGATCTCGTCGCGATCGATGGGGTGGTCGACCGTCTCCGGGGATCCTGCCTCCGCGGTGATGNTGCGAACCACCTCCCGGATCTGGTCTTCGGTCAGAGGTGTGCTGCGCAGCAGGGCCATCAGCGGCACGCGGTCCGGGCCGGGCACCCCGTTGGGGTAGCCGACCTGCAGCCAGCGGATCACCGAACGGCAGAAATGGTGGTGGTGATCGGTCTGCGAGGAGGGGGTTTTCGTCACCCACACAGTGTCACGGCAGGGGCATCGCCGGCGCCACCGCGGCATCTGGCCATCCGCACAATTTCATATGCCGTTCACGGCGCGAACATGTCGGGGTTGTGAAGTGACCGGTGTTCGATGCCGAGCGGGACCCGGCACCGTTCGGGGACGATCACAGTGATGACGCGGACCATGGCAAGGGCGGCGGCGCTGCCGGCGGGCGCCGGGTCGTGCCCGATTCCCGATAGCCGCGGACNTGTCGCAGCGGGCCCCTACCATCAAGGCGTGCACGAGGACCCGTCCCGCGGATGAGCAAGGCGCTCTTCGTCATTCCACTTGCCTGCGGGCTGTTCGCCGGCGTCATCCAGCGCAGCCCCGGCGCGGGCGTCGCGGGGTTCTATGTGGCTCTGCTGCTCGAGGTGCTCCTGGCGTGGGCAACCAACCGCCGGTGGCCGCGCCGGAGGCGGGGCAACGCCACGATGCGCGCGATCGACGCCATGGACGGGGTCGAGTTCGAGGATTACGTCGCCGCACGCCTGGGCCGGGCGGGCTGGCGGGTCGGGACGACCCCCGCGGCCGGTGACTACGGCGTCGACCTGATCGCCGAGAAGGGCGGCCGGCGCGTGGCGATCCAGTGCAAGCGCTACGGCAAGCCGGTCGGCGTCGCGGCCGTCCAGCAGGTGGTCTCCGGCGCACGCCACCACGGATGCACGCGCAGCATCGTGGTCAGCAACCAGGAGTTCACCGCTGCCGCAAAACAATTGGCACACACGCACGGCTGTCAGCTGATCGGCCGCAAAACTCTGCAGGCCTGGGTCCCGGCACCTGCGCGCAGCCGGGCCTAGCCGGCCCGCGGATCACCGCCTCGCCGGAAGCTGGGCCCTATGGCCCTACTGGTTCGGGTCAAGATGCCTTAATGATCAAGAACGTGAATCAACACGGGTACGACGGCGGCTTCGGGTTGTCGCAGCTTCCCCGCGGCGCCGAGCCGCTGCAGCGCGCCGAGGCGATGCGATTGCTGGCCAGCGTGGACCTCGGCCGGGTGGTGTTCGACATGCAGGCGCTGCCGGCGATCCGCCCGGTCAACCACTTGGTGGAAGACGGCGTCATCATCATCCGCTGCCGGCTGAGCTCCGCACTGTCCGCCGCNGTGCGAAGCTCCGATCACCTCGTNGTGGCCTACGAGGCCGACGCNCTGGACAGCCGCACCCGGACCGGCTGGAGCGTCGTGGCCACGGGCCGCGCNCGAACGCTGACCGAGCCCGGCCTCGTCGCGCGCTACGAGCAACTGCTGCACCCGTGGGTGAACCACGCCGACACCGTCGTGGCGATCGAGCCGGAGATCGT
>JGI24721J44947_10004861_pt1 | contig 18578 bp, 14 predicted proteins | sample YelNatPaOPGAMG01_FD_44947 | JGI IMG/M metagenome (IMG submission 44947) | reverse complement strand
TCATCTTCATGCTTGCGATCGTTCGTGATGCCATTGATAATCGCCCATTTTCCTTTGCGAGAGATGCCCGAGTAGAGTGCAAACACGGCGCGTATCATGAAACGTTCGAGGTTCACTGTCAAATAGTTCTTCAGATTCATGAGGTACTTCATCGCCCCATAGTCGTAAATATCCCGGTCACACTTGTATCGAGTACCGTTGAAGCTGTAAAAGGGATGTTTTTCGTGCAAGGCATGCACTAGCACATTTTCCCCCTGCGCTTCCGCTGTACCAAGCATCAGGTGAGGAATAAAGGTCTTATCGAAAAACACGTCCGGAATCTCGACCGTTTCCATGTACGTCACGTCTTTGTAGATCTCCCTTACCAAATGCATCAGTCCCGACGACGCCTTGACGATACACTTAGAGTACGAGTCGACACGTTTTTTTATAGCATCTCGCAACTTTTCCCTGTAGGGATCCTTGATATGTTCAAGAAGACAGGTTTTCACCACCATCTCGTCGTAGAGTTGTCTTCCCCGCGCAGCCTTCGACTTAGGGCATCCCCCTTTCGGTTCTTCTTCTCTTCCATTTCTTCTGGAATCGGCACTGTTTTTTGTTTATTTTTCTGGCAGCTGGAGACCCTGAGCCTCCAAGATCGTGGACTTGCTTTTTCATAACTTTCCTTTTTTAGTTTTTTTTGAAAAAGAACACTCTTTGAACGCTTCTGTTATATTCTGCGAATAAACACTCGAGTGTTTTTACTTGAGGTTTGAAACACGACTGAGATGAAACAATATATTTTGTTACGATTCCAATGCAAATACAAGTCTTACGTTAGAACAAAACGCTACTGATTACGATCGCGTTTCCCTTCAACGGCGACATGCGCGTCGCGTCAGTTGACTGCCTGATCTCCTTGGTGCGCTCACCGAGCGGGATGCAAACTAGTCACAAACTTTTTATCAAAGATCAACTATCTTAAAAGCCCCACACACCACGCCCGCCTAAGTGGTCCAATTTTTCCGGAGAAGCTCTGAAAGTGGGTTAACACGAATGTTTGGGCGACGGGGAAGGAAGCCCACTCCAGGGACCTTGACCGCAACGAACGGAGGGGCAGAGGCAGTAGCAGAGAATGATGACGAGAATTCTAAGTAGTTATCCGCTGCTCTCGAAACAAGGCTGCAGGTTCGGGCGCAAATCCTGGATCCATCCTTGAATTCGGGCTCAGTTTTATCGTCTACCTTGGTTTCTACCTCAACTTTGGAAACAATCTCGGCGGATACTTTGGAAGACGGCTGACAGCATGTTCGCCGTCGAAGCTGACATAAGCGACTTGCCCGCCTATGTGTTTGGGGAGCGGATACGAAACCGCTGAAAGGATGGTTTGTAGACTGTTCCCATTGGTTTAGGGTGGCTTCACGCGTCCGGCAAGATAAAGGTCGCATTTGAATCGACCTTGACTAATGCACTTTTGATTCTATGCTAGCGCTGCGGCAGATACGCAATGAACGACTGGAATGCAGGAGGCAATGGTGGCGTGTGCGTTCACACACCCCGTGGAGGGTGCATCTAAATCGACCTTCTAGTCGGAAGGTCCAGCGAATCGGATACGCACACGGGCACATTGCGCTTTCTGCGCTTACCCACTGTGGTGGGTGTCAAGCACAAACCCGCATAGCCAACCGACAACAACGCATTCGATGCATGATCACGAAGTGGAGAGGTGGCTCCCAGAAGATATCCTAACAGCCAAGTTTCTCCAGCGTGTCGTGCAGCGAAGGCAAGCTTGCATCCGCAGACTGTCCAAGCACAAACTGACGACGAGATCCGATTCTACGTCGGGTGAAGCACACCTCGAGCCGACGCCCTCTGTGGTATAGAAAAGCTGTTCCAGCTCCATGAACTATCTGCTCCAGCGTTCAAGCGCAAAGGCGAATACGGAACGGCAGGTACGAGGCACACGCGATAGGACGTATGAAACGACCAGAATATCCTGGAATCAGTAAAGGGTATGTAACTTGGAGGTAGGGGGTTGGTGGATACGTCGCCGTGCACTGAAAGAAAACACACAAAAAAGAAAGGAGAACCCGCATAATCGGAGAACGCTGGCACAAGTACACGTTTNGTCAATGAAAAAAAATCGGCGGCGCTGTTCGGTGTGCAGCGCAATCAATGTGGAGCTGTTNTTCTCNCGATACACAGCAATCGCGTATCCAAGGGCCTCGGTTTCTACCTGTCAGTTCTACATCACTAAAAACCGTGTAGGTGACAGCGGTAGACACATAGCGTTGCGAACCAGGGACGAGTACTGCGCTGCTCGTTCACCCGACAAAGCGTGAGCGCACAACGCCCGTGGAGCGTGCGCTTCCAGCATTAACCGCCGTAGGGCCTGGATACGCGCCTGCCTGGAAACCCGGAGCGCGTGAGCACGAGTGCAGCACGAGGCACTACTCGCCACCGCCAGAGTCACTCGTCCTGTTCTGTGTTCAAGTCTTGCGGGTGCGGGGTGAAGTTCGACAAAAAACTCGCAGACACGCCTGCAAACCTTAGGTTTTGACTAGCGGGGGAAAGCGCAGCACTGGGCGTCGGCGGTGAGGTCTGGGAACCTGCACCGGAAATGGTTCCCGTGCCTATCTATACTGCGGAGGAGGCTCTTGGCTCCATTCTTCAACGGAAGCCGCTCGATCTCAATCAAGTAAGCGCACTGCAACAGGAAAGAATCCTGAAANTCTTCGGTGAGGCACTTTCCCCCCGGGAGGCAGTGCAGCGAATCCTAGAATCCGTACGCACGCAAGGTGACATCGCACTCCTGGACTGGACCGCGCGGCTAGACGGAGTTGTCGTGGACTCACCCAAAGCGCTTGAGGTACCTGCGGCGGAGCTGGATCACGCCCTATGCAGTTTGGAAAAGACCGAACCGTCCCTATATGAGGCGTTGCACATTGCAGCACGACGTATCGCAGCGTTCCATGAAGAGCAGCCCGTCAACTCCTGGTTTACGACGAAACTCGGGGGCCAAGTAGGGCAGCTGGTGCGACCTCTTCAAGCTGTTGGTTTCTACGTTCCCGGAGGTAACGCAGCGCTCCCTAGCACAGCGCTGATGACGATGATTCCCGCCATTGTGGCGGGGTGTCGACGTTTCGTGGTGACCTCGCCGCCTTCCCGCGAAAGCAATGACATTAGCCCCGTAACGCTCGCTGCGTGCGCCCTCTGCAAGCAAATGCTCGAGGAGCGTCATCGTCATGCTCTCACGAAGCGTGATGAGGCGCTTTCGTTCCAGGTCTTTCGTCTGGGCGGCGCACAAGCTATCGGGGCTATGGCGTATGGCACCCAGACNNTACCCCGTGTCGACAAAATCGTTGGACCTGGCAACCTGTACGTCACTTTGGCGAAACGAGAGGTGTACGGGATCTGTGACATCGATGGAATCTATGGACCAACCGAGGCAATTGTCGTTGCAGATGCCTTCGCCAACGCTGAGCTGGTTGCTGCGGATCTGCTCGCTCAAGCGGAGCACGATGAAGCAGCGATACCAATCCTCTTGACGCCAACGCGGACGTTTGCTGAAAAGGTTCGCGAAGCGCTCCAACGACAACTTGCTTCGTTACCGACGGCTGCTGCAAGGCAGCGTGCCCAGCACGCGATTCAACGCCAGGGCGGACTCGTCGTGTGCGATGATCTCGAAGCATGTGCGAAGCTCTGCAGCGACTTTGCTGCAGAACACGTCTCCTTGAGTGTCAACCAGCCGTGGGACCTGGTCTCTCGGATCCATCACGCCGGTGGCATTTTTGTCGGAGAGAGTTCTGGTGAGGTTCTCGGCGACTATGTGGCCGGCCCGAGTCATGTGATGCCGACCGGTGGTAGTGCCCGTTATGCGAGCCCCATCAACGTATGGGATTTTGTGAAAATCACCAGCGTTATTGCTTTGGACAAGTCGACAGCGCGGGAAGTCGCCGCAGCTGCTGAGAAAATTGCCGCTGCAGAGCGGTTGGACGCGCATGCCAGCGCCGCCAAGCAGCGTCTACAAAAGGATTCGTAAAGAGCTCGTTAGTAGCGCAAGCAAATCGTCCAGGTCTGCAACGAGGTTTGCAAGCGTATCATCATCAACAACAACAACAACAGCATTGTTCCGAGGACACGCTTCTCGCTCCAAGAACGTGTGCTATGCCACCAGTCCGACTTGGAATTTGCCGAGGAATCCTGTTGCATTGTTTCATAGCGAACGGTTACGTTCATGAACAGATGCAGGTTTCAAGTCCAAAGCGCTCGCCCGGACACTGGCAACCCTACACCTACGCTTCCTGATGCCGTGGTTTCGCGTGATCATCGCTGCCGTCTACGGTACGTCTTCGAGTGCCTTTGGTCCTGGGAGCAAGTCGCGAAAAAACCGTTCTCTGCTGCTGCAAGCGTTTTTGACGTTGGGCATCGCCGGNGGCAACCGCAGAACCATACGCTACCATATACACGGTCAAGGTAAACACCATTTCGCCACGAAACAGACACCCCACGTGTGAGGTGGCCTCGTACAACTAGAATCCCTGGGGCATGCATGATGAAAAAAGAGCACGGGTGTCGCTCACCGTGAGCACCAGCACTGAACACCAAGTGGCTTCCTGTTTACCTCTAAGGTATGGCTGATCAAAACAGACGCCCGTATGGTAGGCACGTGTGCTTTCCCGCACCGCGCTGTCTTCAGGGAACATATTCATGGGTGCCTAAGCGCACTACCAGCTACTATGGATGCGAAATGGAGCGGCTCAGGGCGAACACGTTGTCGAGGGTGCCAGGTAATGGACCAGGCAACGTACATCCGCATCCACCTGGACAGATATGCATCAGGTTCAAGCTTCTGGAAGTGTTCAGGGTGCCGGTATGCGGCATCACTTGGTTGAAGCGTTGCAGCGGCCACAGTGCAGCGACTGCGTAGCATAGGAGCATTCTCACTGCAAAATTTCCGTGGGTGACGTATGTTCGGCGGAGTCGCATCTCCGGCTTCGGGACACCACAAGAGACACGAATCGGAACCGGTTTTAAATTGTTCATCCGGGAACATGGAACAAGGCCGTGTCCCATGCACAGCACACACCCTGCATTCGGGACGCGTGCTTGCCATTACTGCACAGTCACTTTTATGGCACCTGCAGCCCAGCGTCTGCCCAGTGCAAAATGGAAACGAATCGTTTGTGTGTTCCGTTCAGGTGCTGGCACCAGCAGCTCCAGCACTGCGCCCCGTGCATACGACATCGACTTGTTTGCTGTCTCGAGAAACATGCCCGGAGAGCGTTCAACGCACGAAGCACCCGCAGTAACGTCTCTGTCATTGAACGTGATTTCGCCATACCACCGCGCCAGACGGTGGTGTGCGTGGTTTACGCTTTCGACATCACTGCCGATGTATGATTGCAGCGCTTTGTCGAGAGAAACGTCCGTGTCTACCAGACGCACCTGTCCAGCACTCGATACTGGGCAGAACCAGGTACCGATTTCCGTAACAGGGATGCGGCCAACGCCCGGCACTACCCTGTCGATGATCCTCGTGTCGTTTGGATCAGTTTGCCTGAGTCTGCTTTCGATTGTGCAACTTGTCTGCGGCGCGATACGGCCAAGCACGTACCGCTACCACAGGAGATGCCCGCGCGGGTAACACAGGTATCATGGAATTTCTGGATATTTGCAGAGAAAACGCAAGCCTCCCAGATCTATAGCGACTCGACCGGCCCATGCGTTAGCGAACGAATGAATGCATGCGCCTTTCGTAAACATAACGCGTCGACTACTTCGCTTGGATGCGGCTAGTATTTGCGCTCGGACCTGGAGATCTAGATCTCATTACCGGTGAGACGTGTACACATCCGAGACTCATGTGGAGAGAAAATGCACAGTTCCGGGTAGCTCAACGACGGTCTTCATCGTCGGGGTCGCGACGCAGCCAGGAGAGGGGTTCGCTCGAGCTTCTGCACGGCGACTGGGTCTCAGTGAGGGCGGTAGCGGCTCTTCGTTCCGCGGCATGCACCGCAAGGATCATGGACAGACGTTCGTATCCCACATAAGTATAGGTGACGCGATCATGCGTCCACGCATCCTGCTCCGAAGCAGTCGTCGCCCTGGTACTTACCTCGACGCAAACTACACCCGGCTCATGTGCTGGGGCTATACACGATAGGCACTGCGCAGAGATGCGGTTTGCGCTCACCACCACCCGTCCAAAACGAACTCTGGCTACCGGGGGAAAGTGCTCTCCAAATACGAGAACACGAGCGCCGCCGCTGGTCAAGCCAGTATTCGGCTCCAAGCGCTGAACGGTTGTTCTTCGTCGCCGCTGCTGCGGAGCGCTTGTCTGCAACTGCACCGCTGCCGCGGATGCCTCTGGCGATTCCGGGTCATGGATTCGTAACCACCGTAGCGTGGTCCCAGATGCCAAACGGAGCGCTCGGAGTGTACACTGCGGATCTAATACAGATGCGGTATAGCGGATGTGTGCGCTCTCGAGGGCCTCATGGATGCGCTCTTCAGGAAGCGACAGGCACGCACAGCAGCGGGGGAGATATGCGCGCCTGACTTGCTCCTCAAGGTCGGAGATAGTGCTATCCAAGGAGACACAGAGACGAATCGAAGCCAGGGCGGAGAGCGCGTCGCTCTCTTTCGCAGAGCGTAGTGTCGGTGGTGGAAAGATCTGCTCCCACTCTGGTAAAACTCGCAGTGTCACTTGTTCCGCGACAGGAACGCTCACTGTATGATCCTCTTGGATTATAGTAGGTTCTAACGGTTCATGAGCCATAATGACGGTTCACTCGACCTGCAGACGTTGTGCAGGCTGCGTGCGGCTATTCACAAGCGAAACCTGACCCACCTCTGTGCTCGTTGACGCGCCCCTACCCCAGTTTTCTCGTTCAACGAGCTGCTACGCGGAACCGCAACAACACGCAGCGGAACTGGGCGTCGTGGGGAAGGCTCGGCTTCCGGTGCCGCTTTCCAAACGGCACGAACAAAACGTCAACGCCAGCTCGCTACTCTGTCGTCAGAAAACGTCAGTACGGGACGACGAACTCGAAACACGTTGCGGCGAGCGTGTTCCGGAAGGTTTCGAACGTCACGGTTACCGACACACACACACACACACACACAGACACGAACTCGAGAACCTGTGGTCGTTGCGGCAGCTAGTACTGCGTCTGCCAAGCGCTGACACTCNAGTTTGCATCGTGCGGCACTTCACCTCAGCGCATCGGTGCTGATGTTCAGCTGCGAATTTGTTCAAGTCAATTCCGTTCCGACGTTCCTGCGTGTCAACGAATGCTTTTTTCGCAGTGCAGAGCAGGAGATCGGACTCACGATGCAATGTACTGTGTGGATCGTAGCTGAATCGTCTATAAGAGATATATTTTTACTGAATAGTGCAAGGAGGACTGCATGCATCATTTACGTGAGCCATACCATACGAACTCAGGTAGTTGAGGAACACTGAAAGAAAGAAGCGTATGCGATCAGCGCCAAAAACTGATATTCTCAACGAACGAATTCGTAGATAACAAGGACACCACCTGTTCGTGCGGGAGTGGAATCATTCGGCGACCTCAGTTTCGCTCGTAGAGAAGGCTCATACAACAGCACGAACCATTTTATCAAACTATTGAAGACTTTTCCCTGAGGTCTGACGACGTCTTTCCGTTGGATATTGTGGTATTTCTCCATTCCACTTGCGTTCGATCTATCGCTGATTCTGTCAGGGTAGAGCGGCTTTTTATTCCTCCGTACATTCGGTGGTTCAGTCCTATGAAGAGCAGGCGTTTCTATGACGAAACCTAGTGATCGCGCCACTGCGCCAAGCGCTGAAGCGTTCACCACACGGTGATACCAGGGCACATTTCGTCGTTCTTCTGCTAGACCGTCTCCTTCCGAGAGGGTCCTCATCTGAGGGCATAAACAACTGTGTTTTTTTGAAGAAATAAAAATAGAAGGGAAAGGTATGAGCATGGAATTCGGGGATTCTGAAGGACCGACATCGCTGGCTATCCGATAAAACCGGAAAACATCCTCTTCTGTGCGACCGTCGAGCGAAGAAGAGCAACTGACGATGAAGATGAGGGGAAATCGGAGAGCAAAGGTGTTTCATCGACGAGACGATCACGAGACTGTAGTGGCACACAGGGCGCGAGTTGTACCATTCCTTGCATGAGTGAGTAGCTCCAGAGGCACTGCACGCATGGAGTCTGCGAACCGAGACTTCAACGCTGCTATCAATATCAGGAGATGTGCAGCGCTCAAGACGAGACACGCAGAGCTGACGAAACCTAACTTCGTCGCACCGCCTCTGATGTTCGAAGTGTGCAAGGAGAAAACGAAAGCCGACAGCAGGAGCCCGGTCGAAAAAGGCAGGCACATGTCTCCGGGTGGATATTCATTTACCCCATGTTCGCGATACGTTTTCGCTTCCTGGTACACCATCGCCAACATATTCAGTTGCTGTGTTTACCACGGCAAGTTTGCAGCCCTGTTCCGGGCACGACTTGAACCTGTTTCATTCGAGGAATATGTCGGCACGGGTGTTTTTTGCTGTGTCATAGGGACGCTCTGCTTCGCGTGCACTGCCCGTAGGTTCGTTTTCGTTTTCGAGGCGTCGTTGGCGACCACACCAGATGCACCGGTAGAGGCGTTCGCTCCGCGTTCACCGTCGCTGACTTTTCCGCTCGAAATACGCCCAGCAAGACGAGGAGGCACCGGTATCGCTGGTCCTAATCGTTCAAAGACGTTAGCGGCGGCCCGCTCGGCTGAGCTCGGCGTGTTCCGGGAGCGCTTGTCGTCGCCAACAGCTGCTGTCGCTGCCGGACGCTTTTCCGGAACCTTTGGTGGTGCGCGTACACTCGCTCGGTGTAGATATTCGCCTTGTTGATTCATCGGGGAGGAGTTTTTGCCTTTGAGCTGCGACGCGTCTGCAGGAGGCGGATGCGCTGGCGGCACCGTCCTCCGTTCCGCGGACCCGATGCTCCCGGTAGTGCTCCGCTGGGGCACAGAGGCTGGGGCGCGCGTAGACGCTGCAGCTTCTGCTCTCGTGCCCAGACGAGCAAAAACTGGAATCGGTCTTGAGTCGCGCGTCTCGGTTCCTGGTGACGAGTCGCTAGCCCGCGGGTGCTTTCGGGTTGTTCCATGCAGAGCAGGTGCCACGGGTGCCGGCGAGTGCCGAGCGCTTTTCCCCAGACCTGATCGCTCTCGAGCACGCGACACGCTCAGCGGTTGCGGCTGAGAGAGGTTTGCGTTCAACTGGGCAGGTTTTTGCTCCGTGTCCGACGCTGCATGATGCCTGTGACCCAGCGTATCCTCATCTGGTCTCTGATGCGGCATTCGTGGCGGCATTTTGGTACGAACGGGCGCGGTAGAGCCCGTTGCGGTGACACCAGAAGAGGTCGCCCTCGAAGTCGGAACGCCTCGCGATACCGCATTCCTGTCGGCGGCTGCAACAGTAGGTTGTCGACGTTCTCGCGCAGGCTCCGTTCGCTGCATGGCATGCTGACCTCTGTCCAAGGGGTGCTGTTTATCCACGCTCGCTGCCTCGTTGCCGTGTTGGTTTGCAGCCTGAAAGCGTTGCACATGCGTCTGTCGCTGCTGCTGCTGCTGCTGCTGCGTTTGGAGCGGCGCAAGAGGCAGCCCCGGTCTCGTGGTATTCCCAGTCATCTTTCCACTGCGGGCAAAGGCAGCTTGTTTCCTCGGCAATGAATTTCCGTAGTTCGGGGCTGTTGCTTGAGCGCTTTCAGTAGCCTTCCGATCCGGCGGTAGCAAGCGCTGATTCTTGGTCGACACACGCGAGTACTCGATTTCGCCAAATGGTGCACCTGAGGGTTCCATCGACGTCACCTGGAGCGCCGACGATCGATGCCCTGGTCTTGGCCTTTCTGCGTCTAGATGATGATTCGCGGTCTCTGTGGATTTGAAGCTGGAGGATATCGGACGCGCACTGGCGACGCTTCCACTTCGAGGCGCTGATTTGTCGGGATCTCTGTCGCCTCGTTCGGGTACGTTTTGTGCTTCAGATGTTGGAGAACGCTTGGATACATCCTTCACNTGCGTGGGTGTCTTTCGTTCGTGCGCCTGCGGCCGGCGCTCCTGGTAGCTTTCTCCTTCTGCAGAAGCAGTCATCCGCGGCCGCGGCTGTGCTGATGCAGCACGCTCACTTGTTGTGCTCGGCGCTTCAGCGCTTTCCATGGATCTGGGCTCAGGCTGGAGCGCTGCCGCCGAATCCCGCGTCACATCGCGTTGAGTTCCCGTCTCCATGTCATGCCCAAGTTCTGGATGCTGATCCCTATTCATCAAAATAATACCCCAGATTACTTCCTGGAACTCACGCGCGGTGGGCAGTTCGCCTGTCCCAAAGAAATGTTCCTTCTGATCCATTCCTGGTAACGGGAAGTAGGGTAAATCGGGGCGTATATCTGCTGGTAACAGCTGAGCGTTTTCCACCGAGTCTGTTGGCGTGGAGCCTCGCGGCGATGACGCCGCGCTCTCCGATGGCGCATCGGAAGCAGCAACTTGGCGACGAGTTGTTTCCGATTCCTTTTTATCCATGGGCACTGGTTGCTTCGTCTCGGATCCTTGTATCGTCGTAACGTCGGAAGCGATGGTATTGTCCTCGCGTGCCCCCGCTCGTGCTTCCGCAAGGCGCGCCATTCGCACCGCCAGGGGTTCTTTGCTGAACTCACGATCGTCTGTGGCTAGGGTCACGAATTTACCACCTGGAAGCTGAAGCTCGGTCCCTCCATCTACAGGTGCATCAATCGTTTTTAGCATGCTCCGCGGAATGCCAGTTGGTCGCTTCACACGAATGATATTCACATCGCCTTCCAGGTTTGCCGTGCAGTGTTGGATATAATGGCCTGGCTCTCCGCAGCGGTGACAGATATAACCTGGCGGTGGCTGCGCACCCGGCGGTGGTCCATCCATCGCTCCCGGGGCCGTTACGCGGCCGCCTGGACGCTGGATGTTTCGTGGATTCGGGCCCGAGTCTCCTGCGCCAGCTGCGAGGGCCACGGAGGCAAGGCGCGTGTCTTCGTCACCTCGACGGAGCCGGACAGGTTCACTGCCCGTCATGCCTGTGTTCGCGGTTGTGCTGGGTCCCAGGTTGCCAGCAAGCACCTGCCGTGCAGCTGCAGCAATAGCGCCCGCTGTGGCACCCGTGCCGCCGGTTGAGCGGTCGAGAATCTCAGCGAAGCGCTCATTTTTCCTTGCGAGTGCGATCTGACTCAAGATGCCCTGCTTCTGGCCAGCAGGCACTCGTTTCACGATAACCGAAGTGTTCTTCGGTATCAAGGTTTCTTCGTCGTAGTACTCTTCCTGGGTTTGTGCGTCAACTACTTGTAAGTCAAAGTCCTCGCCAAACTGCAGTTTTTCTTGCTCCACAATGGCTACTTTTAGCTCTGCGAGCTGAATAAAGTCCCCCTCAAACTGCACCCGACCAAAGTGTTTCGCAGAGCGGAACTTGTAGTGCACAGCCGCCGACATGGCGGCTCCCGGAGCAGGTGACCCCGAAACACCAGCGCTCGTCAACAGCACTGCTTCTCTGGTCCAAGAGTGACAGCACGCTGACGCTTGCACACCAGGTTCCGCCAACTGCGTGCCTTCGGTGACAGTAGACGCTTCTTCGCTCTGTTTGCGACAAAAGAAGTACGCAGGATCTCTCGGGCACACCTGGTGGATACGTGTCCGAAAGCGCAACCGCGTTCGAATATGTGCCGCACGTTGCGTCTAGCGCTACGGGGCGCAGAAGCGCGCTCTCGGACTCTTGGTAGTTTTGTATATTTATGTCTTATGACATTCCAGTTTATGTCTGCGAATCACGCGTCATCGCATGCATCCGCGTCCATCTAGATTGAGGATAGGGACAATCATGTCCATTGTTGGTGTTTCCTGGATCCGTTTGATGAGGCCCGCTCCCCGCCCGACATGCACGAGATTCAACCCAGCTCTGCTGCGACGCCACCGATACTTCCAATGAGCTCAGGACAGTGTATCGTTCGGCAGACGAGGGTTTGCCGCACGAAGCGCGGGCCTGAGCTTCGGTCTCCAGAGCAGAAGCGAGTGACCATGGTCATATTCGCAACACCATTAGCGGTATCGTTGCACGATAGAGAATTCTGTGCACAAGAGCATCATTCCCGATTATCCCTCTGTTTGCAAAGCGGTGCATACATGTCCGTGGCAGTTGGCTCGGCGCTCATGAAGATTCGTCTCTTAACTGGAGCTTGCCGCTCGTTGGCACTTGATCCGAAGCCACATCCCTGTCGATCGTCCTCGCACGCAATTAGACTCCTCCGATCCCAGAGACCAAAGAGACGCCCGCATGCGACACTATTTCGGGAACATGGGCGACGGAGTGCGCCTGGCTAAGCTGGGGCATCGCGAGTCTCGGAAGATCAGGGTACGCNGGTTCGCACATGGTTACCGCCTGTTGCCAACACATGTTCAGTTTTGATCCTCGTAAACGGCGAGCCACGCGTCCAGCGTCATCGCTCGTTTTGTCCTAACCAGCACCAGCAACTGTGCCCGGCAGTTGCGATATGCTCAAGGTGTATCCAGGGTTCGTGCCTCGTTACGGACCTCTGAACGCTAAACGTTTGGGCGTGTGGTATCCTCCGCTTCCTCCTGCGGGCAACTTCAACTGGTGCGGCTCGAAGTCGCTTCGTTGACTTCACAGATGGGTGCAAGTCTCAGGCAGGCTTCCGTCAGGAAGACGAAAAGCGCTCTGTTTCCACACGACGAGTATGGCGTTGCGGCTTCAAGCGCCGAAACAACCATTGACGGTTGGTGCGTCTCCCAGAGGACAAGCATCGTAAGACTGATCGAACCAGGACGACCAACGGGAAGTCTGCGCTTCGGCTCATGGAGCTTTGAAGCATCTGGAGAGCATTCGAGGCCTCTTCTGTGGTTCCCGGCTGCATTTGCGTATTCGAATGAGCCTGGCTCGATCCTGCGTCTTTCTACGGCGGAAAAATGGGCTAAAGTTGGACGCGCCATGTAATATGGAATTTACCTTCGCCTATTTAAGGGATTTCCTCTTCGCCGATCGGACGCAGCCGCCGAGGCCGGGGATGTTCGCACGCGGATTCTCTGTGACCTCTTCGTTTAGGAGTATTGTGCCTCGAGCAGAGTCCGAAAAGGAGTCTACACTTCGGCATGAGCGTCTTCACAAAAGGTTCCTCCGAACGTGCCGAACGTGATGCAGCACTGCAGGCTGCGATCAAAGAACAGGCGGCCATCATTTCCGGCACAGGGAACGTCATCGAGCTGAAGCCTTCTGAGCGCGCACCGAAGCGGAAACCAAGCTTTTATCCAGTTGATGCGCGGGTGCGTCGGCTGCATACCAGCGCAAAGAAGCGTTCCCAGAAGCAGCGCACGCGGTTGCGCAACTCGATACAGCCTGGAACGGTTCTTATCTTGTTGGCTGGGCGGTTTCGAGGGAAACGGGTGGTGTTTCTGCGGCAGTTGGAGCACTCTGGCCTCCTGCTGGTTACGGGACCGTTTGCACTGAACGGCGTACCGCTTCGACGAGTTAATCAGGTTTATGTGATTGCGACGAAAACGCGGGTGGATGTAAGTGGTATCGATACGAGCTCCGTCGACGATACGTGGTTCACAAAGGGTGCTCGCAAGGCTCGCGAGGAGCGAAAGAAAGCCCGCTTGCGCGGCGCGGACGGTTCCGGTGGCGAATCGACTGTAAAACAGTGCCTCCCGGAGGAAAAGAAGAACCTACAGAAGCAGATCGACGGACAGGTGATGAAAGCGGTTGAAGGAATTCCTTTGCTCCGCGAATACCTTTCGAGCCGGTTCACGCTGACCAAGGGCCAATATCCGCATCGCATGACCTTTTGAATACCGACGTTCGAGCATCCACATGCCCCGGCAATGGCAGTCGCGTTCTGAGGCCACGGTCTCGGCGGTTAGTCTCTCATGGCGTTGTCACGGAAACACCTGCACGGAGCGCGCTGCTGGCCCGACTCGGGACGCGAGTGCATCGAATAGGTACTGGCGGCTCGTTGATTCTGGAGGTGCATGTTGATCCGGTTTACGGCAAGCGTTTATGCCTAGGAAACGAAGCGACGCGTGTTCGGGCACCATGTTTCTTAGCAGGCCTTACGTATGGGCAGGTGCTGGCTGCGAAGATAACAGCGATTGTGCGCTCGAATGGAGGAGCATCTGTGCTGACCATCAGCATCTCCCCTTGGTTCNTNTCGAACGGATCCGACGTGTTTGTGCATCGCGTGATCAGAGGACCCGGCCCCGGNAGGTACTGGTTGATATGAGATGCCCCATAACCAGAGCTATGATTTGAAATCACCAGCTGCGACCTGAAAGCGTTTGCAAGATGCATACATGCTCATGGTTTGGCTCTCGCGGAGACGTGCGCTCTCGTAGCATGTTCTAGGGCAAATCACGGGTGGTAAACCCACTACGACTCAGTCTTGTTTTAGGAACAGAAGAATTCAGCATGAGGCGGCTCCTCATCGGGCAGCGGAAAGGTCTAGGCGGAACGCATGCACGAGTCTCTTACAGATATTCCGTAGCCTTGTTGCCAGGACGTATATAGCGTAGACCCCTTGATATGACTTGCTTTCGCGAAACGTGATGCGCTTCACCAGACACGTCCGAGTCCTGCCAGGACCTCACAGTCCATTCTCGAACAATAAACTTCGACCGGTTGCTGACCGGGGTCGACAATACGCTCGGAAAACACAAGCGAGTTTCAGCAACCCCAGGACAGCGTACATGCCCGCTACGCACCTGTTTCGTGTACGCACGGATCGATTCGAAACTTACGAATACTTTGCGGGAACCTGGCATCGCCGGACTTGCGTTCATCGTACTGGTTTCGATGTCTAGTGCACGCTCTCAGAACAGTAGGTCGACCACAAGCAACCGCGCGCAGTGGCCTTGCCGCTCCAAACACCTTCGTTGACTCCGTAGGGCCAGCCGCGTGCGCCGCAACGCTACACACTGCTGTAGACTATGTAGATGACCCGTTTACTTGCTTCAAACATTGCTTCATTGACCTCGGAAATCTGCAACGTACGTATTTTGAAGTCGGAGATCGGGTCGCACTGACCAGGGTTCCCCAACAATGCGAATGTTATCGGGGTCCGGCTAAAGAACCACCAGTCAGCTCTAAACCACTCAGGTTCTATCAACAACGAATATGCGTTCCTTCGGGAACCCCATGCACCCAATGTCGTATCCTCTGCAGCGTATCGTATCAAGGCCGTTGCCCATCGCGAGAACAATCCACTGTTGGACAACTTCGAACATCTCGACGCGTGCTCGTGTGTATTCGTCTAAACGAGCGGATCACAAGACTGTTCAACCTCAAAGAGCGTTGCACCTGGAAAAGCGTAATCTTCAGCACTGTGAACGGTTTCGTGTACCTGCAGGTGCGGCGCGCTGGAGCCGTCACGAGCCAGCAAACGAAGCGGCGTTACGCTAGCCCTTCTGAGAGAGCAGAACCTGGGAGCGAACCTGCGTCTTAGCGCCCCGGAGGTGCCTGTTGACGGTGATACCTGGGCGTTTGTCTGCAGAGTCAACGCGGAAACGTTCTCATGCGCTAGTCTAACTGTTAAAACTCATGGCTTCATCGATACGCGTAACGCCTTTGTACGGAGCGCACACGTCCGCACCGCCGCTCTGCACAGTGCTCGAGATCGACGACGGGGTTTTTCTCCTGGACTGCGGGTGGAACGATCGCTTTGATGTTGCTCTTCTGGAACCACTTCGGCCGGTCATTACTCGTGGTATTGATGCGGTTTTCCTGACGCATCCCGACTTGGCTCACTTGGGTGCGCTGCCGTACCTCGTGGGGAAGCTCGGCCTCCCAGCGAGCGTACCCATCTATGCAACAACACCAGTGCAGATCCTAGGGCAGATGTTTCTTTACGACGCACACCAGCACCGGTACTACGGTGAAGACTTTGAAACCTTCACCCTCGATGACGTCGATGAAGCCTTCGAACGGATGCGCCCTGTTAAGTACCAGCAAGTCATTGAGCTCGCTCAGAACGTTTTCGCTACGGCGTATCCCGCGGGACACCTACTCGGTGGTGCGATATGGAAATTCCAGAAAGAGTCCGAAGAGATCGTTTACTGTGTGGATGTCAACCATCGGAGGGAGCGCCTGCTGAACGGCTGCGCCTCCACGCCGCAGTTGATCACCAAACCGAGCCACCTCATTGTGGGCGCAAGCGGCGTACTCACTGCTCCATCCCAGAAGAAAGAAACAGACCTGTGGGAGGCAGTTGTCGAGACGCTACGCGGAGGCGGGGACGTGCTCATGCCTGTGGACTCTGCTGGTCGTTGTCTGGAGCTCTTGGTAGCCGCTGATGAATTCTGGACTGCACACCCGGATGTTGCTGCGCTCTATCCGGTGGTGTTTGCACAACACGTTGGTATCCACACCATTGAATTTGCCAAATCACTGATTGAATGGATGAGCGATGCGGTGGTGAGTGCCTTTGATAGCAGGCGCGAGAATCCTTTCCGCTTGCGACACGTGCAGGTTGTTCACGGGCTGGATCAGGCCGATGCCTTGCCGAGTCCCAAAGTCGTCATGGCACCGTTGCCGTCGCTTGACTATGGATTCTCGCGTGTTCTATTCTTACAACGGATTGCAGCGGATCCGCGCGCTATGGTGCTGATGAGCGATCGCCTCGAGTCGGGCACGTTTGCCTTTCGCTTGGCAGTGGAGAAGGAGAAACTGCGTGTGCGTGAACCGCTCACGTATGCTGAGCGGGTTCCACTCCAGGGCGAGGAGCTTGAGCGATGGCAACGGGAGCAAGAGAAAGCCCGTTTTGTCGGAGCAGAAGTTGCTCTGGAAAGCGCTGAGATGCCGATGGTAGCTCCGACGGCCGTCGCCGAGAAGTTGCGTGGCGGTCGGGTCGTTAGCTCGGGCCCGCTCGGCGAGGCGCTTGTTGCTGGTGATGCAGCCCAGCTCCATGAGGCGCTTGGTCCGGATTTTCCCGGAGTCGCCGAGGATGAGGAAGAGGATGATGTGAATCAGCGGTACCAAGCTCTCGTTCAGGCTGGTCTGCTGCTACCGCATGTGGAGCCCGAGCCACCGCCCCACGATGCGTACGGGGAGGTCATCGATCCTGCTAGGTACATGATCGGAGAGGACCCCGGTGACCGCACCATCGACGGTGACGCGTTTGAGGGCCTCGCGAAGAGCGCGGACAACGCATTCAGTCGTCATGCGCCTGACCAAGGTGAGCCGATGGACCTCGAGCCGCACAAAACTGACAACATCGACGGGTTCCACGACGAGCGCATGGCGACAGCTCCGTCGCCATCTGTGTCCCCGTCTGTGCGACCAGAGAGAACATCGGCTGATGCTCCGGGGAGTTATCACCGTCGCGATCGTTTCCGGAGCTCCGCCCACGACAACGATGCGGCTGTTGCGGATTCGACAACGAGTCGAGCGCTGGAAACGTTGCCCACGAAACTCGTTCGCTATGTCGTCAATGACCTAACGATTCGGTGCGCGGTTCGCAACTTTGATATGGCCGGGCTTGCTGATGGCCGTTCCTTGCGTCAACTTATCGTCAGTATGGCACCTCAGCGAGTGATTATCATTCACGGAAGCGAGCGCGAAACGGCTGCGCTCACCGAGTACCTGGGCAAGAAGAACTTTACGCGTTTATACGCGCCACGTGCGCGCGAGATGGTCGATGTCTCGTCGGACACGTCGGTATACCGGATCAAACTCGATGATTCACTGCTGCGNCGTTGCTTCTGGCGGCGGATGCAGGATTACGAACTGGCCTGGTTTGATGGCTATATCCAGACCGATCCCGACGGCCAGCTACGCCTGGTATCCGTCGAGCGACAGACGGAGCAGGAGCAGCAGCTCCCCGAAGGCACGGAGTCCGGAGTCGATGCAGCCTGGTTGGCAGCGAAGACAACAGACGCAGCCTCTGCAGCGACAGCGCTAGTCGATGGCGATCGCACGGCTAACACGACGACGTTCGCGCTCGTAACAGAAAGGACGCAGGTCGGACACCTTAATGTTTTCGTCGGAGATTTGCGACTTTCCGATTTGAAGGAAATCATGACCAAATCGTTGATGCCGGCGGAGTTTGCCGGTGGGGCGCTTTGCGTCGAGAACGATCGGCCTCCGAGTATTGTGCTCGTTCGGAAGCGTCAGCACGATTTGGTGATTGAAGGATCACTCAGCGCAGAGTACTTTGACGTTCGCGATCTGGTCTATTCACAGTACATGATTCTGTGAGTCTGGTGCTTGTTCGCACGCGCATGCTCGAGCTTGAGAGATTGAAGGATCNCATTGAGCGCAGCGTATGTCGAGGTCTGCGATCTGGTCTACATCCANTGCATGACGTCACTGCCGCACGATGGTGAACGAGTTCGTACGGCGCGTGCGCTAGGTGCCTTCGAGGTGTCACGCCGTTTCAGCGAGCACCGTCTGTCATTGAGCGCAGCGTATGTCGAGGTCTGCGATCTGGTCTACATCCAGTGCATGACGTCACTGCCGCACGATGGTGAACGAGTTCGTACGGCGCGTGCGCTAGGTGCCTTCGAGGTGTCACGCCGTTTCAGCGAGCACCGTCTGT
>JGI24721J44947_10004851_pt1 | contig 18600 bp, 13 predicted proteins | sample YelNatPaOPGAMG01_FD_44947 | JGI IMG/M metagenome (IMG submission 44947) | reverse complement strand
CTCTCTGGGGTACGTCATAGCCGTTCTATGTCCATGCCCCGACCGCAGCGGCGCGACAAGCGCTAAAGCGTGTGCTCACGACATGCACGATAGAACGTACAAAACCNCCAGTNTATCCGAGAAAAGAGTGGGTTATGGAACTTGGAAGTAGGGCGTGGAACCATTGATGCTTCACAGCGAGCTGATATCAACCGCGCTGTCTGCAAACGCGGGCCTATGTACACGTTTTTGTCACACAAAAGTATTGTAGCGTTAGGGAAAACAGGCGATGGTCATCCCAGCGCTGCACACGCGTTATTCCAATGTCGAGTCCGCTTGATTCAAATATATTCCTTATTGTACCCTAATGGTACAGTCTTTCACAAAAGCAGTGCAGCAACAGCGCGCATGCCGTTTCGTGCTACGCGTACCGTTTCGCGTTCTGCGCACTCGCGAGCAGCACCGCAACTCGTGGAGGGCGACGTCCGTCGTGCGCATCTTCATCAAGCTAACTGATCGAGGTAGTTTTCGAGCAGGTTCGTTCACTAACCAGTTGCGTCGGAACCACCGGCACTCGCAAACGGACGCGGAACAACCGCACCACTGAGCGCTACGTAGCGCTATGGCGTTGACGCTTCGCGTCGCGGCCTGCCCCGGCCAAGAGCAGGCAAAAACGAACCGAGTTTTCCTTCATCCCCAGGACTTGGCACAGTTGAGGCAAGCTACATTCGTAACTCTCGGTACGGAATGGGTGTACCCGACCGCTGCGGACGCTGCGGTCGAGCGCGGTACCGTTGGTCTGAACGCGGTTCAGCGACGTGAGCTGCAGCTTGCCCTCGGCGACGCGGTGCCCGTGCGCACCTACACGTTGACCAAGGACACACATCACGCCGTTTCCGCGACTTTTGAGATCGATACTGTGGTGAAGCGACGTTCACTGGCAGCTCCCGAGTTGTCCACTGACGAGCTCGAAGCACTCGCACGCAAACGCCTGGTGCCGTTCGTCATCAGCGTAGGACAGTCAGTGGTGCTTGATTACTACGGCACGCTGTTGCTTCTAGTTGCTGCTCGGCTAGACGGGATGGCCGCCGCGCCAGACGGCGGTCGACCGACGCCAGTTTCGCCGCTGTTGGCGATGCTCGGCGCAGAGACCAGCTTCCTTTTCGTGCGAGCTCGCGATGCGAACGTACGTATTCGTGGCAGCGAGAATCGGCCTCGCGAACTCTTTCGTGCAGACTTTAACTTTGAACGCATGGGCATTGGCGGTTTGGACAAGGAGTTTTCCGACATCTTCCGTCGGGCGTTCGCGTCCCGAGTCTTCCCGCCAGCAGTGATCCAGAAGCTCGGTATTGGCCACGTGCGTGGCATGCTGCTGCACGGTCCGCCAGGCACCGGAAAAACGCTGATCGCTCGACAGATCGGCAAAATGTTGAACGGGAAGGAGCCCAAAGTGGTCAACGGGCCCGAGATCCTCAATAAATACGTTGGACAGAGCGAAGAGAACATTCGCAACCTCTTCAAAGAAGCCGAAGCCGACTACCTCGCCCATGGTGATCAGAGCGAACTGCACATCCTCATCTTCGATGAGATTGACGCAATCTGCAAACAACGTGGTAGCCAACGTGATGGGACCGGCGTCCACGATACCGTCGTGAACCAGCTTTTGAGCAAGATCGATGGTGTGAACGCACTGAACAATATTTTGATCATAGGGATGACGAATCGGAAAGACCTGATTGATGAGGCGTTACTGCGCCCAGGTCGACTTGAAGTACATATCGAAATCGGTTTACCGGACGAGCAGGGCCGCCTCCAGATCCTTCGAATTCATACTGCGAAAATGCGGGCAAACAAAATGCTTCTCGACGACGTATCACTGGAGGAGCTCGCTGCGAAAACCCGGAACTACTCCGGGGCAGAACTCGAAGGTCTCTGCCGCTCAGCAGCCGCCTACGCTTTGTATCGCCACATTGACCTGAACCAGATCACGAAACCCGTAGACCCCGATGCGGTCTACGTCGGTATGGACGACTTTCGNCGAGCGCTGGAAGAAGTACGACCTGCGTTTGGTGTGAGCATGGACGAGCTCCAACGATGTCTCGTCGGAGGATTTATTGATTACGGGGCGCGATTGGAGCGCCTCTTGCAGAGCGGCCGCCTCTTTCGTGATCAGGTACGACAAGCGGAGCGCTCGCCTCTCATGACGCTGCTCATTGAAGGTGCACCTGGCACGGGCAAGACCGCTTTGGCGGCCAAGCTGGCCATCGAATCCGACTTTCCCTTTATTCGCCTCATTGCGCCGGAACAGTTTGTCGGGTTCAGTGAGCCGGCCAAGGTTGCAGCGATTGCGAGAACGTTCGAGGATGCGTATCGCTCGTCGCTGAGCATCATCGTTCTCGATAACATTGAGCGGCTCGTGGAGTATGCACCCATCGGGCCGCGATTCAGTAACCTCGTTGTGCAGTCCTTGCTGGTTCTGGTGAAACGAGTCCCGCCTGCGAATCGACGTTTGTTTGTGGTGGCCACCACGAGCAATAGCGAGGTACTTGATGTGCTAGAGCTGCGGTCGGCTTTTCAGGCTAGTCTCCAGACGAGCTGGCTGTTACCAGAGGAAGTCGCAAGTGTGGTGCGCGGTTCTGGGTTCGCATTCGCTTCCGAGAAAGAGCGCAACAAGGCTATTGAAGCGCTCTCGGGAAAACGCCTTGGAGTGAAAAAGACGCTCATGTTGTTGGAAATGGCCAGAGAGACTACCCTCACGGGCAAAGATACCGGCGAATCAGAGGAGAACCTGGTGCGCCTCGATCGACTGTTGCAGGTTCTGGCGGACGTGACGTGACCCATGGCGCCCAAGAAAACCCTCGTATGTGCACCAGGCAGTGTGCACTGCTGGCAAGGCGACTGCTCGCGCGCCTCCAAGACTGCGAAAAATCCCTGCAGCGGCGTGGAGTCAAAATCCGCCCACCAACGTTTTGTAAAGAGTATGATGCAGCAAACGAGCGCTAGATCATATATATCACGGGCGCATAGCCAGAATGCCACCTTCCATACTATTTCGTGGTGCGCATCCGAAATCCTTCCACCAGAATCATGCAAAAGGCGTCACACAGCGTACGGTCGCTGGTTTATCCATCTCAAAGACGCATAACCAGAACGACAGTATCGATGCAATTCAAGCCCAGCGTCGGCATACACACGAGGCAGCGCGTTGGCACCAAAGGTCGTAGCCGCAGCCGGCCAAGCGCCGCTCGCACCGCAGAGCGTTCTAGCAGACGTGGATGCATTCCTCACATGATACCGAGTCTCTGAGCGCTGCAGATCCTAGTGGAGCGCTGCGTACAGGGCGCCACGCTAGCGCAAATCGGTTATATGTTCCTGACGCAATCGCGCACCGAGGAATTCTGGTTCGGCGCTTCGATCGTCAATCATTGAAGAAAGCACGAGTCTCTGGAGCCTGGTTCCCGATGCAATCACGCTCCACGGGAATTCCAGTTTGATCTATTGATCGTGTACTGGAAACGAAACGAGTTCCCGCTAACGTCGACAATGCATGCACATTGCCAACGAGCATTCCAGACGCTGCGCTACCTACGGCCTGGGAATTAGTACGGATATCAGTACGGGTGTGTTCCAAGCAACGATATTGATAGCAGCAGGGCCATGATGCAGTGGAAAGCGTGCAAGGCCTTGACCAACACAAGGGAGTGAACTGCGGTCCAGAACGAACGCACGCTCAGAAGCATGCTAACCGCGCCCTGTAACGTTTGCATCGCTCACCAAGGCCATCAGACTCGATGCACGGAACGTGTTGCGCAAGTCAACGAATGAATGAACTCGGAATCATCGCGCTGGTATTCCAGAGATCATGCATCGGTGACGCTTGACTGGGTGTTGGTGCATCCACAAGTCAACGAATGAATGAACTCGGAATCATCGCGCTGGTATTCCAGAGATCATGCATCGGTGACGCTTGATTGGGTGTTGGTGCNTACGCAGACGGCAGCGTCGTGAGGTCCGCCAACGCCGCTGCGTACAGCGATCGCGTCCCGCCCAGACGCGACGGTGACAACGATGAGGCCGCTCGTTGATGCGACATGCGAGCAGCGCTTCGTGGCGGCGGGAAAACGTTCCAAAAGCGCAAGGTTTCATCGCCCGCACCGGTTACTATAACGGAACCGTCGGGGCTGGCAGCCAAGTACAGCACACGCAGCAAATGTCCGGTGAGTGTGACCACCTTTTGCATGCTCGGGTATCGCCAAAGCACAATCTGATTCTGGGAATAGCCATGGGTACTTACGAGCTCGTTGACGGCGCGGCTCCAGAGCAGGTTGCAAACCTGGGATCCGGTGTCCACGCACTGGAGCAAGGAGCCGGTGGTTGTGTTCCACAGACGGATACATCGATCCGCAGTGCCGCCGCCGCTAGCCAACAAACAGTGCTGGTGCGGGGACCAAGCCACCGCCTTCACTGCCGCTTCATGCTCTTCAAATCTAAAGAGCGGGCGTCGCGCTTGCGGTGTCCAGATGAAGAGTTTGTTATCGTTGCCTCCGCTCGCGAGTTGGGTTTGGTCGAAACTCCAACGCAGGCCGCAAACTTCTTGGCGATGCGCTTCAAGTGTTCGCACTGGCTCTCTGCCCGCACGAACATCGTGCTCCATGATCGTGCGATCGCGTGAGCCACTTGCGAGCAGCGGCCCGTTCCAGGCGAGACACCCGACGCGTGCCGTGTGTCCGGTTAGCATCTGGGCTGCCTCCTGGCGTGTCGGATCGTACAGATGGACCACCCCGGAGGCTAGCCCAACAGCAATAAGGTCACCGGACGGTGCCCACGACACGGAGCAGACACCTTGGGGCGGGGTATCCAGCTCGCACAGCTTGGATACTTTGGAATTATAGGCGTTCCATAGATAGACGGAATTGCCCAACCCAACAGCGAGGATATTCCGGGCCGACCAGTCGAGCAGATTGAGGTAGAAATCATCCGCGAGATTCGGAGCATCCAATACCTTAAAGGGGACTCTGCTTATTTTCCGCTGTTTCCGTCTCAGGCCAAGCCCAAGTTGACGAGCAATGGTTGGATCCGCTGCAAGCACAGGCGATGTTCGCAAAGCATCGAGACGAATCGGTGAGCCGTTATTCTCTGAGTACTGGCGATGACGCGGCGACGGGCTCGATTCATGCACACTGGTATCCTGACGAGAGAATTCCAGCAAGCTGCGACGAGCGACCACTGGTGTCGCGGACGAGCTCGAGACGTGGCTGGCTCCCGGCGAGGCGGCCACTGGCGAGTTTCTTGTTGCTCGGGTCGGATTCGAGTGCCGGGGCGGCGTGGCCAGTCCAAAGCCGGGTTCTGGACGACGGCCGCTCGGTGGTGGTTCCGTTGGCGATGTACTCTCATTCTCCGCAACGAGTGCATCCATATCGGTAGCGAGCTCAGTGCGCGTCGTATTCACCTCGTGCAGCAATTCGTTCTCCAGGATGATCGCGTACGTGGATGGCCCACCAGGCGCTGATACAACGAATCGCCCGGTCGTACTCGGCGAAATCCCCGGTGTGGAAGTATTCGGTGCAGCACCTCCGGTTCCGCTGGTCTGGGTGAGGTATGCAGCTTCGTTCGCAGATCGTGTAGCTGACTCGATCGTAGCATGTTGCGCATGCGGCGGTAAATGAGCGCTCAGGGCCAGAACCGCGTTGGCGTTTGCTGCGCCTGGACGCGTCACGGTACCGCCCTCTGACCAAGTGATGACGCCCTGAAGCTCTGTGACTCGGCTGCCCACATCCGTGGCAAGCATCCCAGGCGCGAGACTCGAGATGCCGGTGCCTCCGGGGCTTGCCAATGTACCCCGCATGAGCGTTCCTGCCAAGTGTTGAACGCTTCCCCTAAGCGTTTCCATTGAGTAGAGCGCTCGTGGGTCCGCGAAAAGCTCCATTGCCAGATCAACTACCGCCACGTCATCAGCGGCATCACCGAGCTCTGCTGCTGCCTGTAGCAGAGCACGGATTTGCTCTACAGTGGAACTGCGGGACGACGACGAGACGCTGTGGTTTGCATCGCGTTGCTCGCGGTCCATGCGCTCCAGGAGATCCGCGAGCTCTCGTTCACGCCGGCTCTGACGACGTGCCGGGGGCTGCTCTGCCCGCGATGTTCGTGCTGGACGCTCGCTCCCATCATANGCTCCATTACGTGCATCGGACGCTCTGCCAACAGAGAGTGTTGCAAGCAGGGTCTCGAGCTCAGCTCGCACTCCAGCGCGCTCTGCGGCCGCTAGACCCCGATTCGGACTCGTGCCGGACTCTCGAGACGATTCCACTGGTGGCTCGTTCACGCTCCGACCCAGGCGACTTTGGTAAGTCAGTGNGCCCTCATCCGCATCAGGCGATGTTTCTAACTGCANCGAGCGCTGTCCAGCGCGTTCTGACCCTGACACCAGTAGTGCCGGAGCGCTTGGACTAGCCCCGAAGATATCAGACCAATCCCGCCGTGCGTTCTCAATATACCGCTCGGCTGCCTGCGCCAGGCTTAGTTCCGACTCTATCTGGTGACCAGGAACGAAAGTCGCAAGCGCCTCGCTCCCCTCAACGTGGCGTGCCCTAGCTGCCATCAAGAGCCGACGCTGGTGCATCGGCGACGTGTCTCGTAGCCTCCGAGACGGACTGGACTCGGTCACTTGTCCCACATCTGAGGCGTTATTCTCACTTTCAGCAGCAATGTCTCGAGATGGAGTGTTCCTACCTTGAAAACTAAGCTCTGTTGCAACCTGCAGTTGAAAGCGCAGTTGCGTGCTGTCAAGTCCGAGCGCTGAGTCACGTTCCCGTACGGGAATGAAACGATCTCCTGAGCGACGGGATCTTCGTGGCGTCCAAGCCGTGCTCATCACAACTCTCTCTTATCTTCCACGATAGACCAAATTGCACCAACTTGCAGCAACATCAACGCTGTTTATGGCGCTGTACGACTGGACAGCATCTCAGCGCATGCGTGCAGTGCGTGCACGCAACACAGCACGCATCCCAGAACGGTTGATGCGTGCACTGCAGCGGCAGACGGCCATGTGGCGCGCGCTGCGTGCGCGCGTGATCGAAACGGTCGATACAGAGGCGACGGCCGACGCGAGCTCCTCACGCGTACGATGTGGCATCGATACATCGAAGCAAATTCCTATAGATGCTTTTGCGCTTGTGGTAAAGCTCGGCTTGCCGGCACGTCGCACGCAGCAACCTCCGAGCCTGATATCCCGCTAGGTCTGGCCAAAGGGGTTGCCCCCAGTCTCCGAGGAGCATCCGCAAAGAGCTTGGTACTTGCGGGGTCGACAACTCGATCGTGCCACGGCGCGCGACAGGGAAGACTGCTTTTGAGCCGGTGGAATGCAAAAGCGTCTGGAGGGATATGGTCGTCTTTTTTGCCGGGAGCGTCTAGATACATCGGCGCGTACGAGGTACTCCGGCTAGATTCACCGCTTTTGAACCTCAAAAAAGAAGGGGATTCATACGCACTGCTCTGAATGCTATGCAACGTGAACGTTCCCNCGCACATTCAAAACTCTGTACGCTGAACGTTCACTGTGTCTGCAAATCCGGGAACGTCCGANCAGGATCCTCCGCTCGATGCTAGCGTATGCATTGAGCAGCTACTGTGAAGGGAAGCATGGCTAGCCGCTCGTCGAACATAGGGCCAGGGCCTGGAATAACGGACGCTTTCCCGCATTTCGATAAGCCTTGCGCAGTTGTGGGGATTCCTGGTCAATAGAAACGCCCAGTCGATCCAGCACACCGGTCAATACGGTACCAGCAATATCGACATCCGCATGTAGGATGGCGCGCAATCGGTGCTGGTGCGAGCGCCGGCACCCAGTCCAGGTGCGTTGCGACGTTGCGGCCGGCGTCGTCGATGATCTGCCGTCGCGAAAGTATCTCTCGCGGTAGACGCCGCGCGAATACTCGGCCTTGTGTCCAAAGAGCGCCAAACAGCATGGTTTTCATCAGCAGCGTGCTCTTCTCCAACAGAACGCAATGGTTCTTGAAACTGCGTACGCGTAGTTGTGGTGTGTCAGGTGGCCGCCACGGTAGCAGCGTGCAGCAGGTACCTGCGCTAAGCCCGGTAACCAGACTCGGCAACAGTCGCGTCCGAGTCGCCTCGCCGAGGTGTTTGCGCATGAGTGCGCCAACAACCACACCCATCACGGTCACCGGCGATAATANTGACTTGACTNCGGCGCTCCGTGAACATGTTCTGGACAAAATCGGGCATGTNGTGGAAAAGTTTCCAGGACTGGTGACCCGAGTCGAAGTGCACCTGTCTGTGGCGCATAACCCGCGCATCAAGAACGCGCACGACTGCGAAGTGACGGCGTATGCGCGTGGGCGAGTGCTTCGTGCGTCTGTAAAAATGGAGAATATGTATGCTGCGATAGATCTGACAGCAGATAAACTGAAGCGCACGCTCCGAAAATACAAGGAGCGATTGCATGAGCACAGTCCCACTGCAGATCTGGTCGAAGTTGCGCTTTCGGAAGACCGACGGACCCGAGCATCCTCTCCGAGCGCACCTGTGGAGTCCATGGACGGGTNGGCTTCCGTGCCGGCAACGAGCCCTGTTCCGGTGGATGACGGAGCGCCCTACGAAGGTAGCAAGCATCGCCGAGAGGTAGAGTCCGAACTGGAAGAGATGGGTATCGAGCCGAGCCGCGAAGTCGTGCGGAAAAAGCGCTTCCCTATGCCGCTGCAGACAGTCGAGGAAGCGGTACTTTGCTTGGATTACATCGATCATGATTTTTACGTTTTCCGCAATGCCGACACCGGCGAAGTCAATGTCGTCTATCGCCGGAGGCATGGGGGCGTGGGCCTCATCGAACCCGAATCCTAAGTTGATCGAGTGGGCGGATGCATGCGCGGATCCCAAGTTTCTCTGGTATTCGTTGAGAATGGAGTTATAGGCAGACCAGTGAATTCTGAGACGCCTGTACAAGCGCTCCGTTTTTGCTTCGGTTTGGTTTCCTGCAGGTATTCACTTAAAGGAATGTATGCTGTAGATTGGAAGAGGGGTTGCGGAAAGAGCTGTTGCTGTCACTGATAGCGTCCGAAAACGTCTTTACTTGTACAAGTCAGTGATTCTACGGCCAGCAAGTGGATGAATCACTCGCCTCGTAGCCGATACCCTGAACGTCGTGCATTCGAGACGGAACTTATCAAACTCGGTTGACACGACTGTCGCCTCGTCAATCCATAATGCGCCATGCGTTCCCTGAGAAACACTAGGAAAGAAGCCACTGGACGTAAAGTCTACTTGCGATTGATACGCACGCTGATGAAGAGACACGGATGGACAAAGCAGTCGGTATGCTCGTATGGGAGATCGCTCCACGTCGAAAAGCACACGATCGACTTGGTACTGGAATGCGAATGCCTTGTACAGGAGGTATGACTGTTCGTCTCACTCGACGAGGCACCATCCGGATGAAATGGTAGATTTGTGCACAGGTATCCAAAGACGGGCAAGCCGCTGCTTGTAATGAGGAGACTAACGAGCAGGACGAAAACCTGGGCACCAGTGGCGATTCACTCGGATGTTCGCCATCAAACCGTTAAACGGAACGGATTGTTTAAAAACGGGTTCTTCGTCAAACCACCGTTCGTGACGTCTTCTGCCCACATTCTTTTGTCTTGCCCGAAGACGGCGTCGCTTTGCATCGCACGAAAATAGTCAAGTAGAACGCAGCCGAGACGGGTTCAGTGGATCCTCGTGCTAGCGAATGCTCCCTGGTTCAACCATATGGCAGGCGTTTCCTCTGTTATCGAACGGCATTTTTACACACACGGATCGATCGGCGTGTGGTCCGCATCCGTGTCACCGAAGTTCTTCGGCAAGTAATTCTCTGGTACCTCCACCAGTCGTGAACTGCTCGGTTGCTCCTCTGCTCGTGCGCAGAAGCGAGCAGAAACGCGCTATTCGCTTTTGTGGGTATGCTCGCGACGGAGAAGCGGACCAGAAGATATTTTAGGAGCAGAAGATGCGTACATAGAGAAGAGAGCTTCGAACAAAACTTCCGCCCAGGGTATCCTAATCTAGTGGAAAAACGTATGTCGATCATCCTGAACACGTAGATCCCATCCTGCCACGTAAAGTGGAAGGAGAAGAAACAACCGTTCAAGTAAGAAAAAGATCCTCCAAAACTAGGCGACGAGTGACCCGAAGCGAAAGCTGTCGGAGCGAAAAGATTAGTCTGAAACCATCGTAAAGGTGCCACGTCCTGNCACACATCAACATCCGGTATCGTCGTAAACGTGATATGTAGGGCACCATTTCGAGTCGCGAAGCTTCTTGCTCACGGAAGTCTCGCCTCAACGCACATCCTCAAGCGACTTCTCGAGAGACTTGCGGACACAAGGCTGCCTATTGCCCGAATTCCTCTAGAAGTTTTCGATGAAAACTACGTGCGGCAACATAGCTCATGCTTTTGACAGAGGATGCTATACGACCTGATCCTAAGATCAGAGGGAGTTCCACACACGCATCCTAGCATACCTTGATGAGTAGCGGTGCCACCCCGTGGATCGAAACACACACAGGTCAGGTGCCGAAAAGCATCAAACCANGTTCGAACAACATGCGCGTACAATCTCGAGGGCTTCATGAAGCGCACTCTGGGGGCGTTGTTCCCGTTCCACCCTTCGCTTCCTGGTTCAGAACATTTCGGACTAGTTGAAGGGCCTCTACGCTTTAGAGAGTACCTGAGCGTCGAAATAGCGCTCGCTGACGATCTGTGCCATGCGTACTTGGGACCGTGCGTGTGCCATCAACGGCATCGAGTGTGCATTCGCCAAGCTGTCCGACGACTCTTAAAGGAAAGGACCGATGGATCGCATGCCCTAGTGGCAGTCTATAGTGCTGGGCTTTCTCTAGCGTGCGAATGCTTCACCTCTGCTCCTTCAATGAGCGTGAAAATAGAGTGCAGGAAGGAATTCTGCAGAATTCCCAATAAAGCGTTTCGGATGACGTGCACGCATCATGAGCACGCGTGCACGGTACAGCGACTAACGTTGAAGATCTTGTAACAATACCGAAAGCAAAACATTATATGCGATAAGCTAACCGAGCGTCAGACGCTGAGGCGTTCGAAGGTCGGAGGCTTGGTTCGGTAAAAGCCCAGCAGCGACAGTACTCGTAAGCACGCTGTGCACTGAGACGTGAATGCGTCGATCAACATCGGAGCAGCCTCGTGCTTCCGGAGCATCCAGCGGATTTGTGGCGAACGAGCTCTCCATGGAACTCTCCATTATTCTGCATGGGCATTATGCTAAAACACTGAAACCTATCAGATGAAATCATCATTGACCAGGAGAGAGGGATTGGATTCTCGCCAGCATGCTGATCCCAGAACAGCCACGATCTGCGCTCTGTTTGCAGGGGCTGTGTTTAGCTCTATACATGGAACAGTGTCTAGAGACAAGCACCCAGCAACGTTCGCATAGCTGCAAGACGATGCGCTGGTAGGCTCGCCGGTTACGCGCGCTGGGTAAGCATGCGCTGCTCACGGATGGTGTTTCGGGGAACGTGGCATCTATCTGTTTTGCAGCAAATCGAATAGGCATCGTTAAAGCCATATAATTCATGCGCTCTTCACGGAATCATGCGAGGAACAGCATGACCCGCCTCGTAAACGAGCGTCGACGGCATCCACAGACGCCTGGCGTATCTCCGGCAGACACGGGCGTTCGAGCAAGCACGTCCCCGAACGCTACCTATCACATCGATGACACTGCTTTCTGCACACGAAGAATCTCACAGCGATGCAACTTTGCCGATGAGCCCGATCAAGTTCACGAGTGAGCCTCCATCAAAGGCTCTTCGATAATACGATGCAACCGTTGATGGGTAAAATGGTGGAAAGTTGTACCGACATATTTCTCAAGATGTGAGAGCTGCATGCGTATCCTCGTAGAAACTGCATCTCCCGCCCCGATCTCCCACCGGACGGCTCTGGGATCCATAATGTCGCCTGGCGTGGTCCCTGGATCATCGAACAGTGTCAAACGCGTTACCTGAAGCATGCAGACGGCGCGTCGCCGAGCAGCTTGGACCAGTGCACTTGTCCACGTCAGGTTTCTCGACTCGCTCCGGGCGACATTGCCCTCGCATCTTGATGTATTGCAGTCGTGTGCCGGGGACAGCAACGCAACTGCCGCCACGGCCGCGCATATATCCATCGCGCGAGACGCAGGTTGCCCAAGTCCAAGACAAGCATGCCTCCAGGCACGCAGTTTCGCTACCATCGGCACTGGTGCTGACGTTGCTTGCCGGCGAGGAAACTTTCCATGCGACGCAAATAGACCCAGACATATCCATAGAAATCAGACCAAGGTTCGACAACCATGGACCCGAGTCTTGATCGTACCGGGAGCATCGATCCACCGTCCCGCTTCGTCTTCGTGTTCGATGACGGTGCCTTCGTTGACTATTGGACGACCTAGGCGTCCGCAGTGTATCCCAAAGCGGCACTGAAACGACTGCAACACCCTTCCGAATCGCAACGAGCGTACAATGTGCAGGTACGCGTTGACGCATCGCCGGCACGCTCAGCGGTAACGGAGCAGCGGTGCTGCTGTACCCCAGAGCACCTTGATAAAATACCATCTCATTTCACTTGGATGCTGTGGATCGTTTGCGCTCCTTCCCACCGCGTTTGGCGGTAGTCGAATTTGGGCCAGTTACGGCAGCGTATTTGGCGGCGATGCGGTCACATAGAGCTTCAAGTTGCGTGGCCCGATCTTCTCGTTTAGAGATTATCGCTTCCTGCAACGCAGCAAACTTGTTGCGCTCACTCTTGCCCGGCTTCCGAGCACGATGTGTGCTACGCTTCGCGCGCCCAAGTAGGGTTTTGCGGCTACCTGCATAAGCCGGTGTGCGTTCAAGCTCGCCCTTGCTGAGCGCATCATCCAGTATCTGGATAAAACGCGAGATGTCGCTTTCGTCGCTGTACGGGATATGATCGATGAGATGCTCCACTTTGCCACAAAAATTTCGGTAATGGTTCAGGACGTCTTCGCGTTCCATGTCCGAGTTCCGATACTTTGCTTCAAACGCGACAATATCTTCCTCTGTGATTCGACGCTGGCACGTTCTGAAGAAACGGTGCAGCGCGTCTAGCGTGCTCTCTTCAACCAGGTGTTGTCCTTCGTCCAAGCACTTACCAGTTTCATCGTAGTATGCTCGCTTCTCCTCGTCGATCAACGTTTCGTAAACGCGCTGCAGTTGGAGAAAATTCTCGTGCGCCTCTCGAAGCGCGGCTGGGTCGCCTGCCCTGCCCCCGGCATGAACGCGGTCCGGGTGCACGGACAAGACCAAGCGTCGGTAAGCTTTCTTTATCTCATCCGGTGTCGCCGTACGGCCGACACCAAGAATATCGTAAAAAGACCGCGATTCACTCATCAGTCTTATCCGAAGGCCCCCAGTGCGCACACTCCTGGTGCAACAGCTGTTCAAAAAAAGCGCGCCGCGCGAGGGCGTGCCCGCGCCGTAGTCGCAGCTTCGGTCGCTGTTCCACGGAACGAAAACGTTCTGCGACCATAGGGTTCATGAATATCCACCTGCAGACGCTTCCCAGCCTTTTTCAACCTGCCACCTGCTATCGACTGCAGTTGGTTCTTTTACACCCTTCGAGCTTTAGAGGCTGCCCCATAGAGGTAAACCTCCTCCGCTGCTGGGGTCTCGTCTTCAGCACCGCACACCTCCTGATACCGATAGCGGCGTTAAAGTATCGGTTCACGAACAGCATGCGTTTATTGCCTCTGCTAGAACTCACCTTTGGAAGGATTGCTAGAACTCGTGCCCTCTGTACCACTACAGTCTCGTTATCGTCCCGTCGGGCAAATATCTAATCTCGTCTATACCCCATCTGCTTCTCGTTCTCCTTTATCGTCAATTGCTCCTCTTCGCTCAGTCATCGACGAAACGATACTTTCTTTCGTTTTTCTTGTTGAGCCCGGCGACATTAGACCTCCAGGATCCCTGAATTTGTTTTCAATGGCGTCCCCTTGGATTTTTTATGTCTTCAAAACGAACGCACTTCGAGCGCATCTGCCATAAACCGCGGCAATGCATTTGATAACACACACCTGGGACTGGAACACCAGTGAGGNGCGAGACTTTAAACGGAGCGCCTGTCGCATANGACACGATGCCAGGGATGCGCTCTCGAGTGTCGATAACCNGCGCCATATCTGCGTGGATATCCAGGTTCGTGTTTCAGCGATCCTACATACCCTGCGTCGCAGCGTACCACCGATANACATCGTACGATTTGCCCAGCTGCTACGCGTACGCAGATAGTCCAGGGCGTTTGCTTCGCTGGTGAGGTCTGCTGCTTCACGACGACGTGTACCTTGGCCGAGTTCTTGACTGGAAATGCACGTTCAGCCGTCGTACGTAGAGACGACACTGGCAAATGAGTAGTGACGCGCTGGCGAACGAGGCTCCCGTCAACTACGACCTGTTGCGGCAGTTGAGTCACTCGCTGCCCGAGTTATGGGAGTTTTACGAGTCCGTTATCTGCGCTCCNAGTAACATGCGTCCGTCTGAGGGTCGCGTGCCGACCTCGTTGGNCAGCCAGGAGCACGCTCNAGGAACGTACCCAACTAGGCCGGTTGTCGAACGACCGTTGCACGCTGCTCCGAAACCNCCCGTGTCCCTGCAACGGCGGCAGCGGGTAGCGGATCGCATCTGGGAGCACCTCTGGACCAAGGCACGGGAGGCATCGCCGACTTTTCGTGCTGCTCGCGCCTTACTCGCGCGTATCGTCGAGCGCCTGGAGGTGCTCATGTACCGTCGCGCCGTAGACGGCTCCACTTACGCAAACATGGCGAGTCACCTGGTGCGGCGTATTCGCAGCTGGGACGTTGAGCGCATCGCATCCGTCGAGACGCTATTTCTATACCTATCCGCTACGTTCGTTCACGACATGCTCGGTAATACGAACGGCTGATTCTTCCGTTGGACTCCGCAGAGACGGGAGCGGTGCCACAGACTGGAGCATCTGGCACCGTCATGCCGACTCGATCGCGGCGTTGATAATTTTGGGATACGCTACAGACGATTTGTGCACTGTCTGCGGCTGAAACGGAGCAGGACCGCGGCCATCCTGTGGACGGTATCGCTATGATGGACGAGCTGCTGACCCGCGCATGACCGCTGGATCCGCACGCGCGCCACGAGAACCTGAAGATGCGAAGCTCGTACCAGCTCCGATATGTGATGTGGAATTCCGGCGAGATACTGATACCTCATCAACGCCGACAAGCGCTACGCTGAGTGCGCATGTGCGTTCGATGCAGCCAGAGTGTGCGTCGCATTTGCTGATGCCTCTGCAGAAACCAGGTTCCTTGGCGGAGAGCTGCTTTGCCGTGCACGTTCAAAGCAGAACGCAATGTACGGAGCAGCCTGCTCCTGGCAAGCCGTGAGGTAATCCAGCAGAGCAGGGTGGTGTGCGAGCTCTTGACGTTGGCGCAACACCTGGTAAAACGCAGTCTGACTGAGCAGCAATTCTTTCTCGACATCATTCATTTCATGNCCTTGTTCGGTTAGGCGCTGCCACAAGTGCAGTTCGCGTTGTACAACGGCATCAAGAACGAGGCCGATGGCATCCAGGCTCTTCCCTTCGGCATCGGCGATCTGCAGAAGTAGCAGCGCGTTCGAACTGAGCGCCGTCAGAGGAGCGCGGGCTCCCGTTTCTCTGAACCAGTTCACGAGCTCATCAAAGTCTTGGAATTTGCTGCATCCAAGGCGCTGGTACGCTCGGGCACGCTGGAGACGCAGCCGTGCCTGCATCTCCAAGGCGCGATCATCCGGATTCGCTGCGCGGCAACAAAGCACCGCTATGCTGAGGTAGAAGAGCGCGTCATCGACATCATCGGTGCAATCTTTCTCGATCCGAAGGAGATCTTGCGCAGCATTGGCATAGTCACCGTCGAACAGGAGCTGCAGCCAAAGCCATTCGTGATGCTGGCGCTCCTGCAGCCACTCACGTAGGAGCGGTGATTTGTAGGCAAAAAGCTTCACGAATTCGTGGCGCTCGTGCCACCAGTCGAACGCGTACCAGGCAAACGGTCGACCGAGTTCCGCGAAGCACGTCTCTAAAAAGGCCGAGGCCGAATCCGGATCCTCGAGCGCTTCTTCAGTGTCCTGTGCGATACGCATCAGAATCTCATAGATGCCGTAGTGGCGAGCGAGGCGAGACGCTTCGTCCACAAAGCCCGCTAACCGAAGGTGTTCCAGCAGCGTCACTGGGCCCGGTCGCGATTCCACGGTGCCGCTATCGACTGCTCGCTCGAGTTCGATCCGAGCCTGAACAACATGGTAGAGGGTCGCGAGCGCTGAGGCGGTCTGCAAGCGTTTTTGGCGCGCCAGATATGTAGGTAGTTCCTCCGTCACGCCGCGCAAAAGCAGGTTGAGCGGTGATTTCGACGAATGGAGCCAGGGACATGCTCGCCGTTCGAGCTCCTGCAACTCGGGTAAAGCTGTGCGCACGATACAAACGCCGTCCAGGATAAGGCCGGTCGCGTAGCGCGCAACCTGCAACAAGCTTTGGACATAGTCAGCACTGACATCGTCCTCACTTGCGAGGAATCGTGCGCGCTCGCTCGTGTAAAATTCGTTCATTACCGAAAGGATACCCTGAACGTTATCACCTGGAGCGCGCTCCGCCGCGCTCAGTGCCTGGATTTGGCGATCCAGTACGTCCCAGGCACTAGATGATTTCGCGTTCAGCATGCATCGAAGGGCGTAGAGAATATATATGCTATAGATCGATTGCGATATGTTCAGACGTTCGCTCAAAGGCAAATCATCCCAGAGTTTTTCCTTTGCGTCGTCGGCACACCCGAGTGCCGAGTGCGCCAGGAGAAAACTGCAGAGCCGTCGCATCCATTCGCGTTGCATTTCCAGAACTTGCTGTTCGAGAGCGCCTTGCACAATACAATTCAGGTTACGCTTCAGTATGTGCTCGTGAATTTGGCGAACGGCGATGGATACGTGTTCTCTGTTCCACCGAGACCGAGCGTTGTGAAAACTGGCCAGTGCAGCGGAGCGCTCCCCAGCTGCTTCCAACGCCAAAATATTCAGGACCTGCTCCCAGATCGCGCGTCGCGGGAATGCATCACGACCAGATAAAACATCCGCTTCGCTGGCTGCGGATTCAACTCCCGTGGGTGCACGGTACGGGAGCAGAATCTGATCCACCCGGCAGTCGGCATGCATGCAGAGGACACCGGTCTCGCTGCTGGCACCGAAGCCGCAAATCACCGAGCTCGAATCGCCAAAACTCGCATCCAAAGACAGCGCAATTTGCCCGCGAACTTGCTGCGCAGCAGCGAGCCCCCAGGCAGCACTCGCCCAGAACAGCATCCCCGAGCATTGGTCAAATACGAATACCAATCCGTCCGCGCAAGTCCAGTAGAAATGCAAAAAGACCTCTTCGACAGCTGCGACGCGAACGTTTGCCAACGGTACCGGCCCACCGAGCTCCCAAATGGACTCGGGATGGTGACGTACACTCACCGGGGTCACCCATAGCTGCAGTTGGTATTCCCCGTGATCGGGTCGCAGCTGGTCGGACTCGGAGGCTGCGGTAGCAGCCTCTTGGTTACTTTCCTCCGATTCGGCGACAGAAAACGTTGCGGCACCGAGTACTGCATGTGTGCCATGATCCGCCGTGCCCAAATAAAGCGGAATCAGGTCCGAGCGATGAACTTGTAGCACTTGGGATAGCCGCTCAAACGCTGCGGACGAAACCGAACGCAACGTCACTTGTGTGTCCGTCACCTGCCATGTCTCTATCTGGCTCTGGCGAAGAATCCAACAATCCCAAGTTGCGGCATCCCGCTTTGAACACAAGTAACCGCCGTAGCCGTACATGCACGCATAGTCTTCTGCACGATGCGTGTCCTGCATGCATCGTGACGGGACACGTGTCCACGTCCGCCACTGCTGGAGCCATCGGCGCAGTGCAGTTGCCGCCTTCNCCCGTCCCNCCGTCTGACGCCCGCGCAAAACGGACACTGTGGGATCCAGTCTGATCGTNACAAGTTGCTGCGAGCCGAGCACTAGTGCCACCCGTCTGCCTCGATCGAAGCAAAATATGTCCATGACTTGCTCGGGGGTTTCATCTGCAGCCAGCAGTTCAGCTAGCGGCAACTCGCGACTCGAAACAAGCAACGTTCTCCCATTGCGTGTTGAGTTCGACGGGCGCTGAACCTNGGGCGAACCTGCGGGGCGTCCATCGGAAACCGGCTTCGTTATGATCAACATACGTAGCACGGCTGAGGCCTGCAGACGGCCCGCTCTGTCCGACGGTGCTTCCGAACAGTGCGCGATAAGTGCTACAAGCAGTTCAGTGCCGTTCGCTAGAGCGCTCGCCGCAACTTGGCGCGAGCTCTGCACCCATGCGTGCCGCGGCAGTCGACAGCCACTGGCACTCCAGCTTGCGTCCGCAGTGGCGCTGTCCCAAGCAGCCGGCACGGACCCGGTTCCGGCTTTGATCAGCCCCTCTCCCAGCAGTGGTCGAACAAGGAAGATCCAGCTCCCTGCGACTATGATCCAGTTGCCCTGCCACGCACCATTTTGCACAAGGCGAGC
>JGI24721J44947_10004824_pt1 | contig 18653 bp, 17 predicted proteins | sample YelNatPaOPGAMG01_FD_44947 | JGI IMG/M metagenome (IMG submission 44947) | reverse complement strand
TTGTAAAGGATCATGACCACCACTGGGAAAAGGGCCGTGGCTGGGACCGAAGCGGCTATCTGCACCAAGGGTTGGAGAAAACCCGCGAGCTTGGGATTGGTGCCTATGGCCACACCCACAGGAAGGGTCCAGAGGAGTGCTATGGCCAAGGCGGCCATGACCCGTAAGAGGGTAGCCCCGAGGCCCAAGAGTATGTCTTTCCACTGCTCTAAGCTCAACTCACTCATCATTTCAGCGGCCTTTAGGACACCCAAGATGATCGCTGCCGTGATAAGAGCCCAAAAAATCCTGGAGGTGCCCAGCCCTGTCCCTTTTTTCTCCTTCTCTTCATCCTTGAAAGGAATCCATCTGGCCAGAACCTCATCTATTGCCTGGAAGAGGGGCCTTCCGATTTTCTCCCCCGTCCATTTCGCTATTCTCGATTCTCTCAATACGTCGTAGAACCAGGATGTGGGACTGCTCTCTCCCTCCACGGTCTCCACCTTGAACTTGTCCGCCCATGCGAGAAGAGGGCGCCATACGAGTTGGTCGAGGAGCACTATGACCGCAACCAATGTCCCAACTCCCATGAGGATGGCCCGCAAATCGCCTTTTGCCGCCGCTTCCTGAAGATAGGCCCCCAGCCCGGGAAGGCGAAAATCCATGTCTCCTATTGCGAATATCTCGGCTGCCATCAGGAAAAACCAACCCCCTGACCAGCTCATGACACTGTTCCAGATGAGGCTTATAGCTGCGAAGGGGAGTTCCAACTTTCTCAGCCTGATCCAGAAAGGCATTCTGAAAACTCGGCTTGCCTCTCTGAGTTCCCTTGGGACTGTGAGGAGGGATTGATACCATGCAAAAGTCAAGTTCCAGGCCTGGCTCGTGAAGATGAGGACTATGGAGGCGAGCTCCGCCGCTATCTTNTCAGGCAAGAATGCCCTGAAGCTCAGTATGACCACAGGGAGAAAGGACAGAAGAGGAATGCTCTGTAAGATGTCGAGGAGGGGAATGAGTATCTTCTCGGCCCCCTTTTTNCGCGCTGCCATATAACCGTAGAACAAGGAGAAGATCATGGAGAGGGCATAAGCTGCGGCCATCCTCCCCATGGAGAGAAAAGCGTACCAAGGCAGCGCCCAAGGAGAGAGGGAGATCTCCGGTCCCTGAATTATCCTGGGGCTCCCGAGGGCGAGACTCACTCCAATGTAACCCACCACAGCCAATCCGAGGAGCACTATGACATCGCCCCACCCAAAGGAGCGTTGGATTGGCAGACCCACTTGAAAAAGCCGAGTCACCCTGGCCACGAGGCTATCTCCCCTTCACATCATCGTCCACTCGAACCTCTGCTCCACGATCCGGCCACCCCACTTCTCAATGAGGTGCTCCTCACTGAGACGGAATCCCTCCCTTTCGTAGAGCCTTCTTGCCGCATCCAATCCCCTGAAAGTCCACAGGAAGACCCTTCTATGACCAGCCTTCCGGCAAAAGGCCATGGCCTCCCTGAGAAGCCGTGTGCCTATGCCTCTCCCCTGGAGATTCGGCTCCACTATGAACCATCTGAGCCTGGCTCCCTCATCCGGACCCGGGCTTCCATCAATGGCCACAGAGCCGGCAAACTCGGCCCCATATTTTGCGACCCAAAGTCCGTCTCTTCCAGGAACGAATTTCTCCATGAATTCCCCAAGCTCCCTCGCCACCTGAGTCTCGAAGGATATATCAAATCCCCAATTCTCATGGTAGTACCTCGCATGAAGCTCCACTATCTTTCCTATGACACCAGGATAGTAACCCACAATTTCAAGCTCTTCCATCGACCACAACCTCCGATGGAGATCTTCCCTTGGGATCCCAGAGGAAGAATCCAATCTCTGTGGGCAACCTCAGGCCCCTCAGATGGATTGAAGCGAAAGGTGCCTTCCCCCGCCTTGGGGAACCAGTTGCTCCCTCTCCCCCTGAGGACCTCAAAGCCTCGTTCCATTTGACGAGAGGCCACTTCCTTCCCCGAGAAGGCAAAAAGGGAATTCTCTCCCTCGGTTCCTGATCACTGATCCTCGGGTTCCTCTAATTCACCTTCCGGGAGGCCTTTTGGGATTTCATTGGCGTGGGACATCCGCCGAGTTTCTCGGCACTGATGGGGCTTGCACTAGCCCTGAGCCCGGAGTATCCATGGAGGCCAAAGGAGAAGGCCTCATGGCAGAGAGGCTTCCCCGGCTGGGCCCGCAATGCATCGGATGTCCTTTGCCGCAATGCCACTCGATCTCGAACAACCCATAGGATGATAGCACACATGGGAAGGCGAGCCCAGCCGGAAAGATTTTTCTCTGAGAGGGATCTTGTCGGTGGAGCCCTTTCTTGCCGAGAAACCTTAGATCGTGAGGGCCCAGGGGGTCAGTGGGAACATGTGGAAGGCGGCTCGGAGCCTGGGAACCTCACCCCCCAAAAGGTCACGAGGTTTCGAGGATGAACCGGGCTAAAGGATGTTCTTCACGATTGATCCCCCTTGGACGATGAGGGTGATCCTCTCCTTGTAGCGTTGCAGGAGAGAAATATCCCTCAGGGGATCTCCGTTTACCAGGATCATGTCAGCTAGCTTTCCCCTCTCTATGGTTCCCAACTGGGAGTCGAGGCCCAGGAGCCTGGCATTTTCCTTGGTTGACAATACTATGGCCTCCATGGGGCCCAATACCTTTCCTTTGAGTTCCAGCTCCAGTGCCTTGAAGCCCTGCATGGGCCCAAGAAGGTCCGAACCAGATCCCATGTTGAGCCCCATCCTGTGGGCTAGCAACAGGGCCTCTTCCGCTTTCTCTCTGGCCTTCTCTATCTTTCGCATGTTCTCCTTGGGGATCCCCAGCTCATCCCGCATTCGCCAGAGCATCTCGTAAGTGGCCAAAGTGGGGACAAGGAAGGCACCCGCTTCTCTGATGGCCCTGGCAGAGGCCTCATCGAGAAGGTTTCCGTGTTCTATGGAACGCACTCCTGCATTCACCGCATGGATGATGCTCCTCGGTGAATAGACGTGAGCCATCACGTACTTNCCAGCTGCATTGGCCTCCCAGACAATGGCCTTCAGCTCCTCTGGACTGAATTGCACGGACTCGAGCTCATCAGCCGGAGACATGGCGCCACCTCCGGCCATGACCTTTATCTGGTCCACCCCCATTCTCAGTTGCTCCCTGGCGGCCTTGCGCACCTCATCAACCCCATCGCACACTATGCAAGACAGACCAGCGGGATTTGAAAGGGGAGGGCCCATCTCTCCCTGCAATCTGAAGTCCCCGTGGCCGCCAGTTTGGGAGAGAGGGCTTCCGGATACAAGAATCCTCGGGCCTCTTATCAGCCCTTGCCTTTGGGCCTCCCTGATCCCAGCATCTGCTCCTCCTGCATCCCGAACAGTGGTGAATCCTTGCTCGAGGGTCTCCTCCATGGCTTTCAGGCTTCTGATAATGAGAAGGGAAGGGGGGAAGGATCTCTGCTGTTTTCCTATGTCCACCTCCTGCGCCCCTATGTGGACGTGGGCATCTATCAACCCTGGAAGGAGGAACTGGCCCTTGGCGTCTATCACCTGCGCCTTGCCAAAGCCTCCCCTGGGCAACCTGTCGTAAACCTCCTCTATGCGCTCGCCCCTTATGAGGACGGCACCGTTTTCCTTGGGATCCGATCCGGTCCCATCTATGATGGAGGCGTTTTTTATGAGGATGGTGTTGGGACTTTGTCTCATCATCTCTCCTCGGACTCGCTGGGAGAAACCACCTCCTCAGCTTCCTTTGATTCTTCTGACTTTGCGGGTTGGGCCCCCGCTGGAACCAGTGTGAAGATGACAAGGGATACATCGAGCTTGGAGTTGTCTTTGGGATTCAGCCTCACTTGCAAGTTCTTGACCCTCAAGACCCTCTCGGAGGATTCCACGCGGTAGAGGAACTCGACCAACTTGGGAAGGGTGACCTCGACCATCTTGAGGGCTACCGAGGCCTCCCTGAACTGCTCCGAGACCTTTGCCTGCTCCGGTTTCAAATACTGGACCTGCTCCATGACCGAAGTCTCTTTGGCCAAGGACTCAACAGCCGATGCCACCGATGTCACATCCATTATCCTCTTTCTCATCTGCTCCTGAATCCTGGCCTCCCTTTCATTGAGCTCGCTCACAGCTTGGAAAAGGCCTCTCACCTGCTCGAGCCTTCTCGTCTCGGAGGCTATGGCCCTGTCGAGTCTCTTTATCCTCTCGAGTCTCGGGGATATCCACCCGAAAAAGAGAAGCACAATGCCCAAAATCAAAATACCGACCACCAGGGCCCTCTTGTCCCTGCTGGAAAGCTTGATTCCCAGGTTGCCCATCATGACGTNTTCCTCTTGGCCGTGCATTGAAAATCCCAGAGGTTGCTCTTGGGATTCTTCTTGGCGTTTTTCACCTCNACAGATTCTATCATGGAAGATGCCGACCAATGATTCTTGGCCTTCTCAATCACATCGTAGGAGGTCGCCTCTCCCCTGATGTTTATGGAATCACCTGTCAGGTCCAACTCCGTTATTCTGAGGGTCCTTGCCTGTTCCTTGACGCTCAGCTCCCGGAGGAGCTCGATGACCGTGGTCTTGGGGTCTTGGGCGAGGAGAGTGAGATGCCGTGCCTTTTTCTCTTCGAGTAGCCTCTGCATCTGAAGGACTGGGTCCACTATCTGGGTNACCTCTGGGAAGGCCTTGCGGAAGATCGCTCTGGTCTCCTTCTGGAGGGCATCCAGTTTCCTCTGCCTCACATCCACCTCCGCCTCAAGCCACGCAAGACCAGTGGCCAAACCAAGAAGAATGCTCGCCGTGCCCAGAGCCACCTTCTTTTTCATGGCTCCGAGGCCTGGCCTGTACTCGAAAATCCCTGTCCTGAGGTTGGACACCCCTTTCCCATCCGTCCCATGGAGGGCAAGCCCAAGGGCGATGCAGAACCTGTGCTCCGGGATCTCCGCCGATATGCAGATTCTGCCTCCTGCCATCATGGAGATCCTCATGGGCTCGACTGGCGTATCCCAAAGGCCCTTGAGAATGGTCCAAGCCTTTTCGTTTTCCACTATTCCCCCGCAAACATANATAGCTCTGGGCCAGGAAGCCTCTCCCCTGAAAGTCACGGAACGAAAGGTTCTCTCTATCTCCCTTGTTAGCTCTGGAGAGATGCTCTCCCCTTCTCCCTGCCATTGGGAGGGAATGCATCGCATGTACACGGGACTGCCATCACGGCAGAGGACTAGATTGGTCTTGCTCGAGCCCATATCCAAGAGGGCGAAAGAAGGAGGGGCACCACTTATCCCTTCTCCTGCCAATCTCGCCAATGCCACGAGCTCTGGCTCCAAGACCCGAGGGTCCAGTCCCAAGGCTTTGAGCCCACGAAGGTTCTCCTCCACCGCCTCCANAGGCACGGCGAAGGCCAGAAACTGATTTTGGCCATCCCATTTCACCCCCGTGGGAATGTAGCCCACGACCATCTCCTCCGGGGAAAAGGGAAGATCTCCTTCGAGCTCATAGGGCAGAGTCTGGAGGACCCTCGAGGGCTTCTCAAAGGGAANGCTCACCGGATGGACAGCCACCTTCTCCGAGGGGAATCCTACGTGGATGGGATCGGAGGGCTTGAGCTTCAGTTCTCCTTTCAGAAACTCTCCCAGCTCCCCTGTGCCCNGGAGGAGCGCTGTCCTCCCAATGGTTTTTCTCCTGCCCGCCCCAAGGAGGAGCTCCACGACCTTCACTGAGCTCGATCCCATCTCAATGCCAATGATCCTTCTCCTCCACATCACTCTATCCTCCTGGCCACTATGGCCCAATCCCCTTGTTCCCTCCTCACAATCATCTCTGCCCTGGATGTGGCGCGCCTGAACACCCCGATGCTCTTCACGGAGAAGTAATTCCCCGAGTANNTGAGGCGGGAAGAGACCTCCCTCCTCTTGAACTGGGGAGGGAGGAGCTGTGGCCCTGAAAGGGGGGCTTCCTCTCTCAATGTGACGACCTGCTCCGCAATGGCCTCGTCGATCTCCGGGGAAAGGGTCCTCAGAACGACGGGCGATGCGGTATTCACGTTTATGCGTCCTCCTGTGGGAGCTATTGTNAGAAAATCCAGGATCGATGATCCGTCCTGGAGCCTGAGGTCCAAGACCTCCTTCCATCCCTTCACGAGATTCAGCTCCCCTAGGGCCCGAAGGGGCCTGTTAGCGGCCCTGTACGGGGGATCCAAGGAGGTGTAATACTGGTCCTCGGCTCCGTTGAGCTTCTGGAGATCGTCTCTGTCTATCCAGTCCTCGAGGCAGTCCAAAAGGGAATCCCTCATGTCCGATGGGACGCCGAAGATCTCGAGAAGCCTATCGAGTTGCTGCCTCACCAAGGGATCTGTGGTGGAGCCGTCCTGTCGCACGATCCTGTTTATCTCTATCTTGGAGCTCTCGTCCCGGATCTGGACCAGGAACCCTTCCTCTTCTTGGGCCCCTTCCCCCAAGAGGTCAGGGCTTCCCCTGAACGAAGCCCAAGGCTCCCCCAAGTGATCCACCTCTGGTGTGTCATCCGCTGCGAGGACTGCCAAGGCCGCCTCCAGTCCGGATATGGCCATGCACTCGGCCTGGAAGAGGTCCCTCAGGTTGGCCGCTGATACGAGATTTATCCTGGTGGCATAGGTGAACCTGTGAACCAACACCGCCAGAACCAGGATCACCATCAGGGAGATGAGGAGAGCAACCCCCTTTTGGTCCCTTTTTTGGAGGCTTCGGGTCTTCATCTCGAGCGCTCCTCCAGGGTCTCTTCCTCCGAAGGGGGAAGGGCCACCCGCAGGGTAAAGAGTTGAGGCTCCTCATACTGGGCCAGTGGGTCTTGGATCCACAGCTTGATGAGGACCGCAAGGGGCAGCGCTTCCTCGGTCCTGGAGTCCCACCCATTCACTGGCTTTCCATCCTCTCCGTAACAGACCACCTCGAATCCCACTACGGAATCCGAGAGGGGCCACTCCTCGCCGCCGGAGATGGAATCCCTCTGAGGCATCAAGTCCTCTCTGCGAACCAAGACAGGCCTTCCCGTGTCCTNATCCCTGGCTAGCCTATACTCCACAAGATGGACCCAAGGGTCCTGAGCGAAGAAAGGGCCTGCTCCAGAGGCCTTGGTCAGAAAGAGGAGCCTGTCCCAGGGTCTTCCTCCCTCTTGGATGGGCTGGACCAGGAAATGTATNATCCCTTGTCCCTCCGGGCTCAGGGGTTTCCCCGATTCTGTCTCCTCTTCCTCGAGCTCGTCCTCGCCGAAAAGGGGCCAGTAGGCATTCTGGAGGTCCCTGGCGATCATGGAAAGGACCAAGCGGGCGGCCTGGTTCTTCCTCTGGACTTGAATGGCACGCTCCATGGATTGGACGTGGACATGGAAGCTTTGATAGACCGTGACGAGCACTATGAAAAGAAGCGATATGGCGACCAATATCTCGAGAAGGGTGAACCCAGGGTCACCTCGAAAGAAACAGGGCAGAGGGGTCGTGCACGCTTCTCTTCTCACCTCGTCTCCTTCCTGTAGGCGAGAAACCAGAAGGAAAGGGCCCTCTCCGGTGGCTGCCCCTCTTTGAGCAACCTGAGCTCCACCCTGGCAAGGGGGAGGTCCTGAGCTTCTTGGACCACCATAGCCCATCTCCAGCCCGCATACTCCTCACCCATATCGCCCTCGCTCGTCTCCAGAGGAAGGGATCGGGCCTGGATTCTGGCCATGAGGTCCTTTGCTGCAAGAACCCCCTCTGTGAGGAGGCTCTCTTCCGAGGTCAGGGTGAGATTCCTGGCCTGGAGGGTGGACAAGGCTGTCAATGCCACGGCCAGTATGGCCAAGGCCAGGGCCACTTCCAGGACGGTGAAGCCATGGGAATGACCCCTTCTTCCCATGAGGTCTTTTCCCACTGAGGTTCTANCCCCCTGACTTTTTCCTGACGAGATAGCCCTCCTCAAGTCTCACTCTCCCAGACAATGGTTCAACGAACATGGTGAAGGCCCTCCCACTGTCCTCCACCAAATGGATTGTCGTGGGCTCCACCCATCCCGTGGGCCAGACCAATAGGGAGAACTGCCCTTGAGACACGACTCCCTGCCTCGGATTGGATAGGTCCGCGAGCCTCACTCCCCTGGGGAGGGTTCCGGTTATGGAGACGGGGTCATTGAAGATGTCAGGAAGACCGTCGGGCCCCAAGGCCGCGGATCTATAAGTGTTTTCCCTCAGATCGAAGAGCAATACCAGCGGGATCCTGGAAAGGATCGCTTCCTCGCGAACCGCGGCAACCAGGTTCTCTATCTCTCCCCTCACATCTCTTTCCAGATCCGGCCTGAGCAATCCCTGGAGCCTGGGAAGGGAGAGGCCCGCGANCAGCGCTGCCAAAAAGGCTGCGACCATCAACTCGAGGAGGGTGAAGCCCTTTTCAGTTCTCATCCAGGGCCCAGCTCTGTATGTCAGCGTCCTTGCCCTCTCCCCCTTCCTGTCCGTCAGCTCCGTACGAGATGATGTCGAAGTCCCTGTTGTGGATTCCGGGAGAGATATAGACATAGGGGTTGCCCCACGGATCCTTGGGCACTGTCTTGCTCTCGAGATAGCCACCTTCTCTCCANNTCGTGGGGATCCTACCTATGGTGGGCTTTTCCACGAGGGCCTGGAGACCTTGCTCAGTGGAGGGATAGAAACCGTTGTCCACGTAAAAGAGCTTCAGGGCCTGCTCGAAATTCTTGATCTGGGCCTTGGCCGCAGCCCTCATGGCGTCCTCCTTTCGGCCAATGATGGAAGGCGCAACGAGGGCAGCCAGGATCCCCAGAATCGCAATGACAACCATTAGCTCTATCAAGGTGAAACCAGCTCTCCTGTCCTTCCTCTTTTCCTTGAGCCCACCNGNGGCGACAAGAACCCGAGCCAGGTTTTTGGTCCTTTTCATCTCTTACCTCCTTGGGACCTCGAGGTTCTATTTGTCATCCCAAAAGCCTGCTCATCTGCAGGATGGGAAGCAGTATCGACAAGACTATGAACCCCACCATCAAGCCCATCACCAGGATCAGAAAAGGCTCCAGAAGGGAAGTGAGGGCCGCGACCTTGGTCTCGACCTCCTCCTCGTATGCCTCGGCAATCCGAATGAGCATCTCCTCAATTGTACCACTTCTCTCACCAGCAGCCATCATCTGAATGACCATGGGATCGAAGGACTTGCTCCTCTCAAGAGAGACTGTCAAATCCTCTCCCTCGTTCACATCCTGGATCGCCTTCTCCACATGCTTGGCGAGAAAGCTATTGTTGACCACATGTTGGACTATGCTCAAGGCGGAGGTCAAAGGGAGGCCTCCTTGGAGGAGCACCCCTAGGGTCCTTGCGAACCTCGCTGTGACTATCCCTTCATAGAGGGAGCCAATCAGAGGCAACCTGAGCTTGGTCCTGTCCCACCAGAGTCTTCCCATGGGGGTCGCGAGGAGTCTCTTGCCCAGGAGGAGGAGTGCAACGACTCCGATAAGAATCGCCCACCACCAATGGACCAAGAAGTCGCTCATTCCTATGAGAAGAAGGGTGGGACCGGGCAGCCGCTGCTTGGCCTCTGCAAAGAGCCTGGTCACTATGGGCACCACGTAAGTGAGGAGAAATACTAGCACCACAATGCCTATTGCCATCATGGCAATGGGATAGAAAAGGGCGGCTTGAATCCTGTTCCTCAGCCTGACTCCCCTCTCCATGAGGTCAGCCAGGCGATGGAGCACGGTCTCCAGGGCTCCGCTCGACTCGCCGGCATGGACCATGTTCACGTATAGGTCAGAGAAAAGCCACCCATGCTTGCCCATGGCCTCAGCCAGAGAGCTCCCCGCCATGACCTCTTCCCTGATCTCCACGAGGGCCCTCCTCAGGGATCTGTTCCTCACTTGCCCGATCACAGTATCCAGGGCACCCACCAGGGGAATTCCTGCACCTACCAGTGTGGCCAGTTGTCTCGTGAGGGCCGCCCTCTCATGGGGCTTGACCCTCCTGGGGATGGTGGGGAAGGAGAACCTCCTCCCGTGGGCCAAAGGCTCTTCCAGCTCCAGGGTAGCTGTCCCCGAGGAGACACTCTGGATCTCCACGGGATAAAGACCTTCGGCCCTCAGCTTGGCCCTGGCAAGCCTTGGGCTTTCGGCATCCAGCATGCCGCTCAGTTTTCTTCCTTTGCTGTCTAAGGCCTTGTACTCGTAACTGGCACTTCAGCTCGCCCCAGATGTCCGTGCCATCAATCGTACCATGACCCCGAAGGGCTTACAAGAAATCCTCCCTCCCCATGGCCAAAGGGAAAAGAGCTTCAGGGAAGGCACATTTGATAGCATTGGGGCTTTGGCGGAAAACCCTATGGTGCGGCTCGTCTCGCCACTTTTCCACTTTCCCTNNTGGCCTCAACCCACTATCCACTTGTCTGTCAGTGAGGGATCGCATGGGGTCGACTCCACCAGCCATTCTCTCCCCCCTGATCTGATCCTCACTTGGTGGGGCTTGTCCTTTGGGGCATCGCTATAGCGAAGGCAAATAGAGGCCGCTATCTCCACCAGTTCCTCTGGCCCACCATGGGGGATCATGACCAGTGGACCAGGATACCTCGCTACACTGAGAAGGATGTCATCTTCCCTTGCAAGGGCTCCGATTTTCTCGTTCTCCTCCCTATTTCGGCCCACAACGACCTTCTTCGAAGCCTGTATTCTCAGGTGTCTTCCCACGGAGAGCAAATGCAGATCCCTCACATCCCAGCACGCCTCGTTTTCNAACAGATCCTTTAGCCTCCGGGAAAATCCAGGATCTGTGAGGAGGCATCCACCTGCAGGGCTGGGATAGTGGTCTATGCCCCACGTGCGCGCGAGCTCCATCTGCGGCTTCCTGGATCTGCCCTTGAAGGCGAGCAGCCGAGACCTGTCCACGAGCCCCCTCAACTCCGGACCGCTGGGAGGAAGAAGTTGTGCGCTCAATGGCCTCAGGATCCTGTCTGGGTATCCAGAGGCCTTGGCCACCTGCTCCAATGCCTGACGGTTCTGGGAGAAGGGACGTTGCCCCAGCACCTCCCCGGAGAACAGAAAGTCAAAGCCCTCGGCCTCCATGATCTCCCCAGCCTTCTTGAACATCAGGGCGTGACAGTCCATGCACGGGTTCATGTAACGGCCCCTTCCGAANCTGGGATTCTTGACGATCTCCAAGTGCTCCGCTGTTATGTCCACTACCCTATGGGGCACCCCGAGGCGCCTCGCAGAATCGANGGCCCTCTTGCTCGAAAAAAAGGGGGTCTCGAAGGTGACGGCCAGGACCTCTATCCCCTGGCGACGCAAGGTCTCGACCGAGAGCATGCTATCGAGTCCACCACTGAATATCCCAATAGCTTTGCTCATGGTAACCCTCTCCTCCCATGAGGTAGACTCGGGCCTTTGGGTGCACAGATCACCAAACCTAGAGGCATTTGGGCTTCTGCGGTTCATTCCGTAAAGTGGTCATCGTCACTTCCAATCAGCCTTCAAGTTCCGGGCTTTTTCACCACATAGGTGTCGAAGCCGTGTTTTTCTTTGAGCTCCTTGGCATAGAGCTCAGCTTGCCTCTTTGTGGCGAAACGCCCTATTGACACCCGATACATCTTTCCTGGCCCCTTCTTCAGGTCCGTGGACCAAACGAATGGATCGAGCCCCCTCTTTCTCAGCACCTCTGCAAAGGCATCTGCCATACCCTGGGATTTGAAGGCGGCTACATTCACAGTGTAATTGCCCGATTGGGACACCGGGGCTCTCAAGCTGCCAGGGATGGAGCTCTTGGCTGGGGGGCCGGCCTCCTTGGAGGTGATCTCCCCTTTGGGAAGCGGTTCTTGCCTCTGAGCCACTCCAGGTTGGGGAGCAGGGGCCGAGGTCCTCCTCTCCTCCTTGGGAGGCGATTTTGGCGGAGGGGTCTGGACTTGGGACTCCTTGGGTTCTACTTTGATGGGAGGAGCCTCCTTGGGAAGGGCTTGCGGTTCTTGGCTTTTGGAGACAGAAGGCTCGGGAGATGGCCCTGGAGCCGGGGCTGGCTCCTGGAGGGGGGCCTCTGGGGATTTGGCTTTGGCCTCCATTTTTGGCCTTTCCCTTAGGGACCTATCCTCGGGGGGCGCCTTTGTCGTGGGCTTGAAGGCTAGCCACAGGATGAGTATTGCCAGGATCCCAGCCGGAATTCCGAGGACGATCTTCCTGGGTAAGATCTCCCATGGACGAGGGATCCCCTTCCTTCCCCCATTTTCCCGAGAGGGCAGAGGCTCTGTCCCGTCTGAATCCCATCCCCTCAGGACCTCCACTTCCTCCTCGACCCTTTTCCCTTTGGGCAGGTCCTCTTGTTGCGGCTCCCCAATGAGCTTCTCGCCTTTTGGAGCTGAGGGCTCCTCGTTGAGCTCGTCCTGAAGCTCCAGGGGCTCCAGGTCCCTAGCTGGATCCGGAACGACCATTATCCTCTTACATGTGGGACACCTGCCCTTTCTTCCAGCGAATTCGTCCTCCACCTGAAATATCTCCCCACACTCACAGGTGAATTCTATGGTCATGGTGCACCTCCTGCGGCCTTCTGGAAGAAGCGGCCGCTCTTGTATGCGGGCCAGGGAGCCACCTTTTTCATTGGGCCTCCAAGGATCTCCTGAACCACTTTGAGCCCCCGACTATGACCCACGTGCCCCTTTTGATATGGCCTCGATCACTGTCTCGTGGATGAGGCCGTTTGTCGCAACCACACCGGTATTCCTCTTCAAGGTCTCTCCCAGACCGAAGAGAAGAGGCATGCCCTCTATGTCCGTGACCTTTCCACCTGCTTCCCTCACCAGGATGGAACCTGCAGCGTGATCCCACACCTTCTCTTTATAATCCGGGGTATCGGGATTTGGAAGNCTGAGATAGAGGGCCGCATCTCCCCTGGCCACAAGACCGTATTTGGCCTGACTGTCCATTCGAACGGGGGACTCTTTTATCCCCATCGCCCTTGCCAGCCTTTCCTGGGTCTCCCTGTCCGAATGGGATGGCTCCAGGGACTCGCACATCTTCACCTCGGGGTCTCCCATCCTCGCACATGAAACCCGAATGGGCTCCTTTTCCCTTCCCTCCAAGGTGGCCTGAAAGGCCCCACGGCCCTCTACAGCGTGAAATATCACGCCTCTCATCCCATGGGGTTGGTCCAGCCTCCATGGAAGATTGGGACATGCCAGGACCCCCAGACGAACCTCCCCTTGGACAATGAGGGCTAGGGCTATGGCGTATTGGTCCCCCCTCAGGAAACCCTTGGTCCCATCTATGGGGTCGAGACACCAGTGGCGTCCCGCTGCTTCCTTCTTTACCGAACCTATCCATTCGCACACCTTCTCGGGCTCCGCATCGGGAAGCACCTTGGACACGAAAAAGCTCACCCTCTCCAAGAGCCCCCTTTGGGATTCACGCTCCAAGGCCGATGCATCCTCCTCGGCCACAATGGGGTCATCGGGGAAGGCCTCCTTGAGGATCTTAACCACAATTGCCTGAGAGCCAAAATCGGCAACGGTAACAGGGGTCCTGTCAGCCTTGGATATGGTGTCTTGGTGCACCATCTCCTTTTGTACCATGGAGCAAAGCCGAGCTGCGGCCCTCACGGCTTCCATTGCGACATCGAGCTCTTTTTTCAGGGAAAATTCCCTCATGACCCAGACTCCTTCTTTGTCCCCTTGTCTAGAAGCCCCGATCCATGAAGGCAAGGGCAGATCTCGTATGTTTCATGAAATCGAGCAGGCATGCCCTGATGTTTGCGGACAAGAGTCTTCCCGTGTTCAAAACGAAGACCCTGTGGTCCACGTGAAATATCTCTCCCTGAAGCCTCCTCACGGCCCTCTTCTCGGGATGAGGAGAGGAAGGTGTCGAGCTCAGCAACTCTTCCAGGATGGGCACTATCTTGTCGAGCATTCTCAGGTGGGTGTCCACGAGAAAAAGGGCTGCATGTGGCACCAGGATCCTGCACCTTTCCAGGAATCCAGCTACTTCCTCAGCCTCTATCCCCCGGGGAGGGGAACTCTTGCANTCCACATAGATCAAGGAGCCTTCAATGGAGGCCAACACATCGAAATCGCCTCCTGGTGGTGGACTCCTGAAGGAGACACCGTACCGCACTTGTGCGAAAAACTCCCTTTTCAGGACCTCTGCAACGAACCATTCGAGGGTTTCACCGAAGCTCCTCACACCTTCTCTGAGGAGTCTCCATCNACCATCTTTCCCCACATCCACTATCNCCATCCTGGCCATGGTGAGGAGGTACCTTCTGGATGTCTCGGGGGTGCAATAGGAGGAAAGATCCCCGGGCCCNGCCCCTCGCCTCAGCTTTATGAGGTCCCTGAGCCACAGCCTGAAAGAGTATCTGTGGAGAAGTCTGTAGAACTCCTCCAGTTGGCCAGGGCCCATACCTCTGTGGACTAGCAACTTCTCCTCGGGCACGGATCTATGGAGCCTGAGACCGCGGCGCAAGAGCATCTGGTCCAGATCTCCGCCCAACCGTCGGATAGACCTCTCCAGAGTGGAAATCCTCCTGGCCATAAGGGAGCTTGAGATCCTCTGGATTCTCCTGAAATTGCACAAACAAGCCACTTTCGCCAAATCCCTCATCTCATGGGCTAGCCCAGGCCTCGCCAAGGTGACAATCTAAGGTATCTTTTTTTGCCTTTTTTCACAAGCTTCCCCTTTGCTCGCTCTGTGGCCTGGGAGGTCTCCTCTTGCGATCAGTGAAGAGGACCAAGGCCAGAGCCTTGACTTTTGGGGTTTTCTCTGGTTTTCTGGTCGGTAGGGTTTTCCCCGAGAAGAGGAGGGCCAGAGGTGAGCGACCTTTTTTGGATCTTGTCCTTGGTTGCGGCTTGGTATTGCCTTCAGAGGTGGATATTCCCTAAGCTGGGCATCCCAACTTGAATTTCCAGGAACTCTTGCTCCGTGGACCGGGGCATCGAAAGGGATGAAGAGGAGAAGAGGAAAGGGTGAGGCCTGGTCAATCACCCTGGGAGCTCGCCTCCAGGAGGACCTCGCCTTTCGGCAGGTCAACGGTGAGGCGAAGTCCCCTCAGGGCATTGAGACCCAAAAGCCTGAGGTCCCCCACAAGGGCCTCCACATTTCGGATCTCGACGGATCCTATGGTCACGGAATCCAGGAGCACCATGGGCAGCTTCCAGGGATCTTCCATCGGCCATTGTCACCTTCACCCTTGGCATATCTTCCAGGGCTATGCCCAAAAGCCTAGCGTCCTCGCGAGTTATCTGGCAGTAAGTGGCGCCAGTGTCCAAGTAAGCGAGCAGGGTCCAAACCCCGTTTATGGCAACGGGCACCTGGATTGCTCTCTGGTCCTCTCCTATGACTAGCTTCACTGTCTTCCCACGGGTCTGCTGGGGAGTTTGGGAGGGGGAGACTGTCTTGGAGAGCTGGTTCCAATACTGGACCGGGACCCTAGAGGGGTCATCGGTGAAGTGGAGCCTTCCCGTTTCATCCTTCCACTGGTAGATCACTGATCCGCCGAGGACGTCTCCGGTCAGAAGCCATGGCCCAATGAAAAGGAGCACCAGGGTCAAAGGGAAGAGGATTGTCTTAAGCCGGTTCATCTCTCTCAGAATCCAGCCAGAGGCCTTTTCCAGGCCTCCCTCAGTTCATCTATTTTCTCCCTCAGGATCAAAGAGCCATCCATCCCCCAGAGCCGGAGCTCTGGTTCGGCTATCACTTGGCCCACGAGGGCAAGGGGAGCACCTTCGAGGGTCCTCTCAAAGGCGCTTCTGTTTTCGGGAGCCACTGTGATGACGAATCTCCCCTGGGACTCTGAAAACAGGAGGTAGTCGTCCCTGGAGATGTCCTCCATTATCGCCCTATCGAGTCGGGCTTCTATTCCCAATCCTCCCGCAAATGCTGTCTCCGCAAGTGCGACCCCTAGGCCGCCGTCTGAGCAGTCATGGCATGAGGCCACAAGACCGAGCCTCATGGCCTTCTCCAAAAGCCTGTAATAGCCTATGAACTCCTCAGCCCTGACCCTGGGAACTGAATTGCCTACGAAACCTCTGGATGCCAGATATTCCGAAGCACCCAACTCGGCCCTCGTTACACCGAGCACATAGACCAAGTCTCCAGGCCTTTTGGCATCCATTGTGACAGCCTCTCTCACATCTGGAATCCGGCCTACCACGGAGAAGAGGAGGGTAGGGGGGATGCTTATCTTTATGTCCCCCACTTTGTAGTCGTTCTTCATGCTGTCCTTTCCGGAGATGAGGGGGATCCTGTAAGTGACGCAAACTTCGTAAAGGGCCTTGTTGGCTCTCACTAGCTGGGCTAGTTTATAATGGCCGTCTGGGGTCTTCTCCGACTGCACCGGATCCGGCCAGCAAAAATTGTCCAGGCCCCCGATCCCTTCGAGAGAGCCTCCGACACACAGGAAGTTCCTCAACGCCTCGTCCACAGCGCATCCTGCCATGGCGTGGGTGTCTATGTCGCCATACCTGGGACAGATGCCGTGGGCTACCACTACGCCCTCCATGCTATCCAGGAGGGGACGAAGCACCGCCGCATCGCTGGGGCCATCGTTGAAGGCCCCGGTCATGGGCTTGACGACACTTCCGGCCTGAACCTCGTGGTCGTATTGACGCACCACACTTTCCTTGCTGCAGATGTTCAGTCTTCCCAGGAGCTCCTTCAGCACTGAACCCAGGTCCTCGGGGCACGGAAAATCCGGCTCTTGGTGCCTGGGTTGTTTCCACCTGGCCTCCAGGTGCATCCTCGGGACACCCTCGTGGAGGAACTCCATGTCCAGGTATGCCACGGTCCTTCCTCGGTAGAGGACGTGAAAGTATCCTGAGTCCGTGAACTCACCGAGCACCGTTGCCTCCACTCCCATCTTCCTCGCAAGGGCCATGAAAAGATCGATCTTCTCTGGGGGAACAGCCAGGGTCATTCGCTCCTGTGCCTCGGAGAGGAGTATCTCCCAAGGCGCTAGGCCCTGATACTTGAGGGGAGCCCTCTCTAGATGAAGCTCGCATCCCCCACTGTCCTTGGCCATCCCCCACAGAGGAGGATAGCCCACCTGCTCCGTTGTCCGTTATGGCGTTGTAGAGTCCTTGGTCCCTCGCAAGAAGGAGAAAATCCGTCATCTTCTTCTGGGTTATGGGGTCACCTATCTGAACCGCCGTTGCTGGTGAGCCCTCGTGGAGCTCCTCGCTCGAGAAAGTGGCCCCGTGGATTCCATCCTTTCCTATTCTTCCCCCTGTCATGACGATGAGATCGCCAGCTCTGGCCCTCTTGAAGTGGCCGGGCTCCCCCCTTATTTCGGCTGGGAGAATTCCTCCTGTGCCGCAGTAGACCAGGGGCTTGCCCAAGTACCTCTCGTCGAAGACTATGGAACCGTTCACGGTGGGGATTCCGCTTTTGTTCCCGCCGTGCTCCACTCCCTCCCTCACCCCCTGGAAGATCCTTCTCGGGTGGAGAAGCCTAGGCGGCAGTGGCTTGGAATAATCTGGCGGGGCGAAACAGAAGACATCGGTATTGAATATGAGCTTGGCGCCCTTCCCAGTGCCAAAGGGATCCCTGTTCACCCCCACTATTCCAGTCAGGGCCCCTCCATAAGGCTCCAAGGCAGAGGGCGTGTTGTGGGTCTCGACCTTGAACACGAGGCTCCAATGGTCATTGAAGCGAATCACACCAGCGTTGTCAGAGAAGACCGAAAGGCACCAATCCCTCTCCCCCAGCCTCTTTCTGACCTCCCTCGTGGTCGCCTTCACAAAGGTATCGAAAAGCCCCCTGATGGTCTCCCTGTTGCCGTTTTCGTCCGTGTACTCTATCACGGCATTGAAGATCTTGTGCTTGCAATGTTCGGACCAGGTCTGGGCTATGGCCTCTATCTCCACGTCGGTTATCTTTTTCCCGAGCCCCACATTTGCCCTTCTCTGCAAGACATCCGGGTCTCGCAAGTAATTCTGGATAGCCTTCATCTCCTCCAGGTCGAGAACTAGGACCCTTTTCTGGCTCAAGGCCATTAGGGCATGGTCAGGAATCTCCAGATCTATTTCCTCGACCATCTCGGGGCTCACCTGGGTGACCTTTGGCACTTTCGGTTGAATCCTCTCGCCCATCACCCATTGGTCCCTGCTCCTTATCTCGAATCGCTGAATGAGGGTGTTGGCCAGAAGGTCCTTCGCTATTCTCTCCACGTCCTCCCGAAGGAGGTCTCCCCAGATGAGGTATTGCTTGGAGGTGTAAACCCCTGCTCCTTCACCCAGGGGCCTTCCCAGGTATGTCTCGAGGGTCTCCTTGGCGGTCTTCCCAACATTGTCAGTGACACCTGGAAGAAATCCAACCTCCAAGAGCCAGTCGAAGCCATCAGCCAAAGGCTCGTTCACCGAGAACCTCTGAGTAACCGGATCCGTGAAAAGGAGCCTCGCTGCCTCTTGTGCTTCCTGAAATGTGAGATCTCCCTCTACTGTGTAGACCTCTATGGTCTCGACCCTTTTTACAGGAAGACCCAAATGCTCGGAGATCCTGCGGCAGATCTTCTCTCCGTGAGAGTCGCGAACTCCTCGCTGAAAACCCACCTCTATCCTGTGGACCATTTCCCTTCTCCCGGGAGATCCATTTTTGGCCTGGAATCCTTATATCAGATGAGACCTCGCGGATCAATGGTGGCTCATCTTTGGAGAAAACCGGTGGCTGTGGGCCTTTGTCCTCGGGCTCGGTCAG
>JGI24721J44947_10004821_pt1 | contig 18658 bp, 28 predicted proteins | sample YelNatPaOPGAMG01_FD_44947 | JGI IMG/M metagenome (IMG submission 44947) | reverse complement strand
ATCTTTAGACATTTTTTCCAAATATGGATAAAGGACTATGGATGAGCATCCGGAACCAAAAGGCGCCTTCACATTCTCTTCAATCCTGTCGAAGTTAGCCANAGTAAAAAGACCNGAAATTACATCAGGAACGTCAAAAAAAATGACTACTTCAGGTATCTCTTCCTCTTCAATNAGATCAAACCTTTTGAACACAATATACTGACCAGGCGCTTCAAAAGTGGGCATCCTCTTCATTACCTCTCTCACAATCTCCGGATTTTTCTTGTAACGTTCCCCTTCAAGACCCTTTTTTCCACAGGATAAGAAGTACTCAAAGTCAGGCATTATCTCATTCGTGAATCCAAAGTACCTTTTTCCACCGGAACATCCGGTAGATTCCCTATCAAAGGCCACGGGCTTTCCTCTTTTTGCCCTCATTATATCCAGAAATACACATCGATGTGCTAAAGGGGGTTTTAGTTTTATACCTACGACGTCTTCGTTTGTGTAATAAAAGACGAGAGGTAAATCTGCCTGACCAAAATACTTATTCCATTTTTCTAAAAAGTTTTCCTTTAATTTCTTGTCCATATCCNCCTCCTCATACATCTTACATCGCCAGTCATTGGTGTGACAAGAAGATTTTGGTGATCTAAATCTTTGAGCTTTAGACTGCCAGGCACATAAGCCTATTGACTTAAAGAAAAAAATGTGGGAACAAAAATCTCTGGTTTTCAAAAGAGGAGGTCTGAACATACACAAATGGCAAAAGTGATTCTAAAGGAGGAGAATTCCTATGATTTTCGTTACAGACTTAAAGCGCAAATTCATCACGTGAACTATTCCGGACATGTGGGTCACGACGCAATCGTCCAGATGATATGGGAAGCGAGGGTGAATCTCCTCAAAGATCTTGGTCTCACAGAACTGGATCTTGGAGATGGAAAAACGGGGATCATCATGACCGACCTCGAAATTAATTTTCTAAGGGAGATTTTTCCCTTTGATGAACTTCTGATCGAAAGTAAGATAGACGATGTTTCCGAGAATGGTTTTAGAATCTATCACAGAATAACAAAAGACGGAAAAACGTGTGTTCTCGCAGAGACAGGGTTCTTATCCTTCAACTATAGTACCCATAGGGTCTGCAAGCTGCCCAAACAATTTTTAAAGATACTAAAGGAAAAAGGCAAAAGAGAAGGGGAATCAGTGTAGTTGGAGATTATTTTCTTGATTTTTTCTTCACTTCGGTCAGATAATTAGGCGTGAAGATCTTTGTACAGGTGAAACCAAATTCGAAGGAAAGAACCGTAGACGAAATAGGAGAAAATCGCTACTTAGTAAAGCTAAAATCCAAACCTCAGGACAACATGGCAAATATGGAACTGGTGGAGGTAATCGCCGAACACTTCAATAAACCGAAATCGGCTGTAAAGATAGTCTCGGGAAAAAAGAGCAGAAGCAAAATATTGGAGGTGAAATGAAGATAGTTTTTCACGAAAGATTCAAGGAGGTTTATACAACAGACCCCGCGGCTCAGGCTGGGAGAATGGAATCGATAATTGAGGAGCTTAAAGGCAGATTCGAGATCGTTGAACCGATCGCAGCGACTTACGAGGATTTAACACTCGCTCACTCAAAGTCCCATATTGAAAGGATAAAGAAGGATTCCCACGTTTATGAAATCGCAACTCTTTCTGCAGGTGGGGCCATCCTCTGCGCAAAAATGGCAAAAGAAGGTGAACCTTCATTTGGAGTTATAAGACCTCCTGGACATCATGCAGGTTACGAGTCCTCATGGGGGTTCTGTTATTTTAATAATGTTGCGATTGCTGTAAAAAAACTTATTAGTGAAGGAACTATAGATAGCGCACTTATTATCGATTTTGATCTCCATTTTGGTGATGGTACTGAGAACATTTTTAAAAGGAGTAAATCGGTAACTTACTTCCACGTCCCTGGAGGTGAAAGTGTAAAGCAGATTGAGGCCCTTGCCGATTTCCTTGACAGGGCAGGAAACTATGGTATTATGGCTGTCTCCGCCGGGTTTGACAGAGGAAAGAAAGATTGGGGTGGAACACTCGAGCCCGAGGATTACAAGTCCATAGGAGAAATACTGAAGCTCGCAAGCCAAAAAATCTCCTCCGGCCTAAGATTTGCGGTTCTCGANGGTGGCTACAANCATTCCGTTCTTGGAAAAAACGTACTTTCTTTCATCGAGGGCTTTGCGTAATCTATGAGATGACTTCCATCGCAGGAGGGGGAATTCTTAAGATCAAAAAANCCCTCCCTGCAGGTTGAAAAAGTGATCCCAAACCTATGGCAAACTTCTTTTACCCTTTCCATCACATTAAGTCTCCAACCTTTGTCAGCGTAAATACTCCCTTTTATTTTTTCCCCCTTTTCTATATACAGTCTCTCAAGATCCATCGAAACCTGGGGAAATGCTTCTTTAATGCGCATAAGNTTTCTGCTCCTTGCCTTGTATGTACTACTCACCACATGTAATGCCCCTCTTCTCTTAGCTTCCCTTACAATTTCTTCTATCTCCCCTTCGTTTACATTTGGGATTACTGGGTCGAGCCTTATTCCGCATGGGATCCCCTCTCGAGAAAGCTTAGAGATCGCATCAAGCCGTAAAAAGGGAGATGGTGCATTGGGCTCTAATTTTTTTGCTATTTCTTCTCTCAGAGTAGTAATAGTGATCATGACAGCTGATTGGAGTTTCTTTAGAATGTCCCGGTCTTTTAAAACGAGGTTACTCTTTGTTATCACGAGAACCTTTACCGGATGACCTATAAAAGCCTCAAGAACTCTCCTCGAATCCCCAAAATCTCCCTCCAGCATCTGGTAAGGATCAGAAGAGTTAGAAAGGGATATTATNGAATCTTTCTTAAGTTNCTTTAGATCCTCATTCACAAGCCTTAAAAGATCTTTCTTTCTTCTCGGCTTATCAAATCTGGGCACGTAGCTAACGTAACAATAGATGCAGCCATGCCCACAACCCGTGTAGGGGTTGAGTGAATACTTCTCCGGACACGTACAGATAGGAGATTTCCAGGGATCGAAGGGTCTTATTAACTTCAACGATCGGGACACGATGTATAAAGGTTACAGAAAGTTTTTTNACATTTCAAAAATCCTTGACAAAGAATCCTCCCTTCTTAGATAATCCAAGTCAAATGAAGAAAAAAGAGCTATCCATTTTAACGCTCTCCCATCTCGCCACAGATATAAATCAGGGGGCTCTTCCAGCACTCCTCCCTTTTTTTAGAGAAGCTCTGAATCTATCTTACACACTTGCGGGAANTNTGATTCTTTTCTCAAATCTCTCGTCTTCGATTATCCAACCGGTCTTTGGACACATATCAGATAGAAGATCGACGAGGTGGATACTACCTCTTTCTCCCATTATCGCTGGTTCTGGGATAGCCCTCTCCGGATACGCACATAGCTACATGCTACTTGTTACATGTGTCATAATAAGTGGTATGGGAGTTGCCTTATTCCATCCCGAGGGTTTTAAAGTGGCGTACTCTGTTACAGGGGAAAAAAAAGCAACTGGTGTCTCCCTATTTGCCTTTGGGGGAAGCCTCGGTCTCGCATTGGGTCCGATTATAGCGATCACTTGTTGCTCATATTTCGGGCTCAAAGGAACCCCCCTCATTATGATCCCGGCTATATTAGTCGCCTTCCTTGTCATTATTTCTTATAGCTCCCTAAAAGTGGAAGACACAAAAAAATCGAAGGAATCAAAAAAGGATGGGAGAGCACCCACAAGAGCACAAAAGGTCTCTTTTTCTCTTCTTGCAATCCTTGCTACGATAAGATCCTGGACCCAATTTGGAATGGCAACTTACATTCCCTTCTACTACATAAACTATTTAAAAGGGAATCCTCTTCATGCGGGAAGGCTTGCCACAACTTTTTTATTATCAGGTGCATTTGGAACTTTAATAGGAGGACCGATTGCTGACAGGTTCGGCCATAANAGATTCCTTCTCGCTACACTTCTTTTGTCTTCTTTAATTCTGAATCTCTTCTTTCATACAAGTGGATACTGGACATTTTTNCATCTCGCTATATCAGGGATGGTTCTAATATCTTCTTTTGGAACAACCACAGTTATGGGACAGACTCTTCTTCCAAAGCATCTCGGTATGGCATCTGGGATCATGGTTGGTTTGACTATAAGTGCGGGAGGCTTAGGGCTCACATTACTCGGAGCAGTTGCGGACAGATACGGCGTACCTTTTGCAATACGCGTAATCTCTCTTCTCCCTCTTTTAGCGTTCCTGATCGGTCTTTTTGTTAAGTATCCACCTGAGAACGACGGAAGAACAAAAAGGAGTTAAAAAACTTAAGCTTTTCTATTACTTTTCTCTCAAGGACCGCATCTATTCCAAAAAAGGATGCTATCCACTCATCCCTTGGATTCTCCATCACCTCCTCGACTTTTCCCACCTGTAAAATATTTCCGTCACTTAGTACGCATATCCTATCTCCGAGTCTCAAAACCTCTTCGCGGTCGTGGGTGGCAAGTACAAATGTCGTATTCGTTAAATCCTTCAATTTTAGGAAGTCGTGAATAAGAGATTCTTTTATGTTTAAATCAAGAGAAGAAAAGGGTTCGTCAAGGAATAGAATGTGGGGTTCAATTACGCAGGCACGAGCGAGGCTCACCCTTTTGGCCTCCCCTCCTGAGAGTTTATGCGCATTTCTTCCACTTAAGTGCGATATTTTAAAGAGGTCAAGGTATCTTTCTACTTTCTCCTTGATCTCCTTCTTCCTAAAACCCCTTATCCTGAGTCCTGAAGCAACGTTCTCAAATACTGTAGTGTTAAAGAGTAAGGGTTCCTGAAAAACCACAGATATCCTTCTTTTGTACTCCATTTCACTAAATTCCTTCCCAATTTCCCTTCCCATGAAGAAGATCTTTCCGCTAAAAGGTTTCATAAGACAAGACATCGCCAAAAGGAGAGTCGTTTTTCCCGCACCATTTGGACCAACAACACAAAGCAACTCCTTTTCTCTAAGCTCCAGTTCCGAAATCTCAAGAATCTTCTTATTATTACGAACTACTTTCAGTCCTTCTACCCTCAGTGGTACCATTTACTCACTTCTTTCCCTTTGCTGGATAGCTGTAAGAATTTGGTTTATCGAAAATGTGAGAAGGAAAAGTATAACGCCTAATGCCATCGCAACTTCGAAATTTCCTTTGCTTGTCTCGAGGACCGTTGCTGTTGTAAGTACCCTCGTATATCCCTTTATGTTCCCGCCGACCATCATCGAGGCTCCAACCTCTGAGATAACTCCTCCAAATCCAGCCATTGCAGAGGCAAGAAGGGAAAGTTTCGCTTCCCTTAAAATAAAAAATAGAAATTGGATTTTTGTTGCGCCAAGGGCCTTGATCTGCAACTTCATTTTTTCTGGAATGTGTTGAATTGCCGCAAGCGTTATTCCAGCAACGATAGGGGTAGCTATGAGAGCTTGGGCAATAATCATGGCCAAAGGAGTATAAAGGATTCCGAGAAAACCGAATGGGCCCTCTCTCCATAGAAAGATTGTGATCACAAGGCCAACCACAACGGGAGGTATTCCCATGCCAGTATTAACAAGGGCAACGAGTATATTCCTTCCCGGGAATTTAGTAAGGGCAAGAAAAGCCCCAATTACTATCCCCAAAATTACGCTAAAAATTGTTGCAATCCCGGAAACCTTTATCGAGAGAATCGTGATCCCCAAAACCTCCTCATCAAGGCTAAAAATGAGGATTATGGCTTTCTTTATTCCCCCAAGAATTATTTCCATTTTTTAGCCCCCTTCCCTTTTAGAACCTGGTATAAAGAGGGGAGAACCGTACTTTTCTTTCCCGAATATTCGTATGAAGTTTTGGATCTCCTGAGAAAATAAAAAATCTGAAAAAGACCTCGCCCCTTCCCGGTTTATCTTTTTGAAAAATTCTGGATTAACCTCTATTACACTGTACGTATTGAGTAGCTTCGGATCCGACAATGCCGTAATTTCTCTTTTTACACCTTTTTTGATTACAAGATAAGTTCCGCTATCGGTGATAGTGTAAGCGCCCTTATCAAAAGCCATCTTAAGTGTGAGACCCATACCCTGGCCTGTCTCCTGATACCATTTTTCCTTAGTTGGATCTATCCCTATTTCTCTCCAGAGTCTTTTCTCAAGTACGTGAGTTCCCGAATTGTCCCCTCTCGACAAAAAAAAGCACCTTTTCTCAGCTATCTTTTTTAGACCCGCTCTTATGCTTCTTTCTCCTTTAATACCAGCTGGGTCATCATCTGGGCCAACTAATAAAAATCGGTTATACATAAGTACCCTTCGTCTGATTCCGTACCGTGAGGCAACAAATTCTTTTCCTCATCCGGAGAGTGGGTGATGAGAATGTCCGCTTCCCCCCTTCTACCCAAGGCGAGAGCCTGACCCGAACCAACGGCAATAGTTTTTACAAAATATCCTGTCTTTTTCTCGAATACGGGTATCAATTCATCCAAAAGTCCCGAATCCTGAACGCTGGTGGTAGTAGCGAGAATGATCGTCCTTTCCTTCCCGGCCAANGGATTCGGGCTCAAAATAAAAAGAGAAAGGATGCATGAAGAGAATAGACCTAAGAGTCTCCTTTTTTTCATAGGAAATTTCGCTCCGTATTTTAGGAAAATAGGGAGTAAAAGTCAAGAAAAATTACTAAAAAGATAAGAAAGCTACAGTTCTTCCACGTTTTTTATTATTCTCCCCGAATTTTCCAGCTCATATCCAGGGTGATCACTCGCTATCCTCAGGATCTGGGGTTGTTCGAAATAAGAGATAAAGGCTCTAAAAGTCGGCCTAAGATACACGTCTTTTGGAACTACCATGTCGAATCTTTCGAGAAAAAGGGGCAAAAAGTCTAAATCGAGCAAGTATGATATATAAGCTATCCCAAAGCTACAGTCGGCAAGCCCCTTAAGGACAAAGAGTCCAGCCTTCATGTGGGACTCCACCTCTCTTTCGTAACCATTTATGTGCGAGGGATCGATATCCTCCTCTTTCAGCAGAAAATCGAATAAAAGTCTTGTTCCTGAACCCCTGTTTCTGTTAACAAAAGAGACCTTTTTTGACGCTAAATCCCTTAAACCTTTTATCCCAAGAGGGTTTCCTTTCTTTAATAAGAGGCCTTGTCTTCTTTTGAAAAGCTCAATAACTAAGCAATCGTCTCTCTTTAGGTGCCGCTCAATATAAGAGGATGAATAGTCCTTCTTGTCAACATTTAGAACATGGCAGCACGCTATCTTCGCTCTATAGGTATTTAGGAGTTCGAGGCCCTTAAGACTCCCAAGAGGTGCATAAAAGACCGTCACATCCCTACTTTCTTTATTGAATGAATCTATTATGAACCTTAAAAGAGGGTCGTCGCTCCCCGCAATGTAAAGATCCTTTTCCGACTCTGTCTTTTCAATTATCCATCTGTCTATAAGTTCCCTTGGGAACCCTATTTTTCCACCTATCTTTATGTGGGGGAGCCTTCCCTCCTGGACGAGTGCGTAAATCTTCTTCTCGTTTACCCTTAAGTACTTGGCCACCTCTTTTGCACTTAATATCTCCATCCTTTTAAATTATATGCAAAAAAGGAGGCATTGAAAAGGGTCGCCAAAAATGATAAAATTGGTAAAGAAAACATGAAAATAAATGTAAAAATAAGCACAAACCTTGTACCATCAGGTAACACTACGGTCCCTACAAAAATCGAACTCGATGAAGAAAAAAACACCGTCCTCGACCTCCTTCGGAAACTTAACGACAGGTTCCCCCATTTGAAACTGATTGACTCCGACCAAATGGGGGAAGATCTAAGGTACGTATACGTTAACGGGATAAGCCACTTCGATCTACCAAATGGTCTCAAAACAAATCTGAAAGAGTCTGACTCCGTTCACGTAGAAATCTTCATGGAACCACTTGCAGGAGGATAGGTTCTTTATCAGAAAGGAGGATGTTATGGAATACTCAGAAAAAGTCCTCGACCATTTTAGAAATCCGAGAAATGTGGGAGTATTAGAGGATGCGGACGGGATTGGAGAAGTGGGAAATCCCATCTGTGGAGACATGATGAAGATAACGATAAAAGTGGAAAACGACAGGATAAAGGACATAAAGTTTGTTACTTTTGGCTGCGGAGCTGCTATAGCGGTCTCAAGCATGGTCACGGAAATGGCGAAAGGAAAAACACTCGAGGAGGCTCTTAAGATAACGAACAAGGATGTTGCAGAGGCTCTCGGTGGGCTCCCCAAGAACAAGCTCCACTGTTCGAACCTCGGGGCTGACGCTTTAAAGCAGGCCATTATGGATTATTATGCGCGAAAGACACGTGGAGAGAAGTATAAAACCGATGTCTCCACCTCTCAGTACATAGGAGAGAGGGAAGGAATATGCGTATGTCCTTACTGTCAGGAGGAACTGCCAAAAGATCTTCCCATTTGTTCAAAATGCGGAAAACGAATTAATTGAGAATTCTTAATCTGAAGGAGAAATCATGAGTTTAATATACCTTGACCACATATCGGCAACTCCACTTCATCCTGAAGTAAAAAAGGCCATAATCGAATATCTTGAAACCGACGGATTCGGAAATCCACAGGGCCAGCATAGAATCGGTGACAGAGCAAACGAGATCTTGGAGAAGTCGAGGGAGAAAGTTGCGAGCCTCATAGGCGCCAAAAGCGATGAAGTAGTTTTCACGTCAGGAGGCACAGAATCCACAAATTTCGCGATAAAAGGGGTGGCCTTCGCTCTCAAGAAAAAGGGCAGACATATAGTAACTTCTAATATTGAACACCAGGCTGTTTCCAGGCCCTTGAGGGTCTTAACGAAGATGGGTTTCGCTGTCACATCAATTGGCGTGGATAGATACGGGATGATAGATCCTGATGATGTGAGAAAAGCCATTAGAGATGACACAATTCTCATAACTATCATGCACGCGAACAACGAGATAGGAACTATAGAGCCCATAGCTGAGATCGGAAAAATAGCGAAGGAGAAGGGTATTGTGTTTCACACTGATGCTGTTGCATCCTGTGGAAATATCCCAGTGAATGTGGAGGAGCTAAATGTTGACCTTCTGAGCCTTTCAGCAAATCAGTTTTACGGACCTTCGGGTGTTGGAGCACTGTATATAAGACAGAAGACCCCAATAGTCCCCATAATCGACGGGGGTGTGCAAGAAGGCGGGAGAAGGGCCGGAACCCAAAACATGATCGGAATCGTTGGAATGGCAAAGGCTGCTGAACTTGCGATCGCAGAAATGCCAGAAAGAATTGAAAAACTTAGAAAACTGAAATCTGAGCTGAAAAAAAGGGTCTTAGAGATCGGGGATGTAACAGTAAATGGTCATCCTGAAAAAAGCCTCCCCGGTCTATTATCCGTATCATTCGATTACATAGAGGGGGAATCATTGATGCTCCTTTTGGACGAGGCTGGAATATGCGTCTCCACAAGGTCTGCTTGCGCTTCTGGCTCTCTCAGGGCCTCCCATGTCCTTACAGCAATAGGGCTGGACTACGTGAAAGCCCAGGGCACGCTCATATTTTCCTTTGGAAGGGAAAACACCATTGAAGACGTAGATAAGACTTTTGAGTCTCTAAAAAAGGCCGTTACCTTTTTGAGGAACATGTCCCCCCTTTATAGGAAAGGTACTTGAATTATTCGATTTTCAGTATTTCGTAAACCTTTTCTCCACCGGGAGCAGAAAAACGTACCTCATCTCCAACGCTCTTTCCTATGAGTGCCTTACCAAGCGGCGATGTGATCGATATCTTGCCAGCTTTCACATCCGATTCGTATGGCCCGACGATTCTATAAACTACTTCTTCTTCAGTCTCCACATTTCTGAGCGTCACTTTAGAACCAAAAACACAAGATAAGGAAGAGCCACTCGGTTCCACTATTTGACAACTTTTAAGCATCTCTTCGATCTCTGTGATCCTTTTCTGTAAGAATTGATATTCTTCTTTCGCAGCGTCATATTCGGCGTTCTCTGAAAGGTCTCCGTGTGCCCTTGCTTCTTCAATGGCTCTAAGAATCTCAGGTCTTTTCTTAGAAAAAAGATAATCCCTTTCCCTCTTTAGTTTTTCGTAACCCTCTTTCGTAATCGGAATCCTCATAGCCCCTCTCTTTGAAAATAGAACAATTGTGGTTTATTATATTGAAAACAGAAAGATTAGGCAAACAAAAACGTTGGAAACATAGATTGGGATAATTTTATAATAAGGATCATGAAATTCGAGGATGGGATAAAGAGGCTCGAGGAAATAGTGAGGTTACTTGAAGAAGGTCAGCTTAGTCTCGACGAGGCCTTAGAGCTCTTCAAAGAAGGAATATCGCTCACAAAAGAGCTGACTAAACGGTTAGATGAGGCGGAAAAGAGGGTAGAGATCTTAATAAAGAAAGAAAATGGTGCGATCGAGCGTGTCCCTTATCTAAGCGAGGAAGAATGACCGATCTTCAATCTTATCTGAAGGAGAAAAGGCTCCTCATTGACAATACGTTAAGAGAGATTTTCGCTTCATTTAAGGACATACCAGGGATTTTGCGCGACTCCATGGAGTATATGGTCTTCTCAAATGGAAAAAAGATTAGGCCCATTCTCGCAATAGCAACGTGTGAATCCTTGGGGAAACCGGCCGATAAACTCCTCCCCTTTGCGTGCGCAATAGAGATGATCCACACGTACTCCCTGATTCACGATGATCTTCCAAGTATCGATAATGACGATCTAAGAAGGGGAAGGCCAACATGCCATAAAGTCTTTGGAGAGGCAATAGCAGTCCTGGCTGGGGATGCCCTATTAACTGAGGCTTTTAGAGTGATGAGCGATAAAAGGTTCACGGAAATGGTTAGCCCGAGGATTGTTCAGAAGATAATATTCGAGATAGCACACGCTGCAGGAGCAGAGGGTATGGTTGGAGGACAAGTAGTGGACGTAATTTACAATGGCCAAACCGGGTCAAAGGCCGTAGTCAATTATATACATGCGCACAAGACCTGTGCCCTCATCACCGCATCTGTACGGGTGGGAGCGATGATTGGGGAAGCAAAAAGCAAGGAGCTAAGATACTTGACGCGCTATGGAGAATGTGTGGGAAGGGCATTCCAGATTGTAGACGATATACTCGATTATGAAGGTGACGAAAAGGTAGTGGGCAAAAGAGTTAGAAAAGACAAAGAAAAGCAGACCTACATCAAGCATTACGGCCTTGCAAATTCAAAGGAAGAAGTGGCAAAGCTTGTAGAAGAGGCAAANAGATCTGTCCAGTTCCTCGGAGAAAGATCCGAAATCCTTAAAGAACTGGCTACGTATATCGGCACGAGGAATCTTTGATGGTGCTCGAGAAAGTAGACTATCCATCCGATTTAAAGAAGCTCACCTTAGGTGAGCTCCAACAACTCTGCTCAGAAATAAGGGATCTCATATTGAAAACAGTAGCAAAAACTGGCGGACATTTATCATCAAGTCTGGGAGTTGTGGAACTCACAGTCGCGATTCACTACGTATTTGAGGCACCGAAGGACAAAATCGTATGGGATGTGGGTCACCAATGTTACGCCCACAAAATCCTTACGGGAAGGAAGAAAAAATTTGAGTCCCTAAGACAGACAAACGGCATAAGTGGATTTCCCTCAAGGAACGAAAGCATTTACGACACCTTCAATACAGGCCACGCGTCAAATTCCATCTCTATCGCGGTCGGTCTCGCGGAGGCAAAAAAGAAGATGAACTCGGACGAAAAGATCATAGCTGTGATTGGTGATGGCGCGCTCTCTGGTGGTATGGCCTTTGAGGCATTGAACCATGCTGGCCATGCAAAAAGTGACATAATCGTTATCCTCAATGATAACGAGATGTCTATCTCAAGAAACATTGGTGCGCTGTCCTCATACCTTAATAGATTAATGACCGGGGAGTTTGTCTCAAAGGCAAGAGAAAGATTAAAGGTTTTGCTTCAAAACATCCCAGGTTTGGGCACGAGATTCTACAAAATCGCAAAGTACCTCGAAGAGGTGGCAAAGGGGCTCATAGTTCCTGGCATNTTTTTTGAGGAGCTGGGCTTTAAGTATGTGGGGCCCGTGGATGGACACAATCTTCACGTACTCATTGACACACTCAAGAACCTGAGAAAGCTGAAAGGTCCAATCCTCCTTCATGTAATCACAAAAAAAGGGAAGGGATACAGATTTGCCGAGCATGATCCTGAAAGATTTCACGGAGTTTCTCAGTTCGATATGGCCACGGGAGAGAAAAAGGAGGCGGGGGATCTCACTTACACTGACGTCTTTGGATCCACTCTCCTTAAACTTGCGGAAAAGGACGAAAAGATAGTGGCTATAACCGCCGCGATGAGCCTCGGGACTGGTTTAAGCCATTTCGCAAAAGTATTTCCGGACCGTTTCTACGATATAGGAATTGCGGAGGAGCACGCTGTCACATTCGCTGCTGCCCTTTCAATGATGGGCTTTAAGCCGTACGTGGCTATTTATTCCACGTTCCTCCAGAGAGCTTATGACCAGATACTCATGGACGTTTGCTTACAGAATATACCCCTTTGTTTCTGTCTGGACAGGAGCGGAATAGTGGGCCAGGACGGCCCAACTCACCATGGGGTCTTCGATCTTTCTTACCTTCGGCATATGCCTAANATGGTCATTATGGCTCCAAAGGATGAAAACGAATTAAGGGACATGCTATTTTCAGCTTACCATTACGGAAAGCCCGTGGCTATAAGATATCCTAAAGGCAANGTTCTCGGAGTGAAAATGAAAGAGGATTTTTCGCTTTTGCCTTTCGGAAAATGGGAGATACTCAAAGAGGGACGAGATTTAGCTGTAGTTGCGTGTGGGACCCTTGTAAATGAGGCTTGCTTAGCAGCAAGCGCTCTTGAGATGGAGGGGATAAGCTTGACAGTCGTAAACGGAAGGTTCATAAAACCCGTCGATTACGAGACATTGAAAGAAGTTGCAAAAATGTCTCCCATGATACTTGTTGCAGAGGAGAACTCAATTTTGGGTGGCTTTGGTGCCGCCATTATGGAAGCACTCTCAGACATGGAGATAAGTGTTCCTGTAAAAAGACTTGGGATTCCCGACCTCTTCGTCCCCCACGGCAACCAGGAAAGCCTAAGAGATAGTCTTGGCCTCACAAGTAAGGGGATAGTAAGGTTAGTTCGGGAATGGGTAAGGAAAGGTTAGATCTTCTCCTTCTGAAGAGGGGTATTGCTCCGTCCAGAGAAAAGGCAAAGGTAATCATACTCGCGGGAGAGGTGTACGTCTCCGGAGAAAAGGTTACAAAGCCTGACAGAAAATACCCGGATGACGTTCAAATCGAGCTGAGAGGTAATCCCGTCCCATACGTGAGCTTCGGCGGGCTAAAGCTCGAAAAGGCAATAAAGGAATTTGGCCTTCAAATCTCTGGAAAAAAAGCTATAGACGTGGGAGCCTCAACCGGAGGATTTACCGACTGTTTGCTTAGATTTGGAGCTTCCCATGTGTATGCTGTCGACGTTGGTAAAAACCAGCTACACCACTCCCTAAGATCCGATCCGAGAGTAACGGTAATGGAGGGGGTAAACGCGAGATACCTCAAGTACGAAATGATAGGGGAGTTTCTCGAAATTGCTACGATCGATGTCTCCTTTATATCAATAAAAAAGATCATTCCAAGGGTTTGCGAAGTGATAAAGCCAGGAGGCTTTATACTCGCGCTCGTTAAGCCCCAGTTNGAAGTTGGAAGATTCGAGGTCGGAAAAAATGGTATCGTTAGAAACCATGAAGCGATACGAAGGGTTCTAAGGGAGATGAAAGAATTCGGAGAGAATCTCAACCTCCTTTTTAAGGGGGAACTTGTGGCACCAAAAGAAAAAGAAAAGAAGAATACGGAGTATTTCCTCCTTTGGGAGAAATAAGGGAAGTAAAATCTGTCTTATACTTTGCGAGCATTATATACAGGATGGAAAATGCTTTCAAAGAAGGATTGGCCAATTTATTAGAGACCCTTGGAGAGACCGAGGAAATAACTGAGGAGATGGAATTTTCACACACCGATTACTATAAAGATGAGATGGGGGAAAACCTTAAAAGAAGGCTTTTGCTTTTTAAATCCTTGCGTAAAAGGGAAGATCTTCCGAACATAAAAATCAAAACGAANGAGATCGAAAAAAGATTATCAAATAGGGGGAATAGAACTGTTAACATAGACCCTGGGTACATCACACTCGAAAATGTAATACTGGCTACGACAAAAAATTATACCCACCGAATATATCTCGGAGGGGGGATATATGGGGACCTTACTCTCATTTTCAAGGGTGGTACATATAGACCTTTAGAGTGGACTTATCCAGACTATGCGAGTCAACAAATAATAGGCATTTTCAACAAATGGAGGACCATTCTCAAAGATAGTTTGAGAAAGGAGTCAAAATGCTAAGGAGTATGACAGGGTTCGCAAAAATCGAGAAGGAATTTCCAGAGGGAAAGATCTACGGAGAGGCAAGATCATTAAATAACAGGTATCTTGAACTGAACATAAAGATTCAGAAGACCGATTACTCACTGGAACAAAAACTGAGGGAGATTGCGAAAAAACATCTGAAAAGGGGACGAGTCGACATATCCTTAAAATGGGAAAGGCCGGAAAATTCATACCCTGTCCTTAAGGTCAATGAACAGACGGTCTCTCAATATCTTAATCTCTTAAAGGAGCTCAAGGAAAGATATGAACTTGAAGGTTCACTAACAGTGGAAACCCTTCTCACGTTCAAGGATGTGATAGTTTCTGAGGAACAGTCGGCAATTCAGGAGGAAAGGCTACTTCAAACCTTTGAAGAACTGCTTATAAGCCTCGACTTAGAAAAAAGGAGGGAAGGCTTGATTATTCAAGAGGAGCTGGAAAAGAGGATGAATAAGATTAAGGATATTGTTGGGGAATTAGAAGCACACTTTCCTCACGCGATGGCTCAGTATGAGAAGAAGNTAAGAGAAAGACTAAAGGAATTGACAACTTCTATAAATGAGGAAAGGCTGCTTCAGGAAATGGTGTTTTATATGGAAAAGCACGACATAGCTGAGGAGATTTCAAGACTAAAGGGCCATATAGATAACCTTGAAAAGTCTATGAGAGAGGAGGCTNCAGTAGGGAGAAAGCTCGACTTTATAATCCAAGAGATGATCAGGGAGGCAAACACGATAGGAAGCAAGTCTCCCGATTACTTTATAAGCCAAAGGGTTGTGGACATAAAGGTAGAAGTGGAAAAGATGAGGGAACAGGTACAAAATGTCGAATAAGGGNAAGATCTTCGTCGTTTCAGGACCTTCTGGAGCTGGGAAAACAACGATTCTGAACCGCTTTCTGAGGGACGATAAAAAATCCGCATTTTCCGTCTCATATACGACGAGAAAAAAGAGGGAGGGAGAAAAAGATGGAGTCGATTACCATTTTATCGATAGAAAAGGGTTCNATGAGCTCATAAGAGAAAATGCCTTGCTTGAATGGGAAGAAGTGCACGGAGAGTTGTATGGAACTCCTAAGGACGAAATATTCAAGAATATGGAAAGAGGCATCGATGTCTTCTTGGACGTGGACGTAAACGGAGCTTTAAGGATCAAGAGTATGGTCCCCCATGCGGTTTTGATATTCATAGANCCCCCATCGAAGGAAGAACTGATAAAGAGGCTCAAAATAAGGGGTGAGGAAGAAATAGTNAAGAGACTCGAAAGGGTGGAGAAAGAACTTGAGGCAAAAAAGTTTTTCGATTATGTTATAATTAATGGGTCACTCGATGAAGCGTACGAGAATTTCAAAAGAATAGTAGAGGAGGTGAGGAAACTAAGTGGCAAGGATAACAGTTGAAGATTGCATGAAACATGTGGAAAACAGGTTCGAGCTNGTTCATCTGGCAGTNAGAAGGGCCAAACAACTCATAAAAGGGGAAAAGCCGCTTGTCAAAAGTGAAAACAAAGAGATAGTAACTGCCCTTCGTGAGATTGCGGAAGGCCTCGTGTACTTCGAGAAGAAGGAGTTACCACCTAAGGCTGAAGAGCAGTACCAACTTTCAAGCTTTACACCTTAAAAAAGTATACTACTTTTTCCCCTTCCCCACTTTATTAATCTCTATCCCAAAATTTGTGTACCTTGCCCTTATCTTATCTCCCGGTGAGATCTCCCTTATATCCTTAAATCCTTTAAGACTCGCATTACTAACGTCTAAAGTCACATTCCCTCTCCACCCCTTGACTGTCATAAGCTTTGCGTCCTTATTAATAGACACCACACTCCCATAAAGGTATAGGCCTTTTACAGGTTTTGCTTTGGGAGTCGCTTTCTTTTCCTCCGCAGAGACAATCGAGGCAAAGGATATGAAGCCCACTATCAGGACTAAAATTAAGCATGTTAGTCTTAGACCTCTCATCTCTTTCCTCCCTTCTTTTTTTTTTACTTTTAATTACTTTTTCCTCCCCCTGTCAAGAAAAAATAAGCCACTAATAATGTGGATGTCACACTTTTCTGTCCATAAATCCCGCATGGGTGGTCTTCACGCGGTCTTAATTTCTTATTTCGAATCCACCTTTGAGATATCTGAACCATTCCCTGTAAGATACCCTTTGTACTAGCCCCCGTTTAGACGGAACACCCTCCTGACCAGAATAAGTTGTAGTAATAGCCATAGAGTTATTGCTATAATTAACATGTAGCAAGGAGGATAACTATGAGTCCGATAGAGGTCATCACATCGGTTCAAAGAAGGAGACGATGGACTGCTTAAGCAGAAGAAGGCGATGGCCGAGGGGCAGAACAGCACGGTCCCTATCGCAGCGGAGATGATAAGAGATCTCATGACAGAATCCTTTATAAAGACCTCTAACCGCGTTTATGACATATCTATGATTTGCCTTATACAAAGACTGTTATGGGATTATTGCCTTTGTAGTTCGAAGACTATAATATATCCCAATGAGGGGCTTAAGATGAGATCACCAAAGGAATACAAGATGATGCAAAATAAGATAGAGGGGGTATGGTTTGAGGGGGGCAACTCCGGTCTCTTGACCATTTCTCAATCCTCCTTTATGGTTTTTTTGGTCTTAGACACAATTTTAGTCTTACACCCTTGAAGGATTAGCGAAAGAAATAAAAAGGAGGATAAAGGTAGTAGAGGTATTTCCGGATGAAGGATCAGTTGAAAGATTATTAAAGATTATTTTATTTTTTGATCTTGAAAGAACTGAATGAAAGGTTAAGAGGATTCAATGAGATTGAATTGGGAGCTGAACATGCCCTTTCCAGAGAAATTTTTACACAATAAAAGGGACACTATGATTGATCTTAAAAATCATATGATTTTGAGGAATAAAAGTCAGGGGCATACTTGAAAAAATATAAAGTTGAATTAAAACCACAGGCTGTTAAGGATGGCAAAAAGATACCCACAGAACAATTACAGAGAATATATGATGCCATAGAAGGCTTGTCCAAAGGCTTAAAAGGTGATATTAAACGACTTACTAACTATACATATGAATATCGGCTACGGGTAGGCAATTATAGGGTGCTCTTTGAAATAGAAGATGAAAGGATAGTAATATACAGAATAATACACAGAAAGGAGTCTTACAGAAGGAGGTAGAAAAGATGATAAAGATAAGACCAACTATTATCGAAAAGAATAAAAAAAAGGAGTTTGTCGTTTTACCCTATGAGGATTTTCTTAAGATTCAGGCGGAACTGGAGGACTATGAGGACCTTAAAATGCTCAGAAGGGCTAAAAGGCGCGAAGGAAAAGCTCCTGCGATAGAATTAAAAGATGTTAAAAAACAATGGGGACTGGAAAGAGAATGAAAAAGAAGCTGTCTTACACTGACAACTAACATTAGATTTTATCCACTTCTTCAGACTTAAGAATCGCCATTTTTGTACTATCCCCCGTTTACACCCGACACCCTCCTGACCGGAATAAGTTGTAGTAATAGCCATAGAGTTATCGGTACAAGCCCTCGCGCCGAACAGGAAAAGAAGGGAACGGACTTACCAGAGGGAGCTTGAAAAGCAGGTAGTAGCATCTCTTCTGTGGCAGTAAAGGAGGAGAGGCATCCCAATCAACTCTTCAGGTGGAGGCGTCTTATCCATGAAGGTGCCTTTTCGAGCTGGCCGTGGGGTAAATTTTGCTATCGATACCCGTGACAGGGAGATCTTAAGCTACATTGCAACTACAGGTGGAATTACATCTGAATTAGTTAAGGATCTCATGGCAGAATCGATTGAATACCTTTTCGGTAAGGTAGAAAGACTACCTCACAGAATCCAGTGCTTAAGTGATAATGCCCCTTCATATACAGCGACGGGTACAATAGAATTTGCCCACATGATGGGATTTGAAGTATGTACCACCCCATACTGCAGTCCCGAATCGATATGCATGATCTCCCTGATGCAAAAACTGTTATGGAACTATTGCTTTTGCGGTTTGAAGAAATATAAATCATCCCCATAAGGGGCTTAAGATGAGATCGTCAAGGGAACACAGGATGAGAGAGAATAAGTTAGAGGGGTACGGTTTGACAGGGGCAACTCCATCTGGCTTCTTCAGGACTTTCAAACTCATTAAGCCATATTAGTTCTTCT
>JGI24721J44947_10004819_pt1 | contig 18662 bp, 16 predicted proteins | sample YelNatPaOPGAMG01_FD_44947 | JGI IMG/M metagenome (IMG submission 44947) | reverse complement strand
CGTACTCCATGAGTATGATAAAGGCTTCTTCAGGACCGACGCATTTGGTGAGGGAGATGTATCGCTACGTGACGAACATGGAAACGGTCGAGATTCCGGACGAGTTTTTCGATAAGACCTTAATTCGTCAGCTGATGCTTGGTACAGAGGAAGCGCGGAGGGAAAATAAGCGGGTGAAAGTCCTCCACGAAAACTTCGCGGAATTCCTCTTCGAGGGTACCCAATACAGGGGTGACGCGGATATCTACACATATGGGGCGATGAAGTACCTGACGAATCTGAAGAACCATTTCAGAATGAACCTCGAACATTTCATGATACGCGCCGTGTTTGCACTGTACCCGAGCATCTCTCGCAAAGGAATATGGGCGATTATCAACGGCATCACGAACGATCGCAAGCATGAAGATGAGATCGAATTCGTCGGAGAGAAGGCGTCACGCAGGAGCACAAATGAAGCTTCTGTAATCCGTGCGGCTATACAAGAGCACCGCGCAGTCTTGGGGTTAGCGAATCCAACAGACAAGATATCAGAGTTGAGAAAAGATAAGGAAAGATACTATCGCCTCGTCCTGCGGTATTTCGTGTTTTTGGACCGTGAACTCGAACGCAAGGCAGAGGTGAAGCTGAGTGGGGGAAAATGAAGCGTGGGAGAGATGGAAGGCTGCCCTAATGGGGAAGCGCTTCAACGTGGTTCCAATGTGCAACATCAAGTCACTTTTTGTGAGTATGGACTCCAGAATCCTTTACGGCATCATGAGGGAGATCAGTCCGGTGTTCAATGCTAACAAGGAGGAGTTCTCCGGCGAAAATCGTGAGACGTACTGGAAGAACATCTTCGATTTCAAACATCTGAAGTGAGCAAACAAAAGGTATTCACTGGGATGATCGAAACCGATGGAGTAGCCACGTGTGTACAATATCGGCGCTTGAAGAAAAATCGTCCAGTTCCGCCCTCGGCTTCGCCCGTTACGAAGCATGAAGATGAGAAGGAGTCGGATCCAGCGATGCAGGAGGTAGAGGATAACGATCTTGTCGTTCACGCGGCGAAGCGTGAAGAAAACAAAGAGGAGGATGCTGCGACGCAGGAGGTGCATGATAACGACCTTGTCTTTGGCGTGACGAACGATGAAGATGAGAAGGAGGCGGGTGCTGCGACGCAGGAGGTGCAAGCTAACGACTTTGTCGTTGGCGTGGCGATGCATGAAGATGAGAAGGAGGAGGATCCTGCCACGCAGAAAGTGCAGGATAACGACTTTGTCGTTGGCGCGGACCCTGGGAATACGAATATCATAACCATCGCAGCACCGAAGCGTACGGAAGATAGTGCTGATGGTAACTTACGTCAGAAAGACATGCGTCTTTTTTGAGGTTCTCGAGAGCAATATACGATCGAGAACCGGGAACAATGAATGCAAGGAAGGAAATTGCAGCATGGAATGTAGGAATGAAGGATCACCTGGAAGCTTTGAGCGAGGTGACGAGCCGAGGAGCGGACTTTGGAGCTTTTCGGAAATTCATGGAAGTTCGCGTTCCTCATTGAGATACGCTGTGGGAGGAGTATACAAAGCCCCGGTGGGCTCGTTTGCGAATGAATTTGTATTGTGGAAAGCAGCGGGCGCTCGCGAATTTTTTCAATCAGTTGAGTGCCCTGAAGGAGGAGGATGAAAATCAGAGGCTGGTAGTGGCATACGGAGCAGGACGATGGAAGACCCAAAAAGGGTGTACACCAGCTCCAACGACAAGAACGTGCAAGGAGTGTGCACGGCGTTTTGTTATAATACCGATAGATGAGTTCCGAACGTCCTATACACACCACGAGCTGGGGTGTACACTTCAGAGGGTGGAGATGGAGAAGTGCCAGAGGAGCCATGAGGATATAGCAAAGTACGGACCGCTGACGGAGGAGCAAATGGAAAGGAGGGCAAAAGTGCAGGGGCTATTTGCATTAGTGAGTACAACTTCCAATCGCAAGAAACGGATGGAGGTTTTTAACCGAGACTTTAACGCCGCAATCAATATACGGAGATGATTGGTAATGGAGAAAAGACCTCCAGAGTCNACANGAGGGAACGTTGTTGGACAACCTNCCCAAGTCGAACTATATGAGAAAAACTTGGAATCAGTAGAAGATGGCCCGCCGAGAAAGACGAGGGGGCGTCTGCACATCACTTGCAGACGTTTCCTCGAAAGCGGGTTTCTCGCCGCTTCTGTACACCGGTGGCATCGTTCGACTGTGCGCCCGCTCTACCGGTGGTATACCGACACAAACGCACCCTCGCACGCAAACAATCACACAACGGGCAGTNCTCGCATCTCAGACGTTACTCAAGGCCTGGATCCGAGCGCTCGTGGCAAGAATGTCGTCGGTTTCGCGTAGACTGTGTACTCTGGTTTGGTGTTTGCTCGTGCTGGGCGTATTAGCTCGGGTTCCGGTGACGGGCGCGCTTCAGTTTTTCCTGAAAAGTGGCCAAAAGAAGTGTTTCAGCGAGGACGTGACCGCGGGGACCCGCGTTCTAGGCGAGTACCTCGTCACTGCCGGCCCAGGTAAACTTGATGTCGAGCTGGTGGTCACTGGACCTGACGGTAAGGTAATCTTTCAAAAAGACAACATCGATCAGGGAAAGTTCACGTTCGAGAGTCCAGCGGGACCGCAGCGCGGTCAGCACCCGCACGGTAACGTTGGAGAGGCGGACAAAGAGCACCAAGAGTTCGACGAAAACTACGGAGACGTATGGCCTACCTACAACTACCAGTTTTGCCTTTCGGGAAAAAACGGTGACGGGCCCGAGACGAAACGCAAAATTACGCTCCACGTCAGTACGGGAGCCGCGGCGAAGGACTACTCAACAGTAGCCAAGGTAGAGCACCTTGATAACCTGGAAATCGCCCTGCGGCGCATGGAAGATGAAGTGAAGTCCATTCTGGAAGAACTGGAGCATATGCGGGCTCGTGAAGAGGCTATGCGCTCAATCAACGAGTCGGTGTCGCGGCGCGTGCTCTGGTACAGCATCATCTCTTGCTTGGTTATGATCGGAGCAGGTATCTGGCAGGCACGCTACCTCAACGCTTTCTTCAGGGCAAAGAAACTGATTTAAACGAAGAGTGTACGCGTTGAAAATGCACGTCCCGTGACGTGCCTCGTCAACCGGGGCGCGCGAAGCGGCTTTCTGGAGACCGCTGCAGCCTCTGCGGCTGCATAGGCACTGCGTCATGGCCTGGAATGCGAGCGACGAAAACCCTGGCGAGAGGGCGAACAGGCCTCTGCTCGCCGCTACACCCTATGCGACGTCAGAACAACGGCTGCACCCAGGTTTGAGACGCTCAACAGCGAGTCCGTTTCCGAGCAGCATATCAGCAGCTGTTGCTCTGCGCAAGCCGTGCCTTCAGTGGCAGCAATGACTGCACTGAGTGTGTCAGGCCAGGGCTTTGTCCCAGGCATGGGACTCGTCGACGATGCTCCGAGAGGATCCGCAAGAGCACCCTTGAGCGCTTTCATACCGATCGATTTGGTGACGTGCATCGCTCACCTTCGCCTGGACGACAGCAGCAGCTGCAGTAGAGTTCAGACAGCAAGGCTCGATGAGGTCATCCTCAAAATCGAATACGCGCATGGTGAAGCACAATGATTGTCGTATGCTGGATACGTATCGCGCAAAGTGCCTCAAGCGGGTAGTAGATCGGGACGAGGCGCTTCTGTAGCGCTCACGACGCGGTGATCGGATTCGATCTGCACTCGACTTTCGACGCAGCGCACGTACGAAGTACTCTCAATGGTAAATGGAAACGACAGGAAATCACTTGAATGCTCAGGAGACCAGATTGCGTCCTGTCCGCTTGGTCTAAACTCCCCAGGCTGGTCGTTGCACGTTCCAGCGGAGCGCTGCGTGCGAGTCCTCTCACTGCCCGCAAGACACTCGAGTTCGAGGCTCGGACGTTCATCGGAAAGAGGCTCTCCCCGGATCCCGTCATCGTTCTTAGGTAACGAGGCAACGGGTTCTGTGCGCTGCCGGTTCATCATACTGTACCTGGCAACCGTAAACACGTGGCTGCAGGACGCTTCTTATGTAAGCGCTCGCTGAAAGACGTGTGGCAAGGCAGTCATCGCCAGCAGCTGGAAGCATCCAGACAGCGCTGCATACCGAGGCTGAACGATGTAACCAACGCGAAGCGACGTGGAGTCCGCCAAGTGGTTCGCCAGAAAAACCTGCAGTTCGAAACCGTGCATGCCTGATATTGAAGCTTCACGACGTCGTGTTCGTTGGAAACGCAAGGCATGCGGCTGTGGTTTGAGCGGTCGTTTTCCTCGTGATCCTATCTATTTTCCGCAAGTATTAAATCGTTTACAAGAATCATGAAGTACCTTGTCTTTCTATGAGGGTGGATGATCGTTTCCAGCTACCACGGGATGCCCTTGACGAATACAAGAAGAAACTGTCCATGATACGCATCACCGCAGTCGTATGCGTCAGCCAGGAGAATGTGTTCAGNGACTCGAGCTGCAGCGAAACTGGCGACTTTGCAGCGTTCGCGGACCGAAAAAGAGCAGAAACGCTTGTTTGATGGAAGCGTCGAAAAGCGATCACGAAGCTTCTGGAAACGGTGAAGACAAGGCAGCTGCGGTTACCGATGAAGAGCCTTGCATAGGGACGCACACGGAGCGCCAGGTCGGCACTGCTGGGACGCAGCCTGAGCAAGCTGTCCAGAACGGCGCCTCTTCAGGTGGTTCACCGGACACGGGTACCCCGCTTTCTGCGTACGGTCTGCATGTGCCGGACATTGCAGAGCGGTTGGCGAAGGCTTTAAGTCTACGGAGCACCGCTGCAGGCACCGACGCTTCAACCGCGCTCAGTGAACAGCAGCTGAGACTCGAGCACCAGGCGCCCGAAGCGCCGCCTCAACAGCAGCGACACCAGCATCGTTTTTGGTCCTCACAACCGGTACCTCAGTACAACGAGACCTGTGTGACGTGTGATGGACCCATTGACGAGCGTCCCCGCTTGGACCCGGCGTCAGTGCCGGAGGCGCCGTACCCGTTGCTTGCCGGGTTCTCTTGGTGTGAACTCGATATCAGTGCCGAAAGCGATATCCAGGAACTGTATGAACTGCTTCGTTCAAACTACGTCGAAGACGACGATGCCCAGTTTCGTTTCGACTATTCGCCTGCGTTTCTGCGTTGGGCGCTATCACCACCAGGTTGGAAACGTGTCTGGCATGTTGGCGTTCGCGTGAGCACGAGCTCCAAACTGGTAGCCTTCATTGCCGCAGTGCCGGTAACCATGCGACTTCGAGATGTCAAAGCTCTTGCTGTCGTCGAGGTGAACTTTCTCTGCATCCATAAGAGGCTTCGGCACAAACGACTGGCCCCTGTGCTGATCCGCGAAATCACCCGACGAGCGCACCGCCAAGGCATCTACCAAGCGGTATACACGGCGGGTACGCTGCTTCCCAGGCCGCTGGTTACCTGTCGCTATTGGCATCGCTCGCTGGATGCCCGAAAACTGATTGAGTGCGGTTTTAGTAGATTACGACCTCGCATGACCATGAAACTCACTGAAAGACTCTATGCGCTTCCGGAGAAACCGCTACACCCGGACGTGATGCCCTTGGAACGAAGGCATTGCGCATCGGCTCGGGCACTGCTCTCTCANTACTTGGAAACGCACACCAAATTCCATCCATGCTTCTCAGAAACCGAGTTTGAACACTGGTTTTTGCCACGCGATGACGTCATTTACAGTTTCGTGCGCGTGCAGCGAAACACCAGCGCCACCGGTACCTCAAACGAACGCGTCACCGACCTCATTAGTTTCTACTCACTCCCATCGAGCGTGATTCACAGTAGCAAACACCGCACCCTGCGAGCAGCGTATTCCTTCTACAACGTAGCGACGAGTTGCTCGTTTCAGGACCTCATGCAAGATGCCCTTATTCTCGCGAAAAATGCAGGATTCGATGTTTTTAATGCACTGCACTTGATGGAAAATCGAGAGGTTTTCGATCAGCTCAAATTTGCACCGGGTGATGGCGAACTCCACTATTATGTGTATAACTGGCGGACGAGTGTTTTGCGGTGTGAAGAAAACGGATTGGTCATGCTGTGAACGAAACGTCATGAGCAGAGACGCACAGGCAAAGTGTCGACCGCTTTGCGTCGCTTCGACGCTATCCGCATCGTACTTGTATTTCCGAGATTATTCCGGTTGTATATCGCAGTTGTCAATGCATCAGCGCCTCTTTTCGCGGTTTGGTATGCAGCTTCGCGTCTCAAGCTGGGACACTGGTATCGGGCACCAAGTGCGTACACCTTGGACCGCGCGCTCTACTCCCGGCGCGCAAGAACGTAGGTATCGTGGTGCTCTCATGCCGTCGATTCGTGCCGCACACTCAAGCCAGTGCATCTGCGGGCTGGTACATCGTGAGCGGGCGCTGTGCAGCAATAACACGAGGCATTGTAGTGCGCTGATATCAGGTGCGAGAAGACGCACTTGCGCTGAGGAGCACGCTCTCGTCACGAATGACAGAACATGCGTCTAGATGCACTGCAATTCACAACCGTCATAGTCGATGCGGAGTCGTCTGCTGAACGACTGAGCACATGCTGGGGCGGTGCGTATCATCGGCTGCGGCTGCGGTCTTGCTGCTGCCACAGGGGCGATGCCTGCATTCCGCATCCAGGGACACCGAGCCCGTCAGGCGAAGCTCGCACCTACGAGCCTCAACGCTGAGGCGAACCCAAACCCCGCACGAGACCATCGTACCAACGAACTGCCGCTTCTTGGCTTCCAAACGCAGATATTCTGGCACTGACCATACGCTCATCACAGGGAGGTAACCTTGGACGCTGCGGTGCCGTGCGTCGCGAGCAACGCTCTATCTCGCTACCAGGCGCAGCTCCGGAAGCGGGTGCAGGTGTCGACGTTGGTGTCGAGTTGTCTGCTGGCTCCTTTTCAAGCGCCTTCTCTGGCAGGTATTCGTGCGCAAACCAGTTGGACAGCTCCGGGTCAGAGGTTTTCGTTTGGGAAACAAGCTGCTCTACACAATTCCGAAGAGAGGCAGTCAGCCCTGCATACGAGATGCCCGCCGACGCCTTATCGTATATACTGGTGATCGCAGACGCTGCATCGCGCCAGGAACTTTCTCGTATGCATTCTGCGGCGATACCGGTGAGCATCAGCGCTAGAATCGTCACTCGATACGTTTGTTGGGCTCGCGTGTATGCGTTTTCCAGCTGGTTCAGAGTTTCGTTGTCTGCGCACTCGAGACGGGTAGCAAGTTCGCGAATGTCGTCGGAGAAAGGCCCGGACGCTGCGGACTTCATCGCTCCGAGAAACGTGGACGCTGACGCCTTGGTTGGCGGCAACACTGGCTCGTTGGCCTCGGTGTTCCCTGCTGTTTCGTCGTTTGTATGTGTCCGTAGTGCACGGTGTTTTCGCAGCGCCGTGAACAGATCTACGCCCTGGGTCTGGTCGCTGTACACATGACATGTTGCCAAGAGGACAGCGTCTGCGACCTGACCTTGATGAAGACAAAGCCATTCAGGGCGCTCCAGGAATGTCTCGTCCTTGTCCGGTTGTCGAAGGCGTTCGGAGATGCTCTCAACGACTGGACGCAATTTCTCGCGTTCTACCTCCTCCCGAAGCACTGCGTTGTTCGCAGCGATTTCCGCTACGAGCGACGCCGGTAGCAGACGCTTGGCCTCTTCGATGGAGGGAAGCTGGCTCGCCTCCCCGTGTTCTTCCCGTCTGTAGAGCAACGCGTAGGCAGAGGTTGTGCCGGGCCCACCGCGCCCCACCGAGTGGACATGCTCCCACGAGACGCGACGTACTCGTTGGTCATTGAATTCGTACCAGTCGCCCGCTCGAGTCGATCGAATGAAAACAAAATAATGACCTGCCTCGGGGGCGCCCTCGTGTACAAGCACTGCCTGCAACCGATACGCTTCATTCGACAGGCTGGCAAAGTTTTGCACCATTTCCTCCGCGAGACACGCCATTCGTGTCTCAAGCCGTTCGCGTTGTTGTTTCTCTGTCACGTAGACGTAGGACAAGCTCTCAAGGGCCTGTTCCCGATGTGCAGTCTCGCTCTGGTCGACAACGACAGGCGGATGTGAGGAATTTCCGGGATCCAGGGCGCGTAGTCGCTCAAGCACCGCCTCGTAGACGACATCCGATGGCTCTTGCAACCCAGGTAAGTGAAGCAGTCGTTGGAGCTCCTGCTCTAACTGAGCGTATTCACGGCAATACTGCGCATCTTGTAGTCGTGCTAAGAGCGCTGCTTCACGGTTACGCTCAAGGTACCGATCTAGATAGATTGTCTCTGCGAAATCGAAGAAATCGTTCACCTTCTCCGGCATGTGAGTCTCTTGGTTGAAGCGCAATCGCTGAAGATAGATAAAAAGCACTGGAGCCAGAGTTTGAAACCATACAGACTTGGTTGCGGTGCGGGTATTCGTCGTTGGTGCTGTTGTTATCCCGCTCGTCGACGCCTGCGTATCGCTCGGATTAGAATCTGCGTGCATAGGAGTCCCCGGCGTCAGCTTTTCTGGCTGATACTCCACATCGGCGAGCACATACTCATCCAATGCAGCGTACAAGTCCCGGCAGTTACCCGAAGCAACATCGAGAATGAGCGCACTGGTGGTTCCCTCAACTCGGTCGGCAAGCCGCCACGTTGCGGACTGCAGTCCGCTGAGCCGCTCCAGCATCGCGTCGAGCGCTGGTGTATCGCTTGCTCCTGGGGACTGGGGCGCCCCGTGGGTGCCNGATCCATCGGATGAGCATTGTGGATTCATTTCAACCGCCATTGCNACTTGATGCGCTCCCTCCATGACTCGACAATGCAATTCCTGAACAAAGGAGTGCGTAAATGTGCGCTGCAATGGCTCCGTGTTGTCTACCGTCTGCAGAGCAGCCTCTATGGAGCGCAGGAACGTCTCATTGAACTCACTGAGGTCGTGTTGAGCTCCCAGATCCAGGGCAGCTGAATTCAAGGTCTCCGCAAGCGCGTACAGGAAACCGGTGGGGTCCGCGTAACGGCGCTCGGAGAGAAGCAGGTACGCGAAGAGGCGTTGGAGCTCGCGAACGACATCAATGGCTTTCGGAGGTGTCTTTTCTGTGTCGACTCGATCCTCGCGCCACGAAAATACACGCCTAACAAAAGAAGGGGTATGGTAGTATACTTGGAGTAAGGAATTGAGGTAGCAGGTGTTGCCGACATTACAGAGACCAATTGGCTCCATCGGTGACACTCGGACGACAGTATTCGGATCAAGCGATGCCTCCGACGGCCTAAAGAGAGAGAGTTCAAAGCGCTGTCGGGCTTTTCGTTCTTCTTCAAGGGACGCTTCGATAGCGCGCTGTAGTTCAGTATCCGAGGCGAGAGCGAGCGGACTCTCCGCGGTCGGCGCTTGGGAACCAACGGGTTTGGAAACTGCGTTCTCCGTACTGGACGCCAATGCATCTCTAGGCCGAAGGTACTCGCGGCGTGAGAGTTCGATTGCTCTTTGCAACTCTGCCTGCTCTGTGTTGTTCGGGTCGTTCGTGCCTTCTTTCTGGTCGCGGTGTCGGTCGGCAGGTGGAGGCAAGCCCGAGTTGGGCTCCGGTGACGTTCTCTGAGCTCCAGCCGCAGGGCCGGCGCTCGAGCCATCCGGGCGAATCTTGTGCGTCAGAATGTAGTCTAAAATTTGTTCTGTCGAGTGGCAACCGTGTTTCAGGGCAACCGCCACCTGGGCATCNGTGAAACCCAGCTCGGCGGCAAGCTTCCACACCTCCATGCGTTTTGTCTGCGAACTACCCGTTTCCCGAACGGCTGTTGGTCGATCTCTCACATTCGCGCTAGAGTTGCGCTGAGAGCTATTCTCGGATCGAGTCTTGGCGAAGATGTTTCGCATCTGCGGGAAAANTCCAAAACATCCAGTCGNTCGGGCAACAACNNAACGGAAAACCTGAGTGTTCTGGATGCGGTCGACGCCGCAGTGTTCGCTGCACTTTCGTAGCAACAAGGCTCTCGTCTTGACGTTCTTGAATGGGAGACTCGCATGGAACTGACAAGGTATTGCAGGTGCGGGAAAGGAGGTATTTGGCATATAAGACTGGAGCCGGGTCTCGTTTTGCTTTGTATGGGATGTGTAGAGATGAGCAGTACAAGCTTGATATGCTGTGCAGGCTACACAATCCCTAATATCTACGTATGAAAGGTTCGTATTTCTCTGCAGTTTCTCATCTCTCTGCACGTGAACATTTACTGTCATGCTAGGTCTACAGTTCTTGGAGTCTCAGCAACATGAATACGGCAGATGAATGCCTGGAGAGCTGAGAGCGCGGCTCAACGTCTAGTGTCAGTGACGGACGCAGCGGTTGAGCGCGTAGTCCCGGTATCGACGGTATGGTGTACGCTTTTCGCAGGCGTTGATGTGCGTCGCAAAGCAGTGCGCAGAACTTGTTGAAAAACATATGCCCTGATACACACGAACACACATAGACGGAAGCAGATACTGGTGGAGTCGCACCGAGCGTTGCACGAACGCGTTCACGCGTCAACTACAATGACCTCACAACAGTGATCCATTTTTCNATGGTATACACTCGAAAAGTCTAACCGGGGTTCTTCGCATACGCAGTTGTAATGAAACCCGCACGCAAGGCAATGGCTGCCACTCTGCTCCGGTCCAAACGTTTCAGCGCCACGACCAGATAACCGGACTTGCGCTTTGGGCAACAGGCTCGCTGAAGCGATCCTCCATGTGGCAAGCCTACCATAAACCATTATTGCGATGTTGTATGCACCCTGTTGCCGACACCGGACGCATAAAAGCCAACTTGGTCACACTGTAGCAGGCGTCTGCTCGAGGTCTATATCCCGTTGCTCCCGGGAATCCAGAGTAGATCGCCTTTCGATGCACGCTAGCGGAAGCGCTGGATTGATCTCTTTTCTACGGCTCTCAAGATTGCAGCACAAAATTGATTCAAGTACAGCATACGTGCTCTCAGCGACTTCGTTTACCATCGAAAGTACGCCGTAACAAAACTTGGCGTGACAGGCGAATCGAAATGATGCAACAGGTACTCCACAGCAGCGGCTTTGATCTCGCATTTGTTCTGCAGCACAATCGATGCAGCGCTTTCGGCGTCCGCAGGTATGCCGAAGAACTCTCGCGCATAGATACCACCGGCAACCAGTACCGTGTCCATGCCAGCGTTGTGTCCGCCCAAGATGTCGTGCAAGAGCGAATCTCCTATCGCCAAGAGTCGTGTACTAGCTCCGGTCTTGTCCTCCGTCACGCTTTTCGCTCTTGTCGCAGTGGATTGGTGAACCATGGTTGGCGGTTTGCGCCAGACTGGCTCCAGTCCGAGAATACGATGCACTGTCTCATAGACTGGCAGCTCGGGTTTCCCGAATCGAAGGACGAGCTGCCGAATGGTCTCAGCGTCGACGTCTTCATCAGCGAGCATTTTCTCATACGCCTGGGCCAATGATCCAGGCATCACATAGTTCACGCCTCCAACCACGGTTACGAGGTCCGGATTACTACACCACAGCGGGAGCTGGCGCCTTGCGCACTCGCGGAGGAGGCTAACCAGTGTCGCATAGGGCAGCGGTGCAACTGTCTGGCCGTCTTCTTGGGTAACGCCCTCGGTCCCGTGGGTCACCACCAGCTCCGCGTCCTCCACCCGCATACCGACTGGTTTGTAGTCGTATGTAAGATTATCCGGCTTTCGGGAGGGCAAAGTTGCGCGGCCGCGATCCGTCCAGTTCGTGTGGAAGACTCGGGTAGCTGGCGGCTCTTCACGCTGGCGGTTCCGGAGCGCTTGTCGCAACTCCAGCAAAGCGTCTTGTGTCAGTTGACCTGAGGTCACGGCACCTGCAAACCACTCACGACGGAAACCGAGCGACTCCAGCTGTTCTAGGCAGTCCTCACGGAGACGAGAAGAGTTCGATGCNACCACGCAGGGCACGTGGCGGCGGTGCAGCTCCCGCACNCAGTCTATGGCAAATGGGTAGGCACGTTTTCCGTCGTGCAGCACACCAAACTGATCAAGGACCACTGCATCATATTTCCTTCTGGCTAGAACGTCAGCAATACCGGGTAAAATTGCGTACGCCAATACGAACATAGTGCAAAGAGGATGTACCGCTAGAGCCCGCACCCTCAACGCTGACATGTCGATGCGGAGATGTAGCTGGCGCGCAGAGACGCGGAGTCCAGCCGCTCTGTGTAGACGCCGAGTAACATGTAAGTTGTGCCAGAAGAAGCGTGTTTTAAAGAGAATCATTTCTGATACGCCCACAAGATACCTGTGTATGTGTATATGTATGTGTGTGCGTTCAGGCTGATGAAAACCGTTTTTACAGTGGTCGAAATTGAAAGCACGACGGGGCGGCTTCGAGGGCCTGGCGCCTCCGACTTGCTTTCCAGCAAAAAGCCTCCACAGCAGCTTAACGACAAGTGGACAAGGTCGGTAGCCAGCAGGTGCCGCTGCAATGTTTTGACACCGAGCGGATGAAACTGGCCGGTGACGCACGCTTCCAGCTCGCTCGCAAAAGTTCAAGTCGCCTCTGTTCGGTCGTGGCGTACCCAGCGGCCGGCTCCAGGGTTGCATCGTATTGCACACCGCGACAGCGACTGAGCGTCAGCACCGGTGCAGGGAATACCACGCGCTAATGTCGGGCACTCTTTTTCGAGTGCCAGCGAGTGTCGGCGGGGACGCACTGCCCTGCGCAGAGCGCAAACCGCTCGTCTCATTGCCGCTGCAGGGAGGAAAGCGGGTACGCAAACGGGGCCAGAACTAGAGCCTCTGCTCCGTGTGCTGGAAACGCGCCTTCGATACATACGTGGTACGCAGTCGGCTCGGGTGCACTCCCAGGTACACTACAAACACGTCACGGACTTTTACGAATGTTGCGGCACGAAAAGACCGTCAGTGGGCATCGTGGATTCTGTCACGATCGCGCCCTCCGTACACGAGGGGTCATTTCGCAGCTTCGACCGAGACCTCGTTGGCAACGACGCACTTGGATTGGAGATATCCCTTGCCGGCCGCGGCTCCGTACACATCCTCCTCCCGAAACCGAATCGCATGCCACTGCTTGGGATCTTTGTGTGTCCCGAAGACACGATCCCAGAATGTAAAGTACTGTCCATAGTTGGAACGAAACGTTGTATGGTGGATGCGATGATGGGCAGCGCCATTCACCCCGGGGATGCTGAGACTCACCCGATCGTGAATATTGATCGTCCAGAGCCCGACCACAGCGAGGGATATCAGATGTAGGAGACTGTGAAACGGGAAAATCAACACGAATAACTGATACGGAAAGCCCTGGGCGAAACCGTCGAGGGGATGGAATGCAAACGCCGAGAACGGCGTCGTATCAATGAATGAATGATGCGGTTTGTGGAGGAATCGATACACGCGGCGGTGGTGCAGGCCCCGGTGAATAAAATAGATCAAGGTATCGCTAAACACCAAGAATAGCACGGGGGAGAGAATAAAGTACAAGATCCCGTGCTTCCTTGGATCGTCATAGACGCGGGTATACCCCAGCTGCACCAGAAGCTCTATTGGTGTTGTGAGAAGCGACATCACAGCGAGTGACCAGGTCGACATGCGCACCTCTCTCCAGATTTCTCGCCAGTTTGCACGGTATTTCGTGCCTACGGTAGCCTTACGAAACGCCACGAACACCAAAAAGTAGTCGATACTCGCAAATAGGTAATAAAGTACAAGAGATCCAAGGTAAAGGAAGACCCATGTCGCCAACAAGCGCCGGTAGAGCGGCATCGACACCGGCTGCGCGCTCCTGCTGACCACTCCGAACTGACCCTGCAGGAGCGCGTCCACCCAGCGCACAAGCACGTCCTCTGAGAGTGTATTCAGTCGACCCACGGCTCCGATAACGTCCATGAAGGTACTGCGAAACACACACCAACCAACGTACAACGATGCTTGCGGTCCGGAGCTCGCCAGCATACCCCCCGAATCGTGAAACGGATTGCGCACGCACGCGCGATTCTCGAAGCGATCGAGGCGCGCTGGCGCAAAACCCGACGGCTGCAGTCGCCGTTGCACGCAGGGCGTGCGGCATGCACCAGCACCACGGGGGCGCATCGCGGACGGTGCAGGCACCGTGCGCAGCGCTGCGCGCATGGATCATTTCGAGGCTAGTGCGTTTCTTCCATTCTAATACCATTTAATATTATTTAGTTCAGGTTCATACAGTTCGATACCAACTCAACAGGTACAGGCGTGTAGGAAGCGGTGTCGTCGGCACTGTGTTGCCGTCACCGAACGTGTGTGTCTCCGTTGCGACAGAGGCTTGGCTGCGGGTGCACTGGTCAACGCAGTCTGCTCGGTAGGCTTGGTACTTTGCTAGCTGCGTAGCAGGGCGACTAGCTAGCCGATATCAGTGAGGACGCTCAATTGTTTCATCGGTGTGCGTTCGATGGTGAAGAGGTTGGCACATGAGCATCGATCAGGTACACCGACCATGTTGTTCAGCGCAGCTGCGCTTCAGGTTCGGGCGTGTGTGCGCACTGTTTGGCGAGGCACGGGACACGGCGTGCGCTGGTCGCCTTGCGGGCGTGTTGCCAGTCAGCGGCTGAGCTGGTCGGTTCCACGACGTCGCCATTCAGGCCCTCTTTGCACACATTCGGCGAGTGCAACGCCGCCTTCGTCCGGAGAAACGCTCAGGGCGCCCGGTTCAACAGAGAACGTTCGCGCGAGCGACGGTATGNNCGCAGAGTCAGCAGCNCCTGCGGGCACCGGTACGCGCACCACTGCAAAGACAAACGTAGAGACGCGTCCGCGTGGAGCTGTTGGAGCAAACGGCACCGGGGCACTGACTTTTCAAGAGGCTATTCTGCGACTTCAGATCTACTGGGCCGAACGTGGCTGCTTACTCTGGCGACCCTATAACGCCGAAGTCGGGGCCGGCACCATGAATCCAGCAACGTTCCTCCGTGCGCTGGGACCAGAGCCCTGGAACGTGGCCTACGAGGAACCCTCGGTGCGCCCTGACGACTCGCGCTATGGCGAGAACCCGAACCGTATCCAGCAACATACGCAGTTCCAAGTTATCCTGAAACCAGCGCCACCGAATAGTCAAGAGCTACTGCTTGGCTCGTACGCTGCCTTGGGCATCGACATTGACGCCCATGATATTCGTTTCGTGGAAGATAACTGGGAATCACCAGCACTCGGCGCCTGGGGGCTCGGCTACGAGGTGTGGATGGACGGCTGCGAGATCACCCAGTACACGTACTTTCAACAGGTTGGCGGCTTCTCCCTGGATCCCATTGCACTGGAGATTACCTATGGGATGGAGCGTATCTTGATGACCGTTCAAGGAAAGAGCCACTTCAAGGATATTCTGTATGCGCCGGGCATTACCTACGGCGAGGTGTTCCTCCAGAACGAAATCGAAATGAGTCGCTACAATCTCGAAGAGGCTGATGTCGAGCGACAGCGCCACCTGTTCGACCTCTCTGAGGCCGAAGCACGTGAGCTGCTCCAAAAGCGATTACCGATTCCAGCGTATCATTACGTTTTGCGAACAAGTCACACCTTTAACATCCTGGATGCTCGTGGCGCCGTTGGTGTTGCCGAGCGTGCGGCCTACTTTCGTCGTATGCGTTCGCTGGCGCGCGAGGTAGCCGCCTTGTGGCTGGAACGCCGAGCGGAGCTGTGCTTTCCACTCGGACAGCAGCCAGCGATTGTTGCGGCTAGCGCTGCACCCACGAGCCACGCCAATGAAGCTGTGCACACTGAGCAGGTGCAGCGCGATGCTGCGGATACCGTCGCCGCTCCAGGACGACAGACATCCGGTGAGGGCGCCACGTTGCTAATCGAGATAGGGACCGAGGAATTGCCGCCAGCAGATCTTGATGCTGCCGTAGAGCAGCTACGTGAACACCTGTTGCAACTTCTACACTCAAGTCGCTTGCTCCCAGACGCTGGTCGAGTGAAAGTGCACGTGCGAGCGACACCACGACGCCATGCGATTCTCGTCGAGGGTGTTGCTCACAAGCAGCCAGACCAGTGGACCCAGATCCGTGGCCCACCGTCTCGAGTTGCGATAGATGCTCAGACCGGGGAACTGACGGCTGTGGGTCAGGCCTTCGCCCAGCGTCATCAAATCCGGAACTGGGAGGCTGAGACTGAACGAAAAGCGACCAAACAGGGTGAGTATATCTTTCTGAATCGCACCATTCAAGGCCAGCGTGCCTTACCTCTGCTCCATGAGCGCCTGGTCGACTCGGTTCTAGCAAAGATTCAGTTCCGTCGGAGTATGCGCTGGAACGAGTCGGGTGTCTTGTATTCACGTCCGGTGCGCTGGTTGCTGGCCATGCTCGATGACCAAGTGATTCCAGTGGCCTTTGGTGGTGTGGTGTCGGCCCCGGTGACCTGGGGATTGCGGGCATCCGGGATTGCACCCCAGCTGCCTGTATCGCATGCGCAGCTCTACGACCGGGTCCTGGAGCGAGCGAACATTGTCGCTGAGGTGTCGGCTCGCGAGCAGTCCATCCTGCGGCAGGCAAACGCGCTGGCGCTCCAACAAGACGGTGTCATCTACGACCCAGAACGGACAATGCTCCATGAGGTCGCGCGGCTCATTGAGTCTCCGCAAGTGCTTCTTGGATCGTTTGATGAGGCGTACCTGGCGCTTCCATCTCCAGTACTGATCACGGTGATGCAGAAGCACCAGCGTTACTTCCCCATTGAGGCGTCTGGCTCGATGTCGACATCGACCGAGCAAGACTCGAATGATTTGCGACTACGGAATGCGTTTGTGATTGTTGCCAATGGACGCTTACGAAACGCTGACCTAGTGCGTCGCGGGAACGAAGCCGTGATCCAGGCACGTTTCGCGGATGCCAAGTTCTTCTACGAAGCGGATCTGAAACGGCCGTTAGCTTCCTTTGTGCCCAAGCTCGAGGGATTGATCTTCGAGGAGCGCCTCGGCTCCATGCTGGACAAGACGAGACGCATCGAAGCGCTGGTACCGTTCGTCGTGGATGCGCTTGCACAGCGGCACTACAGGCATCACGAGGACGCAGGCGTACCGGCACCGGTACCTTCGCCATGCGATTCTCCAGTGGACACTGCTTCACCGCGGATGCGCGCACAAAGTCCAACGCCAGACTGGGAGCAGGTACGCCAGGTTGCTACAGAAGCCGCTGCGCTCTGCAAAGCCGATCTAGCAACCCAGCTTGTTGTGGAGTTTACCTCACTGGCGGGCATCATGGGTGAGCACTACGCACGGAAGCAGGGCTATCGCGACGATGTNGCGCGGGCACTCTTTGAGATTGTGCTACCCCGCAGTGCGGGTGACCAGATACCGCGCACCCCAGCCGGGGTCGCGCTCGCCCTGAGTGATCGCATGGACTCGCTGGTGGGCCTTTTTGGTATTGGTCTCGCACCCAAGGCCAACTCGGATCCTTTTGGGCTCCGTCGAGCGGCGCTTGGCGTCGTCCAAATCCTCTGCCGTGGCGCCTTTGACGGCGTTGAGCTCAGTGCGCTCGCTGAGGCAGCGGCCGCGGTGTATGCCAAGCAGCACATGTCGATTCGCGAGGAAACGCTCGCCGATTTGCTTGACTTTATGGACAAGCGCTTTGAACAGTGGCTCCTGGATCCGGATTCCAGTCTACCTGCACTCGATGTTGCTCGGAGCGCGGACCAGTCCCAGGCGTCGGCGACAGGTCTCCATGTGAGCGCTGTGCGTGCTGTGCTTCAGTGCCATCGACGGAGACCCGCTCGAGCGTATCGTGTCCTGCAGCAACTCTATCCACTCATGGCAGAAGAGCGCTTTCGTGATGCAGTTACCTGCTACCTGCGACCCGCGCGCCTGGTTCGAGGCCAACCGGACCTGGNCGGTAGCGTCGATCCCGCGCTTTTCCAGGATCAAGTGGAAGTAGCGTTGTGGGAGGCGCTTCGTCGGGGCGGCTTCGATGCCGATCAGCCACCGTTCACCAACGACGACGTGCTGGGCATGGTACAGGCGTTACGTACGCTTCGACCGAGCGTAGATGCGTTTCTGGACGGCGTCATGGTCATGGTGGATGAGCCAGCGCTTCGACGGAATCGTCTGAACTTGTGTGCTCGCATCGCCCGCATACCAGCCAGTGTCCTCGATATGGAACAATTACAGGGTTGGTTCTAGAACCGATCAGCGTCTGATGCTGGCAACGTTGACGATGCATCCTAGGCTTGTGGTGGTGGAAACGGGGAACTCGCCAGGACAATGCGCGGAACTGGCAAACTGGCGTAAAGCGATGGCGTTATGCAAATGCTTTAATGGTCTGGTTAGTGTCCAGCTCGGAGATGGGTTCGTTCGAGGAGCAAGGACGCGTTGCCTTGCAGGCGATATCGCGTGGTACCGGTGAGGGTGATTTCAGACTGGACGCGAAGTGACGTGTCCTGTGCTTTTGCCGCAGCTAGAGATGATGCCCGGTTGCCGACCTCGATGTTTGAGTGCTCATCGCGCAAGTCGAGCGAAGCGAGATCATCGTTGGTCGCGTTTGCACGACTTGGCAGTGGCACACCATAATGGAGCGAATGCGGTGTGTACGGNGCTTCGGTTGCCGCCTCCATGGTCGTGCAGGTGTAGCGCGTGTACCTTTAGCAAGGCTGTTCACCAGACGTTGCGTGCGGTTGGTAAAA
>JGI24721J44947_10004812_pt1 | contig 18672 bp, 13 predicted proteins | sample YelNatPaOPGAMG01_FD_44947 | JGI IMG/M metagenome (IMG submission 44947) | reverse complement strand
AACTTTATTCCATAGCCATTTGCCCAGTAAATTTTTATTTTGTCAAAAGTACGAATCCGCCCAAGATCAATTTCAAACCATTGTCTATCCATTCCATTCTCCGCGCTCCATAGTGCCGCCGAAGCCCACCTGGTATATAGCTTTCCGTCCACTGCACTTGATGGACCATAGTTTGGCCCATTCCTGGCATAAGACGAAGCAAAGACTCTAGCGTGAAGTGCCAGGTTCTTTAAAGGAGTAACTGTACCTTTCTTCATAAGCCGCAAAACGGTTAATGAATAAGGTGGTACAGTCAACTCAAACTTTCTGTCTAGGTCTCTGATGTCTGATAGCTTCTTGAGCCTGTATGTCGCACTTAACACCCAGCGCTCTCCAGTAGGCTTCGGGTCGAAACCATTTAAGTTGAACTTGACCTTTTTCGAAGATGTCTTATTCTTATTTATCACTATGATCGATAGCGTGTCTTCTCCATTTAATGCAGAGTAAATTGATAGAGAAGAATCTGACAGGGAGCTCTCTATAATAGTGCGACCAAATAAATGTGTAAAAACAGGAAAAACATAGTAGTTGTAACTCGGCGTGTTTTTTCCATCCTCTGATAAGATGCCGTAATCGCCACCACGCGGAGGATAAGAATTGTGTAACGCCCAGTAACACGACATTTTTTGACCAAGCTCCGCCATCGTCCCGATCAGGTCTGCAACCCACAATGCATTTGCTATTGAGAGAGTGATTGGTCCTGGCCGACCCGAAATCGAATTATACCCCACGTTTATAATCCACATCGTGTCTGCCTTTTGTTCAGGGAGCGTCATCTCCAGCGCATGCCGAATCTTGAGGTAATCACTTTTATATGTATTAAGACTGGCAAAAAGGGAATCTTCGTTCTCGTTCTTATTTGTAAGTGGATAATAAGAGAAAGTTACCATATCAATATAATTTCCAGCAGATCTTAAAACCCGACATGTCCACCCGTCAGGGTCATCAGAAGGTTGGACATNTGCGGCTATCTTTATTGTCGAATCTACTCCTTTCATCGCNTTNACNAATTGAATAAACCGATCAGCATACTTCTCAGGTGTCGTGTGGCCCCTTGCCCAGCTTCCCCATTGTTCATCACCAACTTCCCAGTACTTGATACCATAGCATTTTATCTTATTGCAATACTTGACCCAATCTGCAGCTAGTTGAGGAGATTCATTAAAGTTAACTGTGATGAACCCTTCTGCACCAACTGCATTGAGAAGTGCAGCATATTCATCAGTGTTCATTTCTCCGTCGCTGTTCTCTGGACTGTTCCAGATGTAATGATCTGCATCGTTTCCACCTGGATACTTTAAAAGTGTAAAGCCCCCTCTTTTGACTTTTTTAATTGCATCCCTGTCACAATCCAGGAGCATGTCTCTTGAAGGACCGGGAAAGAGATCCTCATCCCATCTTGCGACATTTAGCCCGTAAAGGAGCGGACTTACAGATGCTACAACCTTTTGTGCGTCAATATAAGCATTTACAACCTGACAATAAGACCTGGATACCAGAAATAATCCTGTAAAGACAGTCACAATCAGGAAATTCCTCATTTTTCATTCCTTTTTAGTTTATTTCCTATCCAAACCTGAAATTTCGGAAAATTTATTTTTATCTTTGCGATGAGACTTATTCAACAAGTCTCTCAAATCTCTGAACCCATAAAATGTGATAACGAATGCAACTGAAAAGAAAACCAACGTAGCAAGTCCATAAATTAAAAGCCATACTAACGCCCAGGTAGTCATTTTCCTCTACACCCCCTCCTCCTGATTATCCATCAAGCTTTTGAGTACCACAGGAGGATTTCTTCTTTGTGTCAAGACCGATCCAATGATCATTCCTCCAACTGCAAGAAGAAAACTGAGAAACCCTGTTATATTGACATCTGTAAGAAAGGTAAGGCTACCTGGCAACTTGTCTTTGAATAGAGAAAAGACCAAGAATGTAACAGGCGACAAAGCTCCTAATGCCAGTCCAGAATACGCGCCTATGACGTTTGCCTTCTTCCAGTAAAGGCCAGCGGTCACACATGCAAAAGCACCAGCAGCATACATTGCACCAGTGATTGCCAGGTATTGAAAGGCTGTGGATGGAATTTGATAAAACAATCCGAAGACTAACATAAAGAGTCCAATTAGCCCTGCAATTATTCTTGTCAACATCACGTTCTCGTTATCAGACAATTGATTTTTCAAAAGAGGAGCAATGACATCCCTGGCGGCTACGGTGCTCCAAGCCAAAAGGTATGCACTGTATGTGGACATTGAAGCTGCTAACATTCCCGCAACCATCAACCCAAGTAAACCACTGGGGACAACATTCCCGAGGAGCCGTGGCATAGCAGCAAGTGAGTCAATCTTTGGTCCATAAACAGCAAGAGCAGCAATCCCCCAGAGCATTGGTATCATGTAGCGGCCAGCCAGAGTAAGGCCAGTGTAAAAGAAAACTTTTCTCCCAACTTCAGGAGATTCTGAAGCAAAGGATTTCGAAACAGCAGGTTGATTTAATGCCGATATTGCTACACTCCCAATTAACATCCAAAGTATAAATGTCCAGCCAAATTGCGGGTTTAATACTGGATTAACCCCGGCATTGCCATATACCTTCACTACCGTCTGTGCCAGGGAGTGAAGGTTAACTCTCGCCAGAACAAATATAGTTGCTAAAAGCATACCTAGAGTTAATACTGTAAACTGGATAAAGTCTGTGATGACTACCGAAAACATCCCTCCGAGTATAGTATAGCTGATGACAATCAGCAGCATCACAATCATAACAATTGTTCTTGCCTGTTCGCCCAATCCCATTGCTTCTGAAAGAAATATTCCATCGAATCGAAGAAATATGCCCATGTTTAAAACACCGCCTAAGAATAGGAGGACGCCCCCCAGCCAGCGAACCTTTTTATTATAACGCATCTCGTAAAATTCAGGGATTGTTACGACTTTCAACTTCCTCAGACCTGAAACGACAAAGCCCGTCTTTCCAATGACCATGTATCCCAGAAAACCTATTATTCCGAGAACAAAACATGAGAAGCCTGTCATAAAACCCAATTGACCGAAATACATAAACGTCACTATTCCTATTTCTGTTGCAATCAAAGTAGCTGAACCAAGAGCAACCTTAACTCTCCTCCCTGCAACATAGTAACCTTCCATATCTTCAACATATTTACGAGCACTGATACCGGCAAATACACTCCCGGCAAGATAAGCAATCATAATGAACCAGTCGACCAGGTGAAAATTCATTTTTCTTCCACGATTTTAATTACTTTGGGAAATGTGCTATGACAATATTTTTTTTAATATTTCGTGTCTCCTCAATACCTTAAGACCACGGTGATAATAAAAATCTTTTGCATGTCCTGATGTCCACCCAAGCCATAAATTTCTCTTACCTTTTTTCTTCATATAGAGCGCAGTTTTGTAATACAGGCACGATCCAATTCCAATACCTGAATACTCGGGGTGTATTGCAAAGGGACCAAAATGCTCGTCTTCATAATGACTAAAACCAATTACATTGCCATCCTTTACAGCGATAATAATTTGATCTGTATTAGTATCCTTTCTAAGCNGTTCAAGCGCGACACGAAGAAGATCTCCAGGATAGTTTTCGCTTATAAACCTGATTAAACTCGCTATGTAGCGCGGCTCAAAGAGCTTGATTTCAATTCCACGTAAACTGAGTGCCGAACAAACATCTTCTATCTCCTGAGAATAGTCNAAGTCCAGCAGCGATCTCCCCATGCTGTACACCTTTTCATGCTTCTTGTACCCGGCTTTTTTCAGCATCTCATATCCTTCCTTGTATGCATCTATGTCGACACCAGGTATAAAATAATTTGGNGTATAAGGCGAGATGTAAATTTCCCTCGCACCGCAATTTGAGAGGAACTCTTCAGAGAGAGATAACAGTGCATTGCCTATACCTTGATTTCTGAAGTCCGGGTGGACAAAAAGTGAAGTTATCCACCCCTTTTCAGACTCCAGCCCGACACCGTAGTACGGATAACGGCGCCTTATTGCAAGAGAAAAACCAACTATTTTCCCCCTGAATTCCACAACCAGACACCCATTCTGGTCAAAATTATCGTCCAACAAAATCTTTCGACGGAAAGTCTCTGTTGTTATCTGATCTCTCGTCAGACATTTGTTCCACAATGCAACGACTTCACTTTCGTCATCTCCAGTAAAGGGTCTTATCTTCCTTTTTGAGGAAATGTTCGCCATTATATTATTACTCCAAAGATCTCCATATGATTTTCTTTTCGAATTTATCTACGNCGAACGACACAGCATGCGCAAAACCACTTTCAGCACCTCTTACTATGGAAAGTGATTTGTAGTAATTGAGATAGGGAAATGATGATATTTTCCCTCCTATGAATTCGTATTTTGATACAGCATTTACCCAGGCATCATAAGAATCCGTTACGTCAACGTAAACATATGGTTCGAAGCCATCCATATCTTCCCAGTTTTCAGTATACAGGATGCGTCTCACTCCACGCCAGGCAGGATATTCCTGATGGGAATATTCGGTTATAGTGTTTACAGATGGTAAACTAGCCAGGAGGATGGCATCGACCGTTATCGAGTGAGTGTTCGCATGATCGGGATGAATGCTGTTCTTCCAGTGTGTAATGATAATATCTGGCTTTACCTCCCTGATGACGTTTGCCACATACCGTCTCGCAGTATCATCGTTTGGGAGTTCCCCATCCCTGTAAGGACCAAAAATAACTTCACCACCCAGGGCACTATCTACTTCACGGGCTTCCCTTTCTTTTTGTTTGCCATACTCTTTTGCTGAAAGCCTGGGGTTTCCCCCTTCACCCAGCGTTAAATGCAGAAAGACAATGTGATCGCCACTCTTCGATTGTTTTGCCAGAACAGCACCACATGATATTTCCATGTCTCCTGCATGCGCCCCTACAGCAAGTATAGTCTTTTTGCTTGTATTCATGCCTTTGTATTCCCTTTCGCTTTTGTGTAAGTTCTTCTCGGGAATCGTTCCCTTGAAGCTAAAGAAAATTAGCGGTAAAAGGATGAGTAACGAGATCTCCTTTTTCATTTTTTATATCTTTATGAATATCTTTCTTCTGTAAAAAATCTCCATTACTATGTACCACAGGATAACATATACAATTGCATACGATAAAGACGCATTGTATGGGTTCCCTATTGGGGCAAAAATTAGTTTATAAATGTATTCTTTCAAACTTGTTGAGACAACTTGAGAACTGGACAAATTTTGGTGAATCTTAACAAGATCAAGTATAAGGGCGAAAAGGGTTGAAAGGAAAAACGAAGTAATTGCGTTTGTTCCGAAGACCAAAAATGGTCTTGACCACCACTTAATCCCTTTTATGTCGATAAGCCAATAGCATATGCCAAATACTTCTAGTGCAAAACCGGCGGTGAAAACAACATAGGAACTACTCCAGAGGAGTTTGTTTATTGGGAACCAGATCGACATAATGATACCAATGAACAATCCAAAGTTGCCATAAACCATCATGCCTGAAGCTTTTTCTATTTTGGTTTTGTCAGACCTCAAATAATGCCCCGTGAGGACTCCAAAAAGGACAGTGGAAACAGATGGTATCAAGCTAAGTATTCCCTCTGCATGTTCGAGTTTCCAGGAGCCAACATAAAATATGTGTTGATGCCATCCTCTTAACAGAACTTCATCTACATACCACCACAAATTCCCCACAGGAGTCAAAACCCCTGCCCCATAACCGGGGACAGGTACGAGGAACATTGCCAGCCAGTAGAGAGTAATTAACAGTACACTTATAATTGCTTGTGCCATGATCCCCGTATAAAGATATATTGCTCCAGATAAGAGGTAAATAATCCCAATCCTCTGTAAAATGTTTAAGATCAGCCTGTGAGAATAGTTGAAGTTTGGAATGCCCGACAAGAGCATACCGAGCGCAAAGATTAAGATGGACCTGACAATGACGTGCTTGAGCAATTTCCCCCGACTTTGCCCGATGGAAATCCTCTTCGCAAATGAATAGGGTATAGCTACTCCCATTATAAATAGAAAGAAAGGAAAAACAAGGTCCGTCGGCGTCCACCCGTCCCATTCAGCATGCAAAAGTGGAGGATATACGTGCGACCAATCGCCTGCGTTGTTGACAAGAATCATAGCAGCAATTGTGATACCTCTGAAAACATCGAGCGAAACAAGCCGACCTCCCCCCTCAGTGGGTCGGGTCACAGCTTCATCGGTTGAAATGGCCATACATATCCCTTTCTAAGTTTTCTCATCAGGCTTATATCTAAATATGATTCTCAATTGAGTGATATCTGAATTAAGAAATCTTATGCAATTGACTTCCTCATCACAGCAAAACGTCTGGTCTCTTTGAAACCAAACTTGGAATAAACCTTTGCCGCAACATCATCAGTCCACAACACATATGCGTTATGATATCCCTTTGCACGCATCCGCTCAAGTGTCCTGGCAAGAAGAACAGTGCCAATTCCTTTCCCCTGGTGCTTCTCGGCAACTCCAAACGGCCCAAAATGTGACCCTTCATACTGACAATATCCAACTATTTCTTGAGTATTTTCATATACAGCAACAAATATCTGATCCAGATGGAAAATTCCCCGCGTGATATCTCTCAAATTCGATCTCGCCACTCTCACCCAATCCGCTGGCATGTTTGCCTCTAGAAAATTCAGATAGGCAATTAAGTCACTTCGAGTAAAAGGCCTTATCGCGATTCCGCTTGCTGCCAATTCCCTTTCCTTTTCTTCAACTTTCGAAGAAATCTTGAAAAGAGGTAATTCTGTATCCATGCTCAATGGCCTATATACCTCTTCAAATTGCAACTTCCTCAAAAACAGTATTGCATTCCCATATTCATGAATATCCACTCCAGGAACGAAATAGCCAGGTGCATAAGTGGCAATGTAACACTCCTTTTTACCGAGCGATTTGAACTTCTCCAGGAGATGATTGAACATTTTAGTTCCGACTCCGTTCCTCTGGTAATCTTCCCCCACAGCAAATGCGGTTATCCAGCTGCGATCTCCATGTGGATCATGGTCACCCAATGGAACGCGACTGGCGTACGTTCCAACAACAAATCCAGCAATTTTATCTCGTTCCTTTGCCACCAGAAAAGTCTCAGGATCAAAATTGTCATCCAGAAGAACTCTTGATTCTAACGTGTCAATCGTTATCGCATCAAGGGGGAGCATGCGGTTCCATAAATTAAGCAATTGATTCACATCGGCAGGAGAAAAAGATTCTATAGAAATATCCATTTTACAGACTCCTTTTTTTTGGAAATTACGTTGAATCTAATTTCAGAAGTCAACGTCTCTAATATGTTAAGCCAAACGACAAGTAGTGGACCAGGCCGAAAATTCCAAAGGGTTCAAATGCATAGTCGACATGCAAATCCGATCCTGCAAGGTTTTCTTTGACACCAACTCCAGCGGTAAAACCGCGCTCGTCGAGGCCCAGCATGTAACCTGCCCTGAGAGACAAAATGTTTACAAATGTGTACTCCGCTCCAAAATGGACATTTTCGCGAAAGTCCCTTGGATGTGTCGACTCTACGCTAACCACAAGAGCCTTGCTTAATGGATCATCCTTCCCAAAAAAGGACATTGGTTCGACACTTAAACCAAAATTAACAGCAAACGGCATTAGGAACGATTGCTGTTCGTAAGTAATCTGACGCGAGACATTTTGAAGTGATGCACCAAATCGGATCCCATGAAAGAGAAAGTCATAGTAAGCTCCGACGTCAAACGCAGGCTCACCGTGTGAGTATTTTATACTTGCAATTTGCAGATTAGGATCGGATATATCTGTCCCAGCTGTGCTGATCCATGCGCTCCCTAAGTTTTGATAGGCATATTTAATATGTACGCCATACGAAAAATGATCGCTGACCTTCTGTGAAAACCCGATACCAACAGCAAACGCCTGTGGACTGAATGTCCCTGTCTCGACATAACCTTCTGCATTATTAGCACGCCTTGTCCCATAAAACTGACCATAATCCATAAATATCCCATCAAAGACAAGAACTCCAAAAGTTCCCAACCTGACCCCAAGCGCTGGAGCAAAATAGTTTATGCCTGCAATCCCCTTTGTGTAACTAATGTTCAAATCGAGGCTCCTTTCGATCCACCCGACTCCAGCAGGATTCCAGAAGATTGCGTTAGAATTGGTTATTGTTGCAACCCCGCTCCCTCCTTTCCCCATTGCCTCAGCAGAAACAGGGTTTTCCAGAAATCTAAAACCAACTTGAGCTTGCTCGGTCTGAGCAGCGGCTACTCCTGCCAGAGTAAGGAGAGCGACAATTACCCATGATGGATTTAAAATGAGTCGTCCAGTCAGACTTTTAACATAATTTCCTGTCATTTTCTTATCTCCATGGTTCGAGTGACAAATCATTTTTATCTTACAATGACAAATTTCACAAACTGGTCGGGGAGCTTTTGGCCATTTAACCCTTCAGAGTTCGTGACCGCGAGAAGATAAATTCCACTGGCAACGTACTGGTTACTCTCTGTTCTTTGATCCCAGGAATCATCAGCTTGACCATAGTGTTCCCACCTTTTCACCAAATCGCCCGTCTCTGTATAAATTGCAAGCGTGCATTTAACTGGCAAATTGACGAAAAGAATTTTATCGGGCGTTCCTGAAAAGCCAAGTGCACCAGCAGCTACTGTGGCTGGATTGGGAACAACTCTAACGTTTCCAGCAACACTGAGTCCCGGTTTAAATGAAGTTGCAGGAACTGTAGTCATTGTTGCATATCGAGAGCTTTCCAATCTCATGCCAGGATAAATACCATTGTTTTGAGATCCGTTATCTACAGCAGTCACAGCATAATAATAATTTACTCCTCTCACAACATTTGTATCCTCAAAACTGGTTTGATTTCGGTCGTGTGTCTCATAAACCAGCTCCCATTTAGCATTGCTACCTTTATCCAGTGGATCATCAACATAAAATGCCCCCGCCTTTCTGTACACCCTCCATGCGTACCAGTCGTCAACTCCAGTGATTGCATCTTTAAAATATGATGGATCCGGGTAAGACCAGCTGACAGTAATCCTGTCTGGACCACTCTTTACCATGATATCCGGAGGTGGCGGGGGAGATGGCACAGGCTTGCCCTGACTAATCTGGTTCCAGGCCCAGTAAGCGCGATCTATCGAATTCACCAATGAGTCTCTACCTGCAGTCAAAATTAAACTGTCCTTGACTGCGTCACTTATCTTTCCGCTGAACCACGCCCGACCTATGCTGTCAGCTTTTTCATATGATATTGACCCGGCAGCAATTGCGTAGACAAATGTAACTGAATCGTATTCGGAAGCAGAGGAATTCTTTGTCAAAGTGTATGGACCAACTGTAATGAACCTCATCGGTCCCTTTTGAGGACTTGTTGCAAGTCCGGCAGTAATGGGATCCAGTGGAAATTTTCCCCTGCTGTCCATTCCAATGTATGTATCTCTTAAGCCTACATCCCTTCTCCCCCAGAGATCTGCTACGATGCTCGCATGCGGCATCGAGAAGGGCTGACCTGGATCATCGATTGAGTTAGAAGTTGAAACTGGTGCGTAAAGGAGTGCATAACCGGGAACTTGTGTGGAATAAAGATGACCTGTATTTCTATCAGGGTCACCACTGTTATCTCTTGATCCATTTGGATAAGTAGGTGATCCAGATATCCCTGAATTCCAGTAATCCCAGTAATAAGCAACAAGAAGGTTTTTTCTCTGGTTATTCGTGACAAGCCTGGAATTCATGCTTACCCAGCTATCAAGATCGTCTTCTCCTTCGTAACCCCATGTCCCATAGACATACTCATTCCCACCCATTGACGGACCAAAACTCATCGAAAATGGCCACCACATTGTGATTGACTGGTCAGGTAGCCGTTTCTGGATATGCTGCTTCGGCAATGCAACTTCACCTGTAAATTTCAAGGTTACTTTCCATATCGCAACGTTCGACAATTCTGGGTTGCTGAAGGCGTAAATCGTCACATGGGCACGCATTCCGTAAGCAGGTATGAGGTCATTAAATTCACAAACCTCATCAGCCTCTAACTTTGGATCAACCTGCCAATTGTACTTTGGGTTAAGCTTTACACCATCCACGTAGATGTCAGGTGGTCTGTAACGGCGGCGCTCCCATGTCCAGTCCGTAGTTGCTGCACTGATATAAGGGAAATCAGCAAAGTATGGGTGCCTGACCCCAGCAGTATCGACAAGTCCACTGTCTGACAAGCAAATTGGACTGAAAATTTGATATAGTAAATTCGAAAGGTAGTGATCAGCTGGCCAGTAAAAATCATAGTCTGGACCCCCATCAGCAAAGTTCCAGCTGTACTCGTTCACCATACCGCCATCTCCGCGAGTTTTACTCAAAGACCAGTGAATCGAGTTGATGTCAATTACCATCGGGGGTGCACTCATATCAGGTTGGGCAGGTGAATTAGAATTCCACAAGAGCAAGGCAAAGACTAAAAACATACTCGTGCGTAAAATGTTTTTTAACATTTTCTGTCTCCTCACTTAACATAAAGAATCGGTTTAACTACCGCTCTCCCATTTTCTGTCAGTTGGACAAAGTAGACACCACCAGGCAGAAATGAAGCATCAAACAAAATCTTGTGTACACCTTGATTCTTATAACCATCCACAAGCCGAGCAACTTTTCGTCCAATCACATCGTAAATCATAACAGCTGTCTGCCCCGGCGCAGGGAGAGAGTATAAAATTGTTGTAGCAGGATTGAATGGATTTGGATAGTTCTCTAATGAAATACCATAAACAGGATTAGACATTGTCTGATGAAAAGCTGTGACCTCATTCAAATCCTTCCAGACGGTCTCCAACAACGGTTGAGAGCCATTTGAATAGTCGTTCCCCAGGCGCCATATAATCACCCCTCCCAAATTTTTCCCTTTCAAGAACTCACATTTCAACTTAATTGAAAGTGTATCATCAAATGTGATTATATGAGTGGACGAAGGATCTGTTAAATATGGTACTTTTGATACGTTGTCCCAATGATAAGTCCATCCAGAATCTTCGTAACCAATTATCCGGGAATAAGGCACTGATGGCACGCTTCCTGTCCACGGCATGTATAGACCTGCCGATTGAAAGTTGTACCCGTAAAAAGCCAGGCCCATAAAGAGCTTAGAAGAGGGTATGGCCGTATTCTGAATAAACTCATTAAGCGATGAGCTAACCGAGCCATCCGTGCACCCAGTACTTGGAAGCGGGTCATACAGAGGAGCAACAAAACCCGAGTGTGGAGTCCAGGATCCGTGATAATCATAGGTCATTACCCCGAACCAATCCACAATATTTTGAAGAGCCGAATAATCGTAAGAACTACTCAAATAAGATGGTACGGCAAGGCTAACGGAGAAGTTCTTACCTGTTGATGAGAGAGAATCGCGAATTTGACGAATCATTTGAACAAGATTATTGCGATCTGAGCTCTTCGGGTATTCCCAGTCGATATCNACACCATCGTAGCCGTTCTGCAGACAAAACTCTTTTAGATTTCCAGCAAATTTNGCTCTTGCATCTCCATTAGCAGCTATTGACGAAAAACCGGAAGAATTTCCCCATCCTCCAGCTGAAACCACAACCCGAACTCCATTCGAGTGGGCAAGTGCAATAAGCTCGGGATAGAGAAAGTTTTGCCAGGTCGCACCCGACTCCAGTCCAATCGATCCATCCTGACCAGGCACTATAAATGCATGAGCTATTACGCTAACATTACTGTACTTGATGTTCGTATATGGAAATGCGAACCGGTCCCAGAAGTAATAGTACCCAACCACTGTTTTCTGAGATGCAAAACAATAGATAGGAAAGACTATCAGGAAGAGGGTAATAACTCCAGCTTTCATAATTTTACTCAATGTTGAACGAGATTTCATTTTTGTCACAGGTAAAATGCAATGCAACTATATGTTAACCCTGACTCCAAGCAACACCCTTCGCGGGTTGAGAAACAATGGTGCCTGCCACCAGCCAATATTAATGTAAGGCTTTTTAGAAGAAGGAATTTCTCCCCACTTGTCATTCCCCTTCATATTACCTGAATTAAAAGGAAGATGTAGAGAGTTCTTGTATGCGTCCAATTGATCCAGAAGCATGTTAGATGTCTGAAGCCTCTTTTCGTTCAGGACATTCTGAACGGTCAAAATTAGTTCAACGTTTGCGTTCCCTATATTTATAGCTTTCGAGAGCCTCATGTCCAGGTTTGTATAATCTACAACATCAACCCACTCTTGTTTTTTTATGTCAGGTTCCTGCGGGTTCCAGAGCATCTTCCCGCCTGACTGCCAATCAAAAAGTAAGTCCAGATACCAGCTCCCTAATACGGAGCTTCCTAAGATGCGTGGACCCCAATCTGGTGGTGTATGAATATTTAGATCGACATGAGCGCGAGGTTGTGGAATAATCGTGGTGATATTAGCAGATCTCATCGCATTACTAGCTTCTAATTGATTCTCATAAATGTACCTCAGCCCACTTTGTCCATATGCCTGCATCATATAATCATAATTTGCCCAGAAGGTTATAAACCGACCCATATTTTTTTGCAGTCGCAACTCCACACCATCTATGTTATCATAACCTGCTGGTACGTATAATGTGACTTCATTCTGATGATAGTAATCTATATATGTCTGAGGTAAGGGCTGGTTTGTTTGATTTTTGTAGTAAAAAGATACCGTGGCAAGAAAATCTCTCAAGAAAGTTTGTTCGTAGCCAAATTCATATGAAACCGTCCGGGCCATTTTCAAGGAGGGAGAGGGAATTGTGACCGCAGCAGGGTAAATCGATAAGTCATAAACAAACGGGAATGATGGGCGCTGGTAGAAATGACCATAGTTAAAGAAGAGCTTGCTATTTTCTGTCACAGGGAAAGAAACGGACAACCTTGGAGAGACAGGAATTTGAGGTTTTGTTGAAGTTGTTGGCCAACCGGGTGGCGAACTCAGCATATTCTTGTAAATTAACCAGGCTTGATATGAACCAAAGCCGCCCGGGAGGTTCGCATAGATATTGTTATAGAAAGCTGTATAAGCGGGGTCAGGTGGATTAGTCACAATAAAACCATTTTTTTGTGGATTCCAGTAATCCACCCTTACTCCAAGGTTTGCAACCATACCCTGAAATTCGAGCTTGTCCTGTATATACAGGCCTCCTTCAAGGGGGGTGACATCATAATACTGCCACAAATCCGGCGTCCAGGAAATTTGTGATTGGAGCCATGTCCCACTGTATACATGTAGTTTTGTGACCCTCAAAGAGAACCCTGCTTCCAGCTGGTTGTGCTGGTTTACCTGCCACACGAAATCACCATTCAAGTCGGTATACCATGTATACGATGAGTCAGATCTTTGCTGACCACCTGCTAACTGGAACATCCCTAACTCATCTGCAATAAAGTTCGTGGATCCATTAGGTGTACCACCAGCTGGAATTTTCAAAATGCGGATTGCCCCGGGCACAGGAGAGTTGTACACGTCGTGTCCAACTAAATACCAGTAGGAGCTTGTTGAACCTGTGTCAAGGACAAACGAGATTAATCTATGATCGTTATACTGGAATTGTGCATCGATTGTAAAGTATGCAGATGGAGATAGTGTATGGGTATATCGCGCACCTCCAAGGATGTACCTCTGGTTGTATAGCTGCATCCTGCTTAAGTTAAATATCTGTGAAAAATTTCCATCGCCAATTAATCTTGCCTGTTGCCTAATCGAACTTTCAGTATTCGTCAGAAAACCAAAACTTGATGAAGACTCCTGAAGTGCGCCTCCGTAGGTGCTCCCCGCCCCACTATTGAGAGTATGTACATTGGCATACATTCCTTCAATGGTAATCTTGTTCAATGGGTCTAACTCTGTTGTGATCTTCAACTGACCATTCCAGTCAATGTAATTATCTCTGGAGCCAATTGGATAAGCGAACTGTGTTCTCTCGTACTTTCCCCCAATTAAAAAAGTGCTCTTCCCTAAATAAGTCCCGAGTAAAGGAATTCCCTCGCCAGGTACAGGGCCTGTCAAGCTTCCTTCGAAATAAAAATCAGGTTGAGTTGCTATTGGGTATTGAGGATGATGCAATTTCCATACAATTAATTTTTGTATTGAATCCAGCTTAACCCCCTTGGGTAAACCAAGCTGGGTGTATGTTCCCATCCGCGGATTTGTCCATCCCTTGAATCCCCAGAATTGTGATGGTACTGCCATGCTGTCTGCGTGGGTTTGAATGCCATGCATAGCATATTTCCCAGTGAACACCTGGTAAATAATTGATTGGTCGCTCCACGGGTTATCTCCAAAAAACTTTTGATAACCCCCAGGTGTCATGTTGTAGTTGACAGACAGGCTGTATCGCTGCCTACTCCCTTCCTTTGTAACAGCATTGACAAGCCCTGATTGCACTCCACCATACTTTGCTTGAAACCCTCCTGTCATCACCTGTAATTCCTGGATTGTGGTGGAGTTAAATGAGAGGTAGGAATTTTCTGAACGAGGATCCTGAAGCGACATGCCATCCAGACGCACATCAGTCTCCCTTATTGCCCCTCCCCTTATGCTCAGTCCATGTCCTTGATTGTTATCAACAAGCTCCACGCCTGCAAGTTTCCCTATAAACTCATCCACGCGGGTCATGGGAGCTTCCTCTACCCTTTGTGTATGAACAATTTCCTGTGTTCCAGCGACATCCGGTTTTATAACGGGCTGCCTGTAGACCACCTCCACACCTGTCATCTGAATTGCACTTTGTTCCATTGAAAAGTCAACGGTTACAGTTCTATCCGCCTCGACCAAAACTCCTCTCTGAATTAACTGTACATAACCAACCATCCTTGCTGAAATATTGTAGACCCCGGGGTGGACATTCAGTATAACATAGTAACCGTTGACGTCGGACACTGTCCCAATTTTGGTATCTAACTTTACCGGCTTTCCAGCAACCCACTGGGAATCAATGACGATAGTTGCCCCGACAAGCGGTTCCCCTGTTTTTGCATCTACAACCTTCCCTGTAATTTTTCCCCCTGCTGCATAGAGGAGGGAACTGGAGAACAAAACGAAACAGAAAAATATGGTATGAAAAGGGTGACNGCTATTGCTGTAGAAATCTTTCATACAACTTCCTCCTTAATGACTCCGAAGTACAGTGCATTTCGTTTAGGGTAAGAAATTCTGGAGGAAGGTTTGCAGTAAATGTTGGAGAATGGCGATGAATCATTCCTGTGCTTGAGGAAAAATCCACAGTAACTGGTGGGATCACAAGGTTAGGGGCTATCGAACTTGTAACCAGGTCGCGAATACCGCAAACCTCCTCTTTAAGTTCAACGAAACCGTCGCTGCTGAATATCGACAGCAGCTTACGTAGCTAATATAAGAATATCTTTTCCACGTGTCAAGTGCATGAAGTAACTAACCGCTGCCAATCATAGTCCCCCTGGTGGCATACACTATTAACCAGCCATTCAGCACTTAAGAACCTCCTCAACGCGGCGTTGACATGATCAAGAGTCGTGAGCGCGTCTATTCATCGATAAGCAGAGCCTATGAATCATCTTATTAGTCCCCTCAACAACACTGGGTCAAACTTCATTCTGGACACAATTAAATCACGAGCATAGTCCACCTTCCCCCAGGTGTTCCATAACAACGCACCCCTAAGAACGCCATCTTTACCATAATAAATGACCCCCTTATGAAACATTTCATCCCAATCTTCAAAAATTTCGTCTTCAGAATCAAGTTCACCTACCGCTTCATAACCATGATCAAACATATCAGAGTAAAAAAATGGAAGATGATCATACCTGAGTTGCGCACCTGCCATATTCATTCCCGCAATTTTCCCCATTGTATTGGCATTATCCTCATGTTCAACCCGCAGTCGCCTGCCAAGGGGAGGGCTATAGAAATTAGCCACATCACCTGCAGCGTAAATATCTGGACCCGACGTTTTGAGAAACTTGTCTACCATGATTCCATCACCTGTAGAAAGACCGGCTTCTTTTGCAATCTCAACATTGGGGGTTATGCCTATGCCCGCGACAACGGCATCAACAGGAATACCTTTTCCTGGGGCTGTACTAACCCATAGATTCTCCCCTCTTCTCTCGATCCTCTCAACCCGCCCGCCAGGTATGACGTCAACTCCCTTATCCAGATAATATTGATTCAAAAATAATGAAAGATTAGCAGGGTAGACTCTTTTCCCTATTCCCTCTTCTGGAAAAATCATCGTTACTTTTTTCCCATTCATAGCAAGAGCGGCAGCTATTTCTGAGCCAATGAACCCACCACCAATGACAACAAAATTCATAACTTGCTTTGAAAGTTCGTTGAGCTTTTTATAATCTTCAATAGTTCGAAAGTAAATAACGTCATCTCCTCCGTTAGAAAGTCTCCTTGGCCTTCCACCCGTGGCCAGAAGAAGCTTCTCATAATGATGAATATCACCTGTGGAAGTCTTTATTACTTTCTCTGAAGGAATGATTTGAACCACGGTTACCGAACCAAAGAATTCTACATTATGACTTAATGTTGATCTCCAGATGGATTCAATTGACTCGCCCTTCCAGAGAGACTTCGATAATGGAGGTCGATTATACGGTGGGTCTTTCTCTTCGCTAAAAATTGCAATAGTTCCTGAACTGTCCAGCTCCCTTATGCCGGTGACAGCAGCATCGGCTGTCATTCCGCCACCTATTATAATGTAATTGTATCTGCTCAAACCTCTCTCCTTGTATTACATCCTATGTCTAATCATACATTTTAAACATTCTCCAATAAATTAAGTTCCAGTAACTATGAATAGTTGTGCAACCAGAATCATCACTTTTCCGCATCCACATGATAAACTTTTCAGCTTGTGATTGCCATTATAATATTGGCATGCTTTCCCTTGTTCTGTACGCTCGTAAATCCTTTGTCTGGCAACTTCCAGAATTGGACGCAGCTTCTCTTCTATCCCTTTTAAAACAGATAGATCACGACCCAAGACCCAGTATTCCTGAACATTACTATTATTCTTTCCCTTCTGTGCTTTGCCGTTGGCATATCTTATTTATGTTTTCTATGCCTGACACTTAACTTTAGCAGGAGATCCCTTATCATTGCAAGCAACCAATTGAATCTTTCTTCCGCTACCTCTATCCTGGCACAAAGGTGCCTCTCCCAACCCTTTCTTCCAATGTTATCGATGTCTTGAGACGCTTGCTTCGGCAATTTGACTTTCGGAAATTAATTAGGTACATTTTTGAGGCAGCAAGGCAAATGGACGAGTCGTCTAACAGTTGGGATTTAAAATTCGGGCTGTTCGGAGTATTGCATAACGAACTGCAACAAAGGATTTATTGCCNAGAAGGCATCAGGGCTCANGGGAGTTCCCTCCTGTCCTTCGTTAAGCATTTCGCACCCAAGCATCCATGTGAACTTACAAGGAGAGATATCCAGGAATATTTACTGAATCTAACCGTCCAGAAGAATGTCTCATCAGCAACAGTCAATCAAGTATTCTATGGGCTCACGTACATTGAGCTGTAAATATACCGTTTTGAATTGGTAACATTCCCCGACGAGGAAAGCCAGACTGCTTCCTGTTGTTCTTAATCACAAAAAGTGCTGAAGGCTCTCGATGTAATCCACAATCTGAATTACAGGGGCAATTTTAATGTCAATATACCCTGCAGGTTTACGAGTTGAAGATATCGACACTGCCAGGAAAATGATATGCATCCAGGTCGTCAAATGGAAAGACAATAGATATATGATGCTTTCAAAGATTGTTTTGAGACAATTAAGAGGATGCCATACGAGATACAAATTACAAAGATCTATAATTGAAGGCGTAGAAGGATGGGAACACATTTCTGAGGGGAGTATGCAGGAAATGTTTGAACGATCAGTTAAACGATCTGGAACTGGCAATGTAGCTTCTGTTCACCCCTTAAGGAATCCATCCAATACACATTTGTTGGAAAGCGGAGTTGATCTACGCCATGCGTAATTATTTTATGAACAAGTTTTCAACGATAAAAACAATAGGAGGAACTATCATGAAACAAATTATTTTCACATTTATCCTGACAATTACCATATCCGCTGCGGCATTAGCTCAGGAAGATGCAGAAGGATGCAAAGACCATCCTTTGTTCAACCGTATGCCCAGCTATCATATAAGCCAATGTCAACAGGTTGAATTCGGCTCTATGAAATTCCCTGTAGGAAAACCCGACCCCCAGAATGGTAATTTAATAAAATCTGAAGTCGTTGAAGGAAAAATAACGGCTTTAGAATATTACTTGAATGAAGGTGCAACACCAGCGTCGGCACTGCAGATTATGCGCAATTTTCAAAATGCTGCTAAGCAAAATGGTGGTGTTATTTTAGGCGAATATCAGGGAGGGTGTACAGGAATGTATGAATACCAAGGCGGCGATATTAATTCGGGTTGTATTCCATTTGGTAATGGTTGTACTTACTGGAGTACAACAATTAAACTGACAAATGACAATAAAGAAGTGTGGTTATATGTTCAGCCAACCGAAGACGGATATTTTATGGTCATTGCC
>JGI24721J44947_10004808_pt1 | contig 18679 bp, 21 predicted proteins | sample YelNatPaOPGAMG01_FD_44947 | JGI IMG/M metagenome (IMG submission 44947) | reverse complement strand
TGCATCTGAACAAGTTCAGAGGGAAATCTAAATGCAGGAACAGGGTGTGCAGTTCTTTTGTAGACTTTTATCTGACGCGGGTGTCTGCAACTGCCAACGCAGGCATTTACGTCCGAAGCTGTGGGTCTCAATATGGTTTTCCAGTAGCGATGACTGCCAGGGTTGGTTTGCGGTGCAAACCAAGGTTCCTGAGCTTAACTTGAATGCTTCTAGCGAGCGCACTGGTTTATTGTTGCTCTCGCGAGAGGCTGGCGCGCCTTGTATGAACCTCAAACGCTCTATGTTTCCGACCAACGGCACTTGTCTCAGAACCTGCTGATTACCTCGGCACCGCTTCCCGTACACAAGCCTTCAAAGCACATTATTAAAGGATTCATGATAGATGCTTTTCCAGGAAACTGTCGTGCGGTTGTCTACCCGATGTTGGAGCAATAGCTAGTGCCCCCATTGTATGAGCGTGAAGCGCGCTCAGCAGGTTCCTATGCGTTGCGCGTCACCTTTCCTTGCCTGTATGACAGCGCCGCTCCTACATATGTTCCTACGCTGGGTGCACGGAGTATTCTATATNACCGAGCGAGCGTGGAGCCAAAGCGCAATTGGCAATCGAAGATGTTCAGCATAGCGAGTACCCGAAGTCGCCATACAGTGACCTGTCTATAGAAAACACAACTTGAAGGACAGCTATCGACCACGACGTCGCCTTTCGGGACGTCGGCGACTGGTGGAGCGCTTTCTTACTTTTGGCGGCCGCTGCGTAAAGTCATCATCGTCGTCGTCGTCGTGGTCGTGGTCGTCGTCTACATTGTTACCGTCTTCGACGTTGTCATCAGCATCGTCGTCATGGATCCTACCAGGGACGTCTTCACTGCCTATTGCCTCGTCTTCCGCGGGTTCATTTCCATCACTGATCCTTTCTGTTGGCAACCGCAGTGAAACTGGGCGGCCTTCATGCTGCTCCGGCTCTTGAATGACGCCCTGGTCATGGAAACCAGTCTGCATGCCCGATACGGGACGCTGCTCCACTGACGCTTCGGGGCCTTCGTCGGGTCTTCCGGGAAACCACCGCCCTTCCCGCGGAACATTTTCGGGCTCCACAGAAGCACTCGTCTTTGTGGGCTGGCCGCCCTCATTTTTGCCAGAGGAAGCTCGAGGACCAGGACGCAGAGTGTCCGTTCCCGCAGAGCCGTTATCCTCATCCAGATGATTCCCTGTTGCTGCAGCATTCCTGGGGAGCTGCTCCGAGCTCTCGTTCACGGTTCGGGCGCTGGCCTGGCGGAGTCGCACTGCGGCGACGCGGGAACTTTGCCGTCCCCCGCCACCCCAACATTTCTCCAGATGTTGCGCATATCGAGCGGCTGAAACAGAACTTTTGCAATGAAAACAGACGAGGACACCCTCACGGGCTGCTTGCCGAGCCTGCGTACATCCATTCAAAGGCGTTTCTACGGTATCTTCATCCAACAGGCTAGTCATGCGAAGCGCTTCGAAGAGCGGACTGTGGATGCGTGCTCGATCATTGGTGCGTAGAATGCGCGAGAAGTACTCCTCTCGAAAAGCTTCCTCACAAGCTTCACGGAAGATCGCATCCGTCAAGAGGTTGTACACGTGCAGCACGCAGGAGAGCTGCTCTAGCATGGACAGCCATGCAGGCCTATCAGGTTGTGGAGCGCGGCTTTGGTCGGCATCCGCAACACTTTCCCAAGTGCTCGCAGGTGCGTTCCCAACACTGGCGAGGTCCTGCTTCTGCTTCTCGTCTGAATTGGTGACCAGCGGCATCGGATGCGGCTCAGTCACCTCTTCACAATCCATGATGGCAGAGCTTGTCCAGGGCTTTCGTTGTTTGCAGGCTCGGAGCAGCTGCTGCAGCAAGTGCAGGTCCTGCACGCGCTCTTTTTCAACGGAGGATACGCGCCGCGGCGACTGGTCGACGGCCTCGTCTTCACGGCGGCTACCATCTCGAGACTGTGTCGTCACACCGAGTCCACCAGGAGTGTGGTCCTCTTCGACGGAAACGCCTCCGTGCTTGTTCGTCGGAAGCTGCTTGTGTCGGCGGGTGCGCCGTTCTGGCACTACCGACGGCTCCGAGGCCGGCGTCTCGTCGGAGCGCCCGGGACTGGATGCCTCAGCGAGGACCGAGGAGGTATCTGCTGAGGGCGAAGGCGAGCGCGTCTCATCCTTGGCTGATTGAGCGCTAGCTGCGTCGCTCTCTAGCAGCAAACGGCCTCGTTTTGGGCGAACACGAGAACCACGACTTAGGCCCGATGCACGGGCACCCAATCTACCCCGCGGCATGCTCGCAGTTGTTCATAAGACAGAAGGAGCTCCCCGTATAAACGCCCCAAACCGTTGTTCAAGAAAATACGAGAGCGTTCTTTGCGCTGAGGTAGCACGAATGTGCCTAGTCCGGCGAGAGGCGCGCTGCCTGCGGGAACCTCTGACCTCAAGCCAATAGCAGCAGCAGCAGCTGGGGCTTTACGCGACACCTGGGTCTTTCGTGTACAGGAGTGTCCAACGTCCAGATCAAAGATCTGCTTCTTAATCGTTTACCAGGCGACTCGTCCGCGAACTTTCTCAAACGCAAAGCTTGAGAGTACGCGTCAAGTCGCAGGGCTAAGTGCCGGAGCGCCCGGCAGAAAGCGCTTGTACCTCAAGCCACAGACCGGTTGCCACTCCCTTTCTTTTCGCTTGACCAGCGACTATTCCTCAGCACCGACCTGCAGATCCTGAAATCACTTATACCCAAACGCAAGGTGCGCAAGAAAAGTGCTCTCCACAGTGGAGCTGCGGTACAGCCAAAGAGCTATGGAAGCGGTATGGACGGGCGCGTCCTGCGCTGAGGCAGTCGAGCAGAGCCACGGGCTCTACAACGTGCACCTGTCTGAACGTTGATATCCGCTTTTCCGGAGCTGTGTTGTTACTGCGTCCTTCTGGTGCCATTAAACGCTTGTAAACCAGCGAGGAGACGTTGTTCTCGCTTCGAAACTCTTTACTATGAGTACAAGTCAAGTCATCGACTACATCATTCGCAAGCTCATTGAAGCCTACGAAAACGACGAGGCCGTTTCGCTGGATCGGTTAAAACTAGAAGCTGCAAAGCATTTCGGTGTTAATGGAGTACCAAAGCTCATGGACATAGTGGCTGCTGTGCCAGACGAATACCGCGACGTACTCGTTCCACAGCTGCGCGTCAAGCCGGTACGCTCGTCGTCGGGAATCATCATCGTTGCCGTGATGTCGAAGCCGCACCGTTGCCCTCACATCTACACGACCGGCAGCGTCTGTATTTACTGTCCAGGGGGTCCCGACTCGTCTTTCCCGTACTCTGCTCAGTCCTATACTGGGTTAGAGCCGACGAGTATGCGAGCGATTAGGGCGCGTTACGATCCCTACCTTCAGGTACGCTCTAGGATCGATCAGTTGCAATCGCTTGGTCACGCAGCTGACAAAGTGGAGTTTATCATTCAAGGCGGTACGTTCATGAGTTTGCCTGCAGACTACCGGGATTGGTTTATTCGTAACCTTCACGACGCGCTCTCGGGACACGCGTCCATGAGTGTTGCCGAGGCGGTCCGCTACGGCGAGCAGAGCGCCAGATACAAGTGCATAGGGCTCACCATAGAGACTCGTCCAGACTTTTGCCAACGAACACATCTAGACGCGATGCTGCAATACGGTTGCACCCGTTTAGAAATAGGGGTGCAGAGCGTCTACGAGGATATCGCGAGACTGACCAATCGGGGTCACACGGTTGAGGCCGTCATCCGCTGCTTCCAGCTCGCCAAGGATGCCGGTTACAAAGTTGTCGCCCACCTGATGCCAAACCTCCCGGATATGGATCGAGAGCGTGATGTCGAGTGCTTCCGGGAGTTCTTCGAGAACCCGGCCTTTCGCGCCGATGGTCTGAAAATATATCCGACGCTGATCCTGGCAAACACGGGCCTCTATGAGCTGTGGCGAGCGGGAAAATATCGCAGTATGCCACCTCCTGAGCTTGTTGATCACGTTGCGGAGCTCTTGTCTCTAGTACCACCATGGGTACGAGTCTACCGCGTCCAGCGTGATATTCCGATGCCGCTGGTCACCAGCGGTGTACAGTTTGGCAACCTTCGGGAACTGGTGTTAGCACGAATGCGCGACCTGGGACTACGTTGTCGAGACGTGCGGACTCGTGAAGTTGGTATCCGGGAAATCCATGAAGCAGTTCGACCGCAATCTATTGAACTTGTTCGGCGCGATTATGTGGCGAATGGTAGCTGGGAGACCTTCTTGGCCTACGAAGATCCGGTACGGGATATTTTGGTAGCACTGCTTCGACTGCGGCGCCTCAGCAAAGAGACAACGCATCGGATGGAACTGCGTATTGAAGACACAGCTGCCGGGGATGATTCGAGCAATAGTGGCGTTGGGCAAGGCACCGGTTGCTCTGTGGTGCGCGAGCTCCACGTCTACGGGACAGTGGTGCCCGTTCACGAACGAGACCCGACTCGATTTCAGCATCGGGGCTTCGGTACGCTCCTCATGGAAGAAGCGGAGCGGATCGCTCGCGAAGAGCATCGCAGCTGCAAGCTCGCGGTTATCTCTGGCATTGGCACTCGAAACTATTATCGCAAACTGGGTTACACACTCGAAGGGCCCTATATGGTGAAGTACTTGGCAGCGGGTATTGCGAAGGTCTCGCCCAGCGGTATGTCCAGTTGTATGGGCGAACAGATACGCGCAGATATGGCTGTTTCCGTGTAGGTTCCTCTATCTGCTGGCTGTGGAGCGTGGAGATAACCCCAGGCCATGCCAGACGACAGCTTCCGTTCACCAAATCAGCGTGGATGCTGGGAAGGCTCCACGCTACATCTACGGTCAAGTGGTGCACCTTGGATGCATCCAAGGTGGTATTAGACAATAGTATCCCATCATTAGCTCCGAGCATATCCAGGGAAGCTTTGAGCGCAGCATGCGAAGCCCAGCTCCTGCGTTGTAAAGGCGCTGCTCGCTAGAAACATTTTGTTTCCAGCTTCTCATGCAGATGCAGGTGAAACTGGTTTTCTAAATGGTGTCATCCATCGGCAGTGAGTGACTGAAGCACACATGACTCCTGTGCCGACTGAACGAGGTCAAGCGCTCGGTACCTATTGAGCTGGGGACGACGCATCTGCCTGGATTCATTTGCTGCAGAACCGCGATGCTGTGATGAGGCGTTCCCATCGAGACAAGGACATCGTGCACGGCAGGCGCCTAGCTTCTTCTGCTTCCGCTAAAGCGCATCTCCGCACATTGCATCGCTGGAGTATAAACTGCTCATCTAGAATTTATGCGGCAAAACTTGCAACGCCCAGTTCTCCGCGTCAGAACATGTACGTTTTGCGTGCCTCATCGCAACGCTCACGAAAAGTACCATGTTCAGCAGTCGCTGCAGAGGCCTGCCCGCAGTGCGCCCTCCGCCCTAGTTCGGTAAGTGGCTGCATTCGAGCGAGTCGTCATCTGTGCCGAAACCGCATGAAGGATGCGCAGACCCTACGAGAAGTTTTTCTATCCAATGGAACGCATGAAAACATGCGCCCTCGACCCCCATATCAGACATACATGGAACGGGCCCACAGCGCTCAATCGGGCGTACACACGAAATGCGGAGCATCTCGTATTTGTCATGAACAAATGACCCGGTAGGCCTCTTCCGACACAGCGTACTTGCTCTCGTTCGCACCTCGGGCTTTTTGGACACGCCAGTCTCTCTGGACCCCGCAGTTCCACGGTCTCCCGTCGAAGGATGCTCGTGGCAGCGCCCGAGTCCCGATCTCACAGCTGCCGGCTGTTGTCGATGCAGTTCATCCACAGGCGAGACTTGCAATCCATGCTTCGCTTGCCAGCTTCGTCTTCTTCGAATACAGCGTCGATGCGCTTTGCGCAGCGGTCGCACTCGACTGCTGTTGACGGGTACGCCACATGTCCAGCGCACACCCGTCACCGAGTGCAGCGCTGTGCGGCGTGAAGGACTCCTCCAGTGCTCGGTGCATGCCCCTGACGAATACAGAAGGCGTCGCTCGATGCCGTGCTCCGTTGCCGCGCCCGGTACCGTACACTGTCGTCACGAACGTGTTCAGGGCGATCCCCTCGGCGAGTACGCTGTCCGCGGCAGACGCAAGCGAAGGCTTCTGCATTACGCAGAGGATCTGTGAAACGCGGTGCTGTCCGTGATAGAGCACGGAGCAGACGGAAGCTTCACACTCGAGAAGTCGTCGACGTACTCCGAGCCGTTTCCGATCCCTGGTTGCAAAGCGGTGACACAGGCTCCGCTGGAAGCGAGTGCCGGGAGAGCTGGTATCCGAGTCCGAGACCGTTCCCCATGGACGGGCAGGAGCCGAGCACCCATGGACGTCCNTGCCCTGTGGGGTACCGTGCTTGCGTCGAACGCCGTCTCAGCGGTGTTAGCAAGGAGCCGGGCGATATGTCTCCTCGGCCGAGTTCGACGCTCTGACTTGCGAAGTACGGTGAGCGATCGGCTCGAGCTTGTGAGCAAGTCGTTAACGGACGGCGTCGACGAACGTTCCGAAAGCGTCCAGGTGCTTGAGGTGGCGCGCCCACTGGGTTGCCTCGGAATAGCAAGGTCGAAAACCTGAAGATTGGATACTCGGAGCGGGCTGCAAGTGAAGATAGAAGAAGAGAGGCGTCTAGCGCGTATGCATACAACGGTAGTATCGATTCGTTTACGATGCCTTGTTCGAGGGTGTCCCGAATCGTCTCGATTCTGGTGACGTAACGAGTTGCAGCGGCACATCGTTGAACGTGTCGCTCCGCGAGAAAGAAGAACCACCGACCTAGAATCCTGAGAGTGTATACGAATCCGTAAGCATTTTATTGGTGCTCCATGAAAGTCAGCGCTCTGCATCTGAACAAGTTCAGAGGGAAATCTAAATGCAGGAACAGGGTGTGCAGTTCTTTTGTAGACTTATATCTGACGCGGATGCAGGACTGTGTGAACACTGAGCAATACAAAAAAACGTTCAACGGCCATGGAGGGTATACAGACATCCTCCCTCGCAGACGCCGCCCAGCCTTCTTCGACTGGCTCCCCTGCTATCGGCTTCAGTTTCTCCTTGTACATTTCGTGTTGGAAAAGTTGCCCCACGAAGTTCGCACGTGTCAGCTTCCCCGGTCTCGTCTTCAGCACCACTCAACACCTGATATCCTTGACGGCGTTGAAGTCTCGGTTCACGAACTCCACGCGTTTTAGTATCTGGTGGAGCTCATTCAGGCGGGGCTTCTTCGAACTCGCGCCCCCTGCGGCATGTGCTGCTCTATCAGCTGTCCGAGGTTTTCCAACGCCGAACCGCTCCGTTGCCTTCTCTCAATATCAGCCNTCGGAAGTGTAAACCCCAGATCAGCCTGTGTTTTGCTCGTTCGGAACACAGCTATCGGTACCGCGACCAAGCGCTGCGAGCTCTCCTTGTACGCGCGCGCCAAAAGAACCAATATTCTCCCTTTTTGGGGCAAGCAGTGCCCTGACCAGTTTCCCGCTAAAAGCTTTTGACCCTCATCCTCGTTTAAGGTGCTCAGCTATCTCAAGAAATCGACACTTGTACGCTTCTTCCTTTCGTACAAACACATACGGTGGCGGGGTGGGGGCCTGTCCGCCGATGCAGACCGCCTTCCACAGCTCGTCGGTATGAGTGTTTTGAACTTTCCTGTACTCACGAACAGCTTCAAACTCCGCTCCTCGAAACGTGACTTTCTTCATCGCATCCCGGTACTTATTTAGTGCCGGTTGTTCAGTCGTAACTTGTTTCGACGGCTCCGTCATACCCGACTATCGGTAGTTTCAAGCTCGCTAGACCTCCAACGGATGCATCTCATTCTGGCGCAGGTTGTCGCCAATACTATTTTTCCATGGACAAAACGTTTACGTAGGTCAGTGTTCTCCGATTATGCGCATTTTCCTCTCTTTTTGTGGGTTTTTCAGTGCACGCTGAAGTATCCATCAAAACGCCCTACCTCCAAGTTGCATCACCCATACTTTTTCTCGGATATTCTGGTCGTTTCACACTTTGTATCGTGTGTGCCTAGTGCCTGCGGAAAGCGACAGCAATGGCGCCTATAGCGCCGGTGCGGTCGCTGTACGGAGACAATGGCGTTGTCGTAGCACAGAGGGCGTTGGCTCGAGGGTCGCCAATGCGATCTGCCAAATATGGAGGTGCGTTTATCGAGCGTGCTGTATGGAAAAAAAAGGACAGAAACGAAACACGAACTAGCAACGAGATAACAACTTCGTTCCTGCCTCTCCGGTAAACCTTAAAATGGGNAAAAGGTTTACGTATTGGCGAAAGGTCCCGCGAGCCAGACGANTCTACCGGGCTTGCGCTCCGTGCTTCTCCCAGTAACGGATGGTGTTGTGAGATCTAAGCAGCTCGTCCGAAACGCAGTTTATTCTGAGACCCGGAGCGAGCATGCTGCATCTGGGCCTCGGCCTGGTTTCGNTAAACTCTTATGAAATCGCTTCGCGCTGTCGCGGGCAGAAGGTCTGTCTGTGCAGCTTGCAGGCTCGCAGCATAGTTATGGATCCCGATTCCATGTCGTATGAAACACACCTCGAGCCGACGCCGTCTGTGGTATGGCAATGCCGCCCTGTCTCCATGAGGCATCCGCTCCAGCTGCATAGGCGCAAAGGCGGACCCTCAAAGCAGGCACTCCGCGGCCGATAGAACGTACAAAAAGACGAGTACATCCCAGAACAGTTGATGGAACTTGGATGCAGGGTGCAGCAGCATGATCGACACTTTCCCGAAAGCCAATATCGGTTCCGCACTCTGGGATCCATGGTCAATGGAAACGATTTGTTATTGGAAGAAAATCCGTCCCACGCTTGGGCGCAGCGATGGACATGGTATCCTTCCTCCCTGGGTCCACGCTGACGACAACGTCGTTCACCTGTACTCCATACATCGCGGGGCCCGCCTCTTTCTTTTCATGCTTCGTCATAGGCGACAGCGAAGACAGAATAGGACGAGCCACCCTCAAGCGCCAGCAGTGAACGCACATGGATATTCCGTATCGCGTTCGATCGTTCACGTGAATACCTTTTTCTTTCTCGTGTCGAGCCGTTCCAAAACGAGGATATTCTTTCAATACGTTTCCCGCTTTTCGCCTGTGAACTCCGTGCTGCTTACATCGGACCCGGACTTGTCTCCTTCATGATGCCGTAAAGGACTCTGGAGTTGATGGTCCCAATGTGTGACTTGATGTTGGATGACGCAGCGACGTCAAAGCGCTTCTCCAGAAGCGCAACCTTCCGTTTCACCGAATCTGCATCATTATTTTCAACAATATCCATATCCGTCTTGCGTTCGAGCTCTCGGTTCGAAAACACGAAACAGAGCAGAATAAGGGGATAACATCTTTTTTCATATCCGATGCCTTTTCTGCATGGTTGACCAGCCCCAGAACCGCGCAATGCTCTTGAATAGCTGTATGGATCACAGAATCGTCATTCGTGATACTGTGTGACGTATCGTCGTTGACGGAATCAGTTTTGCCTTCATCCCGACGATCGTTCATGATGCCATTGATACTGGCCCATATCTCTTCTTGGGAGAGAGGCCTGGTTAGAGCGCAAAGCCGGAGCGTATCATGAAGTGTTTGAGGTTCATGGTGAATACGGTTCTTCAGATTCGTGAGGTACTTCGTCGCCCCGTGTCCGCAAATACGCGAGTCAAGCCTGTATCGAGAACCGCTGGAGCGGTATTCGACGTAATCTTCGTGGAGGCGTGTACTCCCTCATTTCTCCTCAGCGTTTCCACTGTTCAAACCATAAGGTGGCCGATAAAGGTCGAGCTGACAAAGTCTCCCGGAATATCAACTGTCTGGCTGTGCTTGACGTCGTCCAGCATCTCCTTCACCAAATGCTGTAGTCCTGAAGAAATCTTTTTCATACTCGTGCAGCAGGACGCGAAACGGTTTCTGATAGCCTCCCGCAAATTTTGCATGTAGGAACCCTTGATAAGCCCATGAAGATAGACTTTCACCACCCTCTCGCCGTATTGTTGTCTTTCGAATTGCTTTTGGTGTCTGGCCTCCTGCCTCAGCTTCTTCGTCGTCTCCTGTTACTCTGGGTTCGACACTGTTTTCCGTATTTTTACGGCAGCAGGCGACACCAGGTCTCTGGGATCCTCGACTTGAACGAACATACTTTTACATTGGATTTTTATCTCTCCAAAATCAACGCACTTCTTTATGCCCATGGATGACGAACTTCCTGGAGGGTCTAGGACTTGACGAAGGAATACATCATGTGCTCCTGGTGTATTTCGGTTTGCTTAACGCTTCAGCGATTCACCCAGTGGTGCGATCATCATGTCTCACGATAGATAACGTTCCTTCGATGTGCTGAACCATGGAGAGTACGGAGGAATGAAGCGTAGCTCTATCCCGATAGAATCGGTAACAACTCCAACGCAAGAGAAAGGTGAAATCAAACCTACCCCAATGGAGAGAGCGCTGCCAGGCTTCAGGGGAAATTCTTCAATGATTCGACGAACTAGGTGCTGTGGTATGAGCCTTCTCTATGCGCGAAACTGAGACCTTCAAACGAATCCAATGCAGCTAGAACGAATAAGCGCAAGGTTCTCTCCAGTTTCAATTTTACATACAACGGGCACCCTGCTCTGCGAATACCCATATACGCTCCGATCGTTTCGTCCGAAGTGAGTCTCATCGACTGAAAAAGCAAAATAAAGTCCCTTTGTTTCGTACTGATCGGGACGTTAACGGAACCTGTCATTCTGATTTCGGTGGAAAATGGCCGTGCACGAGCTAGGATTCTATCTTGCGACTTTATCCCAGCGATTTCAGGATCTCACGAACAAGCTGTTGAGAAATCGAGACGCCCGTGGCGGCTTCAGTCGCCACCACTGCCTCCTGTAAGATGATAAACGTGTTGTTTTCTTCCATTGACAGCAAGCACGCTTTGAAAATACCGGTTTTTGACGCGGAGCGCATCTACTTTCTTTCAGAGTTCTCTAGCCATCTGAGTACTGTGGTATGACCGACCTGAAGGAGGAATGCCGTCCTTCTTGCACTGTACAGTAAAGATATATACCCTAGAGACAATTTTCTACGGTCTATACGGTACATTGTATCATGATTTCGATCTCCTGCTGTACACCGCAGCGAGGATGGAACAAAACTGAGCTGGAAGACTGAAATTGGCTGTCTGACCTGGTTTGCACTGCATGACGCGAGTCGCGGGATACATTTTTCCTGTGCAACGTTCAGTCAAAACTACTTGAAAATCCAGCCGAGTTAGCTTGGCTTTGCGGACTGCAGGAGGTGGACGCACCCCCGCGAGGTCATCGCTTACCGCGGGGCGTACTGGACCCCAACCGGGGTTGGACTTCGTGCTCGCGCTCAACAATGGCGCTTCAATCAACTCGGGGAAAGAAAAACATTGGCATGCCAGACGCAGTCACTAGCCCGCTTGTCCCTGATGACGACTCTTTAGCGCTAAAGCAGGCTGTCTCGCTCCTCATGCGCCAGAACGGTGTGTTGGTGTTGCACTTTTGCCGCTCACGGAAAGCGAACTCGAAACACTTCCCCGAGTGGTGTGCGCTCGAGTTGCAAGCACTATGCCTGCTGGGACGTGAAGCAGAAGCTGTTCGCTTCGCTCGGGAACTTTTACATAAGAACGACACTGTCGGGTCGGCGTGGAGGTGCCCTCCACTGGTTCGGTGTTGCTTCAGTGTTCTGGCCAATTTCTTAGAACCGGACGAGGCTGCGTCGATAGCCAAAACGTGCTTGGAATCCTTCTTCAACTCAGTGGAAGCATCGCGCTGGGGCGAAGCGGACACGAGGGACCTGCTCGAGCGGGTCTGGCTCCGTGGCGTGCTCTTCGGCGAAGCGCTGCGCTTTCCGGGTCGTGAACAGCGGCGGGCTTGGCTCGAAAGACACCTTGCAGTGCTCGAGCATGCCATGAGTACTTCTTCCGCTGAAGGTTCAGATGCACTGACGCATGCCCTGCATCAGTGGGTCTCGAAGGAGGCGTTGCAATCCCTGGCGAAGCGATGCATGACCAGCGACGCAGAACTCGACGAGCAGTCGACCCTCGAACGGAATGAGCTTACGAGTCGCACTTGCGCAGCGGAAGACGAGACAACCCTGCGCTATTCTACCGATGAACGCGGACAAGTTCTCAATGCGCATGTACGAGCTGCAGATGAGTCGGGGGCTGCTTCATGGTTGCCTATGGGAGTTTCGGCATCATTGCAGCGATTACGCCACAGGTTTCAGCATGATCCTGCATTTGTTGCCGATTTCGTAACCTACACATGTGCTGGTATTGCTGCTCTTGGCTGGCTCATCTACGCTCACCGGACCCGTCAGCGGAAGCGGCTGCAGACCCCGGGCACTCGAATCGCGGCTAGAGGTTCGAATCGTTTCTGGCGCAGTGCCCGGGACCTGCTTCGGAGCGCGCTCTTTCTCGGTGTCTAGATATGCAGCTCGTTACTTACATGCGCTGACCACAAAATCGATGTGTGATGTCTCCGAGAAATATAAGATGAATCGAATATGCTGGGGAGGCATGATGCTTCGCTTGAGAACCTCACGCTTTACGTCAGTTTTGGGGCCTTGGTGCAGCGATGGACCAACAGGTAGCGCTTGATGCTGTCTGGGCGACAAGAGACGTTTTTGTCTCCGTGTGCTCTACCAGAAAAGCATGGACATGCGCTCAAACACAGATTCGACACACACGCACATATAGACGCACAGCATTGTACAGACATCGCAAAAACGGTGCGACGCTTCGTCGTCCATTGTCGTGACGGTGGCGGCTACGTACTTGTCTTTGATCTACCAACCGGGTTGAAATTGGTTCGAACATCAAGGCAGCGCATGTGGCAGCATCGGGTACTTACCTCGTAATCGATTCCAGTTGCTCGCTTAGCGCTATATGCAGCGGGAGACAACCGGTCATAGAGCCCGCTTTCGATCATGGTGCACCTTCATGCCCATTGCGTTCAAGATCCCCAGGTTGACGCAGGTTCTTCGAGCACACGTGAATCGATAAACAACGCAGCCTTTGGACTCCTCGCTTACAGTTTTTTTATGCATGACATTGGTGTCCCTATCCATGACGAGCAATGTAGCGGGCACCGGTGCAGCACTACGCCTGCTGGGGCACAGCGCAGCCGGCCCTGAGGGCACAACGCGACGTGTGCCGTCTAGGCAGCCCGGTGGCGTACGGAATCTGGGACAACACTGGATAAATCTGTCTATGCTCGATGCGCGACCTGCAGGGTGCTGGTACCATTGCCCGGTAACTCATGTGCGGAAACGAGGCTCTTTAGCGCGTGTCGACGGTAAAGACAGAGGATGGAGCAGATCGAGCAAGGAACTTCAAATATATCTCTCGATGATTACTTAAAGATGAGCGAAGAAGAACGGCAACAGCTTCCGAAAACTCGCTTGAAGAAACTGCAACGACAGGCGGCTCTGGCGGAGCGCAAAGCGGCGCGAGCGGCAGAGCTTGCAGCCAACGCTGCAATAGAGCAACGCGAACGACTAGAAGAGGCCCGGCAAGTGAGGATAGAGCTTGATTCGGCCCTGCCAAAGCCGCTGATCTGCAAACTTCGGGACATTTTCGCTTCTCCGGAGAAGTTCGTCGACCAGCGTGTGTGCTTGGCCGGCTGGGTGCATCACTGGCGCATGGACGGAAAACGTCTCGCATTCCTGGAGCTGCGCGATGGAACGGGTTTCATGCAGTGCGTATTATCGAACGAGTTGTGTATGACTTATGATGCGCTGACGCTCTGCCGCGAAGCCAGCGTGCGAGTCTGGGGCACCGTTCGCCACGACGCCCGCGCCAAAGGCGGTCTCGAGCTGCATGCGGACTTTTGGGAGCTCGTGGCACCCTCCACACCCGAGATAGAGATGGTGCTCACCCATGAATCCAATCCGGATATTCTACTGAACAACCGACACCTGGTGATTCGCGGCCGCCGAACGTCGACGACCTTGCGACTCCGCTCTCTCATAACGCAATGCTTTCGTGAGCACTACTTCCAGCGCGGGTATGTGGAACTCGCTCCGCCTACGATCGTGAATACCATGTGCGAAGGCGGCAGCACGCTCTTTAAGCTTGACTACTTTGGTACCAATGCCTATTTGACCCAGAGCAGCCAGATGTATCTGGAGAGCGGCATTCCGGCTGTCGGAGACTGCTTCTGTGTATTGCCTTCGTATCGAGCTGAGCTGAGCGATACACGCCGCCATTTGGCTGAGTTTCATCATATCGAAGCCGAAATGCCGTTCATAACGTTCGCAGACTTGCTGGACGCTATCGAAGATCTCGTATGCGACGTCATCGCTCGAGTGCTCGCCAAGGCCGGTGACCTCGTCCGGGACCTCAACCCTGAGCTCGTGGTTCCGCGACGACCGTTCCGTCGCCTGACCTACGCTGATGCGATTGCGTATTGTCGGGAGCACGAAATCTACAAGGACGAGGAACAGAAAATTCACTTCGAATACGGAGATGACATACCTGAACGGCCGGAACGACTTATGACGGATCAGATCGGTGAGCCGATCTTCCTCACGCATTTTCCGGTTTCCATGAAGGCTTTTTACATGCAGCCGTGCACCGATCAGCCGGATTTGACGGAAAGCGTAGATTTGTTGATGCCGGGAGTCGGGGAAATCGTTGGCGGCAGTATGCGCATCTGGCGATACAAGCAGCTCATGGACGCATATGCCCGTGAGCAGATCGACCCCAAGCCGTACTACTGGTATACGGATCAACGCAAGTTTGGATCCTGCCCTCACGGCGGCTACGGGCTTGGACTCGAACGATTCTGTTGTTATGTGCTCGGAGTGCGACACGTGCGAGAAGTATGTCTGTATCCGCGATATCGTGGCCGAATTTCGCCATAAGCCAGGCGGTGTGCTCCTCGGACGCAATGACGAGGCAGAGGCGGTGCCTAGGCGATTTTGTTCTATACGTGGCGCCCGAATAATGATTCGCTACGCAGCTTCTTGGCAGTACTGATGCGTAAAAGAGGACGCACCTGGTCTGCTGTCTTTGGGGTATCCAGTACCATGACGACCCGAGGGTCTGCCCAGAACAGCTACGGAGCATGAGCAGCACACGCGGACGTCATTGCGCATTGTCCTCGAAGCGCATTTCGGGCAACGATGCCGCTGAACGTTAACGATGTATGAGATGGCGGGCTTCGTTCGCGAATACGGCCGCAGCTGATCAGTGTGAGTGATGCATCGCCATCGTCACGGCAATTGGTATCATCGCGGCAGCGGTCGCTGAGATGCACGTCTGCTGTCGAAGTGCGATATGCACAGGACAATGCACGCTGCTTCGACGGAAGAGACATACCTGGCGAAAATCGCTGATGACTCGTTGGAAACCCGTGGTGGACGCGCTGTCTCCGACGTCAACGAAGGTCAATGCCCGGGATGCGAACACTGCAGGATAATGTAGTAGCAGCTGCAAGGCAAGGCCNCGGTGCAACTGATCCCANANCGGATAGACGCGTTTCGCTGCGCTCGAGGTATACTCGTCGCGGTATCCGTCATGACTGGNTTGGACATCAGTTCGCATTGGACAACCCNTGAACCTTTTACGGATCACGACGGCGGATGAACCGCTCAAGTTGGAGCTCGAGGACTCGGGATCGACGCAGTCCGTGCACCGCATGGTGCCGCAGCGCAATATCCAGGCTGCAGAGATGGACCGCGCCCCAGAGACCCGCCAATCCAACCAGCATTTTGGCTACCCGAGTGGTAAAGAGACGACGCACGACGAGAACGCCTAGTCCAAGAATACTGACGAGCAAAAAGAGAAAAACGAGCAAAACACCATGGTAGATGCAAGTGACATAAAGCAAGGAATCAGTGGCGATGGCGTTTTTTCCAGTTGGCTTCCTGCTCACGCGCGCTTGCGGAAACGCAAGTAACGTCGCTTCGGCTGCCCCGATGCCGATCAGCACAACTCGCTCTATGAAAACGAGTGTTCTGGCTCGGCGCCATGGCATGACTGGAGCAGAGGCATCCGTCGCTGTGAACGACTCGGATGCCGGTGGTGTCATGCATCCAACGAAAACCCCAAACAGGGGAACAAGCACGCCCTCCGCGAGCTGAAGCCCCATCGCGATCATATTCAAGCAGATCCTGATCATGCGATTTCCGGCAGCATACCAGGAAACAGAAGTCGCGCTGGCACGTCGAAGCGCAGTCGACTCTGGTCCATCGATGCCGAAAGGATTCTTGCACCCGATGTGCAGCAGCAGACTGCCTACTGCTGCACAAAATGCGATCATATCCGCCTTGGTTGGATCTGATGATTCCGAGTCGGGGACGCATAACGCTTTAAGACCAGCGAATCCTGCATTTTGGTGCGCGGNCTTCGCTCGGTCTGGTGTTCGCTGCAATTCCGCAGCGCCAACTGCACTTAGTGTACTGGCGAGCGTCCAAAGCGCCGCTGGCCACCTATCCTCGCTCAGACTATCGTTGCAGCGACGCGTTGATCGGGGCGAGTCCCCTGTACCGGTCTGGGCGCTGCACAGTGCCCCGGGCTGCGTCTGGACATCATCACCCTGCTCGCAAGCATGTGGTTTGCGCTCGTCATTCGAGCATGAGTCATCGTATGGTGCGAAATTCTGCAGCTCATTCGCGGGCAATGCCCTTCTAGAGAAACGTAAACTGTTGACATCGGAGCGCGTTTCCCGCAAAACCGGCGTTGAACTGCAGCGCTCGTCGTTCAGCGTTCGCGAGACAAACCCCAGTAATGGTATTAGAGAAGGATCTTCTGATTTGCTTTGCTGATGCTTAGCGGGCTCTCGCTCATCCCTCGGGTAAGAGCGCTGCCTCCGAGCCGTCGACTGTGCGGCAGGGGCCTCGGGAAACGCACGTGTCGAAGTTGGACGCTGAAATGCGGTTTGAAAAGAAGTCAGCTGTGCATCTGCGCAAGCTTGTGATCGCGTCCAGTACCGCGTCCCAACGGTATGGGGACGCGTAGCCGTCACCTCGGTCAGTGGCCGCGTTTCAGCCGAGCGTTGTGGAAGCGTATCCCTGAGTGCCGTTAGTGGAAACGCACCAGCGAAGCGCTGATGAGGCGGCGCTCCCGTCAGCGTCGCTTCGCAGGCTTCTGACACCAGAGCCGCGGCCTCTAGCGGAGGACTCACCACAGAACGGCGGCGCCGCGGAAGCACCATGAGCCTGCAAGGCACCGATCGCCGCAGTGTACCCTGATGGCTACTCAGTAGCAAGGCTTGCTTCCCTAGTGGTGCAGCAGCAGACGCTGCGTACGACAGCGTACTTGGTTTCAGTGGACCGCGAAACGACAGGAATTTCACGTAGGGTCTTCGGAGAAGTTCTTCGGAACGATTTANAAAGTCAAGATCCAGCTCTTTTGCACTAGAAATACCGAGTAGGTTGCTAAAAAGCACCTTAATCGGACGCTTGGCTCCTGAACAGACACGACAGCAGTCGAGCGCGGAGTTTAGAAAACCCCGGGGGCAACTGCAGCTGCCGCGCGCATCGCGCATCACCTTCGGGTGGACTTTCGCTCTCGAGAAGCGTCATCTTCAGCGCGACATGTACCGCACTCCGGATACATCGTCAATGAAACAAAACATGTCCCACGCTCGTCTAGGGCAAATGAATATCCACTCGCAGACGCCTGCCAGTCTTTTTTGGTAGGCCTACTGCTATCGACTTCAGCTTCTAGTTGAATACTTCGAGCATGAGAGGCTGCCCGACAAATTTGGATCGCGTCAGCTCCTTGGTCTCGTATTCAGTAACCCATCTTTTGGTAGTGATGGCCGCGTTGAAGTCCCAGCGCACGTATTCCATGTATTAATTGCCTCTGGTTGACCTCAGTAGTGCAAGGATTCCGAAAACTCGCGCCCCCCTGTACCACTACAGACTCGTGGCCGTTGCGTCCAAGAGATACCTTTTCTGGTCTATGTCCTCGCTTGTTCGTCACTCACTCTTCTCCGCTCGATTGTCAGCGAGAAGAGGGCTTTTGCAATTATTTGTCGAAGTCGGCAATGACAATACTCCTGGACCCTCGACTTCCATGTCCATACCTACCCAATGGATTTTCCATTTCTCCATATGAACGCACATCGAAAGCATCTACTGAGATCCGGGATAAATCAATCGATTATGCGTACGTGGGTGCAGAACACAATGAAAGGTGAAAGCAGGAATGATGGAGAGTTAATGGCGAACGCATTGTTTGACTACGGGGTACGCAGGGCCAGCAGGATCACCGATACGTTCGCGTCCGCTGAAGCAGAAGCAGCAGGGTTCGAGCGCGCTGCAAACTACGGGGTGTTCCTGCTGGCCTCTGATCCGACGCGTATGCGTTTCTCGACCGTATGATGCCTACAAGAAACTGTTCTTTACATGGATGCTATCTGCCGATAGATGCTGATTTGTATAGATCCACATCACCAACTTGGGCGCTCATTCTATGCAACTCGCTTCTTTCTTGCGTCCTGTACGCGTTCTGAGGCGATAGATTGCCAATCGCCACCGTTCCGTGCCCAGCGACAAGCGAGTCGAATGATGCCTACAAGCACCATAGCACATTCGATTTACGACGTCGAAACTGGATGCTTCGCATGCCCGCGTTCGACACGTATATAGTACAGAGGCTGGCGCGTGCCCCGTGCACGATACC
>JGI24721J44947_10004802_pt1 | contig 18691 bp, 19 predicted proteins | sample YelNatPaOPGAMG01_FD_44947 | JGI IMG/M metagenome (IMG submission 44947) | reverse complement strand
CCATAGTTAATTCATAAAATCTTGCTCTTTTTAATATTTTTCTAGTTCTTTATTATCGATTAGAGCAATGTTTATTTTAAAAGAAAACAACTCACAAGATTAAATGATAGAGTTGCTAGCAGTTTTCAAAATAGATAGGCTTAAATAGACTAAACTATATATCCTTGATGAAAATTATAAAGAAATCCTTATTTTTAATTGAATTAAAACGAACTTATGTCCTTCCTTTTCTCTCTTCTAAAATTTAGAACAGCTAGTCTTCAGTCCTACCAAAATTTATATTTACTTATTTTGCATCATTTCTCTCTTATATTGCTTTAAAAACCTAACCATAAATTTGTGTTTTTCTTTTGCCATCTTCTTCCCACTCTGTGTTAGCATCATGTTTCTTAAATGCAGAAGCTTTGATGCAAAATGCGAGATTGGAGAAGAATCAACTAATCTTTCATGTGATGTATTTTTTGGAGGATTTTCAGGATTAAAGTTAACTTCTCCTAGTTCTTTTGAGCCATAGGCCCCTGCATAAGCAAAAGCTCTAGCTATGCCTCTTGCTCCCATTGCCTCAAGTAAGTCGGCATCATGCAACACTTTTGCTTCTTTTGACTTTGGTCTTATTCCGCTTATCCACGATTCATAAGAAGCTTCGACTATAACGTCGTATACTTTTTCAATAAAATCTTCATTGTAACCAACTTTCCTTAGAATTTCTTTAGCTTTTTCAGCCGATGCAACGTAATGTGGCTTATTTCTGGATTCCTTCCTGGAAACTACGTCGTGTAGGTAAGCAGAAACAAGTACCACTTCTAAATCCACTTTTTCTCTTTTTGATATCTTTTTTGCAATTTTAGCAACACACTCTACATGATCAAAACGATGTGCTAAATCTGAGTTTCTGACTTCTCTCCTTACGTAGTCTATTACTTTTTTCAAATAATCTTCCCTTATTTTATTTTCTTTATGATTCATTAACGGCGAGTTTTTCACCATAGAATTTAAAGATTTTCTTAAAGATAAAGCTCTGTTTTACTTTATTTACGAGTAAACTAGCTGTCGTGTGCTAATCCAATTAATTCTTCCAACCCAATTTTTTCTTCTTTAAGATATTCCTCTAAACCCTCTATCAACTCCTTGAATATGGTTGTACCTTTCTTTTCAAGTGCGGAACCAATCTGCACAGCCGAAGCACCCGCTAGGAAAAATTCAACTGCGTCTTCCCAGCTTTCTATACCTCCAACACCTACTATTGGCTTCCTGGTTTTTTCGTAAAGCTCGAACACTAAAGCTAAAGAAATTGGATGTAAGGCTCTTCCAGATAGACCTCCAAATTTGTTGCTTAGTATTGGTTTTTTTGCTTTTACATCTATTACCATTGCCCTTATAGTATTTGAAACAACAAGTGCATCACAACTTTCAAGCGATTTTATTAGTCCTAGTACCTCATTTCTATAAGGTGGAAGCTTACAAAACACAGGACCATCAAAGTTATCCTTCACGCTTTTTACTATGTTTTCTGTTAAACCCATATCGCTAAATACTTCTAGCCCAAGCTTTTCCGCATGAGGACACGAAAGATTTATTTCTATAGCGTCTGCAACTTTCTTAAACGCTGCTGCCATTTCTTTTGCTTGTTTTGGTTCGCTTGGGGCAATACTTACGATTACTGGCACTTTAAACTCCTCCTTAGATGATGAAAGTTCTTTCGAAAACTCCTTAAATCCAGGGTTTGGGAGTCCCATTGCGTTAAGGTAGCCACACTTTATTTTAACGAAGGTTGGATTATCGTAACCTTTTCTTTCTTCGTAAGTTATTGACTTTGTTACAACTGCTCCTGCTCCAGCTTCCTGCAACCTTCTTAACAACGAAACAGTTTGGCCTAGTACTCCAGAAGCGTTCATAAAAGGATTTCTTAAGGTAATCCCAGATATTTTTGTCACAAGTTCCAAGTCTTAATCATCACCTTACCTTTTGGACTAGATAAAACACTTCCTTCTTCGAACACTTTTTCCCCTCTTAAGAATACTGTTCTAACTTTTCCAACTACTTCCATATCCTCAAATGGTGAAAACTTTGCTTTTGAAAAAAAGTTACTGGCTTTTATTCTCCATCTTTCGTTTTGTCTTACTATTGTTAAGTTAGCAAACGAATTCAACTTTATTTCTCCTACGTTAGGAATCCCAAAACGTTTTGAAGGTTTTAACGTTAAGGCTAGTATCGTTTCTTTTAAGGATATTTCTCCTGATTTAACTAATTTAAGTAAAACAGGAAGAGCTGTTTCTAAGCCTGGGAAGCCTGGAGGAATTAAGTCATATTCTTCAGATTTCTTTTCTTCTGTTGAGTGCGGAGCATGGTCAGTAACTATAGCCGTTACTTTTCCTTCATTTAAAGCCTTTCTTAATGCTAGGATGTCTTTCTCACTTCTAAGAGGCGGGTTGGTTTTTGCGATTCCCTTAAACTCTTCAACCTTTTTGTTAGTAAGCGAGAGATGATGAACTGTAACTTCAAAAGTTAACTTCTTATTGAATTCACTTTCGCTTAACAATCTTCTCAATGCTAAATCTGATGAAAGATGAACAACATGTAAGTTCTTCGATTTTAACAGTTTTAAGCAAAGTTCTACTCCATTTAGTTCTGCTATTTCATCTCTTATCCTGCTATGGTTTTCTACTTTATTCTCGATCTTAGCTTTGTTTGCTTCAATTCTTTCTAAGTCTTCGCAATGTACGGTAAAAAATATTTCTTCTTCATTTGTCAAAATTTTTTTCTTTTTTTCATCTTTGCTTAGCAACCTAATGTCCTCAGGGTATAATTTTATACTGAAGCCTCCTTCCCTTAGTGCTTTTATTGAATTAACAGGGTTTTCATTTAGGCCGATATGAAATCCAACATCACAAAATATTTTTTCCTGCGCTCTCTCCTTTGCACTTTGCAACATTTCTATGCTTGAAATTGGAGGCTTTGTGTTTGGCATAGCTAGTAAAGTTGTATAGCCTCCCGCAATAGCTGCTTTTGTTCCGCTTGAGAAGTCTTCCTTGTAACTTTGTTCAAAGTCTCTTAAGTGTACATGAACGTCGACTAATCCTGGCAATATTAGGTTATCTTCAAATCTATCAATGGTGTATTTAGTGGCACAGAACTTCTTGGTAGAATGTCAAGTATTCTTCCTTCTTTTATAACAACTGCTGCTTCATGAAACTCATTGTCGATCCAAACTTTCCCAGAAACAGCAATACTCATTTTATCTCAACCTCTTTTCCAGATTCAGACCTCATTGTCTTTCCAAAGTTTGAATTTATCAGAACCTCTCCACTAAATACTGGTCCATCCTTACATGCCAAAAGTCCCTGTGGTTCAAGAACACAAGAACCGCAAACTCCTGAAGCGCATTTTATTATTCGTACTATGGAGGCTTCACAGTAAATCTTATTCCTAACAGAAGTCTCAACTACTTTTCTCATCATCATTTCAGGTCCAGTAGTTAGTATTACCTCTGGTAAAAATGAACTTATAACATTTTGAAGGTCTTTTGTGACAACTCCAGAGTATCCAAAGGATCCATCTTCAGTGTAGGCAAAAACTTTTTTTGAGTATTTATTAAAATCTTCCAAAAAGACCAAGTGTTTTCTACTTTTTCCTCCATAAATCGTTATAACTTCTGCATTTAGTTTTGACAAGTTCCTCGCTGCCATTAGTATTGGTGCTGCTCCAGTTCCCCCTGCCACAAGTAAATATTTGTTCCCTCTACTAAGATCAAAAAAATTCCCAAATGGGCCTCTAAAGTATGCATAACTTCCTACTTCTAAGTTTACAAATTTATTGCTTGTTGCTCCAACATCTTCAACTAAGAGTTGTAACTTTCTATCATCACAAATGGATGGAGAAAGAGGTATTTCGCCATAGTTTGGGAGCCATGCCATTATATATTGCCCAGGCTTGCAACTCATATTTTCATCTAAATCGAATTCTAGTATTGCTATTTTATCAAGAGGTTTGTTATTTAATTCTAATTTCCCACGTACGTAGTACGACATTTCAAGTCTCATAAGATAAATTTTGTTATCTCTTCCGAGGTTAAAGTTGCTCCACAGTAGATACATTCAAGGACTATCTTTAATCCCTTTACAACCTTAAGCTTTGGAAGAATAGGTTCATCTTGCTTATTTGTGATGCATAGCTCGTTTGGGCATTTTATTAGTCCCTCGATCATCTCTGGTGGTTCGAGCTTATACTTTTCTTTTACTTCAAAGTTTGAAATAACGTTTAATGTAGCCTCTGGTGCAACAAGAGAAATTAACTTTGCTTCTCTAGGTTCTAAAACTCTATTTTCTATCTTTATTAAATCTTTCTTTCCTAACTTTTTACTTTCAACATTCATTAAGATTGCAACCGTATAATTTTCCTTTCCTGTAATTCCCAAAATCCTGATTACGTCTAAAGCTTTTCCAGCTGGAATATGGTCTATTACAGTTCCATTCTCAATTTTTGTAACTTTTAGCTCCTTCTCAGACATTACTAATCACCTGTAAGTATAGCCCTTAGTAGAGCCATCCTTAAATAAAGGCCTCCTCTCGCTTGGCTAAAGTATGCTGCATTTTTTGTGCTATCTACCTTTGGGCTCAGTTCATCCACTCGGGGTAGGGGATGAAGTATTATTGCCCCTTCTTTCATCTTCTTTGTATGTTCTAGAGTTATTACGTATGATCCTTTGACCTTTTCATACTCATATGGATCAGAAAATCTTTCTTTTTGTATCCTTGTTATATAAAAGACGTCAGCTTCTTCTAAAACCTCAGAAAGGGTGGTAAGCTCCTCATAAAGAATTCCATTAGACTCCATGAAACTCTTAATTTTCTCTTTTGCTCTAAGTTCCAAAGGAGATATAAGATAAACCTTCTTCGGCTTAAATATCGAGAAAGAAAGAATTAAAGAAGATATTGTTCTTGCGTGTTTTATGTCTCCTACTATCGCATAGGTTAAGTTTTCAAGAGATTTGAAAGTTTTCCAAACTTCATAAAGGTCAATCATAGTTTGTGTTGGATGTTCTTTTGTTCCTTCCCCTGCATTTATAACAGGATGTTCACAAATTTCTGCAGCATACCTAGAAACCCCCTCTAGCTTATGTCTAATGACTATGACGTCTGAGTAGTAGTCAAGCATTCTTACAGTATCTGAAATGTTTTCTCCCTTAGCAAGAGAAGATACTGTCGGTTCTCCTAAATCCAATGTTGTGCCCCCAAGTCTCAGCATTGCGGCTTGAAAACTTAGTCTTGTTCTCGTGCTTGGTTCGAAAAAAGCAGTCGCCAGAACTTTTCCCTTCAGGTTGCTGAAACTATTCTCTCTTATGCTTTCTATTTGTTTAGCTTTATTAAAGAGATCTAACAGTTCTTCTTTACTGAAGTCAAGCACACTTATTACATCTCTATTCAGCCACATCGTTCAACTACGTATTTACGTAAAAATAAGTTTTTCTGTAGTAGCTTATGATAAAGTTTTCTAAGATAATTCACGATTAGAGGCTTTAATCTCCCAGAATAGTTACTATTAGAGACCTTTTCCTTGGTCTTACGTCTAGCTCTAAGAAAACAACTTGTTGCCAAGTCCCAAGTATAAGCTTTCCATCTTTAATTGGGATTGTTAAGCTTGGTCCTATTATCGAAGCTTTTACGTGCGATTTTCCGTTTCCATCGTGCCAGGTTTCTTCGTGAGCATAGTAAATGTTTGATGGTGCTATCCTTTCTAGGGCTGCAGGCAAGTCTTTTAACAACCCTGGTTCATATTCTATAGTAGTTACAGCACCTGTAGAACCGGGTACAAAGATGTTAACTAAACCATTTTTTGTTCCAGAGGCCTCAATTTTTTCTTCCACTTTTTGGGTAATGTCTATTATACTATTTTCTCCTCTAGTCTCTAAGTTTATTTCGAAAAACTTTACCCTCAAAGACATAAGAAATTAGGTAAAGAAAAACCTTATAAAAAGTTTCTCTTTTTAAAGTCATACTTTTATGACTAGAATAGAGAGGCTCCCTTTCTGTAAAAATTCTATATTTTTCTGCTGATTTTTGTAAAGTTGTTGTGGTGATCAACAAAACTTTTGAGCTTTCCATAAACTTAAGAGAAGGCTCCAGATTTATAAGTTCAAAAGCTACGTATGCACTAAAAGAGCATCAGAATTACCCCTCACGTTCTTCTTAAGCTGATTTTTAAGAGATAAATTACACTAAATCAAGTAACCAAAAAGTTTAGTTTTTCCATTACCCTACTTCTTTTCGGAGAGCCACCACTTTAAAAGTTCTTTTCTCTTCTTTTTGCTCTGATCCTCATCGTGAATTTCGGACATTACTCTAGCTCTTTGCTCAATGAGTTGTTCATGAGTATAAATTCTGCCGCATGACTTGCAGACAAATATTTTATTTACCGGATCGTAGTGGAGCTCTCCACCACACTCAGGGCAGTACTTTTTCTGGCTCATCAACTTAAGGCCGCTAGACTTCTTTATATACTTTTGGTTTACTACAGGGACTGTAGAGCTCATCTCTTTAGCTCTTTTGGGAGTGTTTTCAATCTTTTTCAATTCAAGTTTTTGTTCAAGTAATTAAGTATTTTCAAAATTAGAATCTAGGTTTATTAAGTTGTTTGAAGATTTTGACAAGGTTAACATTACAAAAGTTAACACAGTTGAGGTCATTACTCTCCCTTAAGTAAATAAAATATTCAATGTTTCGACAAAGTTTCTAAAAAGATGGACGCTTAGATAAACGTTCTCTATTAGTCATTTTATCTTGAACGAAAAAGGCTCACTAAAGTTTTTAAGGAAACATATTTCTGGTCAGAGTTAGGTTGAAGGTGAATAAAGAAATTCTTAGATCCCTGCTTTATGGCCTCTCTCTAACATTAGTTTTAAGTTTGTTTGCAAGGTATGTGCAAGGCCAAAATCAAATTCATTTCATTTTTAACGGTCTTCCATTTCCTACCTTAGTTCAGGCTATAAACATTTCAAAGGGAGAATACGTTTCAATTAAAGCTGATTTTTCAGGATTCTTCCTCGATGTTTTATTTTGGTCATTTTTGGTGTTCATATTTTTTAGACTAAAGGAACTATCAAAAAAAACATTAATAAGTAAGTTTCTCCTAGTGNTAAAAAGCAAAAAATGTTTGGAGATGATTCACCACTNGAAGCAAAATTACTCAAAGACTATCTTAGATCTGTTATAAGAGTACAAGGTGGCTGGCAACTAAACCTTTCTTGGAACAAGTCTTTCGATAAACTTCTAATTTTGTACAGAAACATACCTTTTTCATTCGACAAAGTTACCATCTATATGGCTGTGAGCGAGTTTGTAAAGAAAGAAGACCTTGATGATAAATGGAAACAAGCATTTCCAAAATTACTCGGAAATGCTTCTTCTTTAGGATGGTCTGGATTCGTATTTAAAAAGCCATTTTTCTCATCTTCAAATACTAAGACCGAAAAACTTGTTCAAGGTTTGGTAAAGGAGGAGGCTCTCTCCAACATGTTAAATTCAAAAAAGGATCTAATGGATCTTATTAAAAAGATTAAACCAGATTCAGCTACTATAGACCTTTCTATCAACGTTACTTCTCAAGCTAGTTTAGCTCAGTTTTTGGAAAATCCTACTGAGATATCTTGGGTCGCTTCTTTAGAAAAGTATGTTATAAGAGAACCTGGCATAAGTGGGTTAGTAAAGAACGTGATGTCTGCCTTAGATCTAATGATCGCAACTGCCAAGGAATATTCAATGAAAGTTTATGAATCATAATCTTACATGCAAGCTCGAGAGAAGAACCTAAAACTTTAGTTCAGAAATGAGTTGCTAAGAATTTTTATTACAACAACAAATCATGGGTCAGCGACTAGCTCCTTTAAATCCTCTATTTTACTAAGGATATAGTCTGGGTTAAACTTTCTTATTTCTTCTTCATCTTCAATCCCCCACGTTAGAAGCGCAACTTTTACCCCAGCCCTTCTGGCTGAAATTCCATCAATCAGAGTATCGCCTACCATGATGCATTTCTCTTTACTTACGTTAAGTTCTCTTAATGCTTTTAAAATTGGCTCCGGGGACGGCTTTGGTTCATTAACATCGTCTGCTGTTATTATTACTTGAAAAAATTCATAAATTCCGCCATTTTTAAGATATTTTGGAATTTCACTTCTGCTTCCGTTGCTTACTACCGCCATCCTTAATCCATCTTTCCTTAAGTAGTTTAGAGTTTCCTTAACTCCTGGGTAAAGCTTCACATATTTTGGTAAATAGTAAGGCTCCCATAGTTTTGCTACCAACTCTTCATACCTTTTTTGTTTCGTAGTCAGAATTTGCACTAGAACTAATCATTGAAACTAACTTCCTTGAAATTTCATGGTTAGGTAACCCAATCAACTTAATTACTTTACCTTTCTCAGGTTGTTTCCATCCAAGCATTTTAGAAACTTCATAAACCATGATGTAAAAAGCTTCTCTTGAGTCGAATAAGGTTCCATCTACATCAAATATTACAGCTTCAAACTTACCCATAAGCTCTTTTGATTTTTCTGGCTTGTTTTTAAGCTTTCCTCAGAGGTTTAGAAAATTTAGGTAATAAGTTGCTTAAGCCCCCAAGTCAAGTAGTTTTTTGTAAAGATAGGTCCCCAAAAACTCAGAACTTTAGTTCTAGGATGCATAGACAAACGGAAAAGCTGGAAACTTCTGAACTTGAGTTGAGAGAAGACGTCACAACTAAAGATAACATTTTTAATTAGCTTAAAGTAATTCTTCCTCTAACGCATGCAACCAGGCATAGTCTGTAATGATGATCTTCAAGTTCTTAGCTTACTTACAAATAGAGTAGTAGAACTCATAAAGGAAAGAAACTTAATTCCTTTAAGCGATGTACAAAAGTTAGCTATACCCCAAATTCTTTCGGGGGAGAATGTCTTAGTAATTTCTCCAACAGGGACTGGAAAAACAGAAGCAGCAATACTGCCAATTTTTGATACTTTAATAAAATCAGGTTTAAAAAATGAACCTGGATTTAAAATACTGTACATTACACCTCTAAGAGCCCTCAATAGAGACATGTTAGAACGCTTAATGTGGTGGGCTTCAAAACTTGACATAAAAATCGCTGTGAGGCACGGTGATACTTCAAAAAGAGAAAGGTCGCTTCAGTCAATGTATCCCCCTGACCTTATAGTAACCACTCCAGAAACATTTCAGATTCTCTTAGTTGGTAAAAAGCTTTCAAAATATCTAAAAACTGTAAAATGGGTTGTTGTTGATGAGGTTCATGAACTTGCACAAGATAAGCGTGGTTCTCAGTTAACTCTTGGTCTAGAGAGACTTAGGTTATTAACAGAATCTGAACCACAGATAGTTGGTCTTTCGGCTACTGTTGGCGATCCAAATGTACTCTCAAGGTTTTTATTTGGTACGAATAGAAATTATAAGGTAGTTGATGCCTCACCTGAAAAATGGATTGAAATAGACGTAGTCTTACCTCGACCTTCCGAGAATGAAATAGAATTGGCAAGAGAAAATCTCGAGCACCCAGAGGTACTAGCAAGGCTAAACGTCATTTCAGAAGTGTTACTTTCAAATAACTCAACTTTAATATTTACTAATACACGCGAGACTGCTGAAGCCTTAGCCAACAAGCTTACTTTGTACAAAAGTGATATAGCTACAGCCGTTCACCATGGTTCTTTAGGCGTAGCTATACGAGCGACTGCTGAAAAATGGCTGAAGACGGGAGAAGTTAAGGGTGTAGTCGCTACTTCAAGTTTAGAACTTGGAATTGACGTTGGTAATGTTAATTTTGTGATTCAATATGGATCTCCTCGTCAGGCAATTCACTTAATTCAGAGGGTAGGAAGAAGTGGACATACAATTCAAGGTGTTTCTAAAGGACTAATTGTAACGATAGATGAAGAAGATGCCATTGAATCTATAGTTATAAGAAAAAGAGCACTCGAGAAAAAATTGGAAGAACTTTCGATAATAGAGAAACCTCTTGATGTTTTAGCTCATCAGATAACCGGCTTTCTTTTGTATAAGCCAAGTTGGGGTCTAGATGAGCTTTTAGAAATTATAAAGAATGCCTTTCCTTACAGGGCACTTTCCTTGGAGGAATTGGACTTTTTAGTTTCATTTTTAGTTAATAGGTATCCTTCTTTACTAGTTTACGATAAGGAAAAAGGAATAATTAGAAGAGGAAAGTCCAATTTTTATACCTACAAGTTTTATTATGATCATATCTCAACTATTCCTGAAATTAAACAGTTTAAAGTAGTAGATTCGCGCACAAATGAAATCATAGGAACACTAGACGAAGAATTCGTAGCAGAAAAAGGGTTACCAGGTACAAAGTTTATAATGGGAGGTAGAGTTTGGGTATTTAACGAAGCAAAGGAAGATTCAATTTCTGTTACTTCNTCTGAGGATCCCACTGGGGCTGTACCATTCTGGGTTGGCGAGGAAATTCCTGTAGTGTTTCAAGTTGCTAGAGAGGTTGGACTGTTTAGAAGAAAAGTGTTGGAACAGCTAAAAAGCGGTCTTTCTTTGGAAGAAGTTGCTAGTTACTTTTCTAAATTATTTTCGATTAAAAAAGATGTTATAAAAGACGCAATTCATCCGATATATGAATCATATAAAGAAGGCTTTCCAGTAGCAACTGATGAAGAAGTAGTTATTGAGAATTGGAAGGGTACTACTATAATTCATGCATGCAATGGAAATCAAGTAAATTCTGCACTAGCTAAAGTTCTCTCTTCGTTAATTCTAGAAAGAGAAGAAGCAATTGTTAGTAGTAATGACCCATATCGTGTAATCATAAACTATGATTTGGATCCTAAATTCGTTCTAGATCTTATGAAGAAAGTTAACGATAAAAACTTAATTGACTCTTTAACTAGTGGAATAGAGTCAATAGGTTTGTTTAAGAGAAGGCTAATTCATGTGGGACGCAGGTTTGGAGTCATTGAGAAAGATGTTTCCTTAACTTCTCCAGAGCTAAATACCTTGATGAATCTTCTAAAGGGAACTCCTGTCTTTGAAGAAGCAAAAAATGAGCTCTTTACTAAAGATTATGATGTAAAGGACCTAAAATTGTTCTTAGAAGAGATCAAAAGTGGAAAATTAAAAGTAAGCTTCATAGAAAAAAGAGATGTTCCATCTCCTCTCGCATATATAGGACTTCACTCTGCTGAAAGAAAATCTGAAATCTTCCCTCCAGAAAAGTTGGAGAAATTGTTTAGAAAATATTCCTTAGCTAGACTAAAAAGTAGCTTGGTAAGTTTTATATGTTTAAATTGTTTCTACTCCTTTGGACCTATTAAGGTCTCAAGTATTACGTTTCCATTAAATTGTCCAAAATGTGGATCCGAGTACGTGGGTCTTGTAAAAGACGAGGATGAAGCAAATTGGATAAAGTATCACTCAGATTCTGCTAAAGCCAAAAAAATTATGGAGAAAGCAAAAAGAACAGCTTTACTTCTCTATAGGTACAAAAACCTCGCAGCCTTAGTACTTGCAAGCAACGTTTCCTTGAGGGAAGCTGAGACGATCTTAACAAAATTTAATTCTGAGGAAGAAGTTTTAAGCGCAATAATCGAAGCAGAAAAAAGAAGAAGCTTTGTTATTTAAGTCTTTTTATTTCTCATGAGAAGATATACTTTATTATGTTCTCTAAGTCAACTTCAGACTTAGTTCTCCATCCTAAAACAATATAGTCTTCCTTCTCATCAAGATAACCAGCTCTTACATATTTAGATAGTAACCTAGTTGCCTTCCACTTCGGTAGTTTTTGACTTAAAATTTGTTCTAACTCTTGCCTAGTTGTTTTTCCTTCTTTTGATATTATTGTTGCGATACATACTGTAAGTCCTGCAATTTCGTCTATACTCCATCCTGAAGTTCTTAAGTCGGTGATAGTTAAAGGATCCTTAATTGAAATAAAAAACCTACAGTTGGATAAAACTTCATGAGGTTCTGAAAGTGTTTTTAGCTCACCAGAATCAGAAACTATTTTTATTGTAAGTCCAAGTTCGCTGATTCTTTCTTCTAACTTCTTAAGGACCTTTGTGTAATCCTGTCCTAACGCCTTTCTTAATTCCCATCCTTTTATACCTGGATTCCTGTGAGACTTAAAGAAAAGTAGTTGCGCTGCTCTTCTTAACTTTTTAGTGCTTTCCTCTTCCATTTTACTTCACTACTATCACAAAGCTTTCAGGATTTTTACTTTCAGTAGTTTTTTCTTTTTTAACAACCCAAACTTTTCCTTTCAATGGTTCTCTAATGATGCCTGCGTAACCATATGTGATCATAAAACTTAGAACTACAGCTTTAAAGATTTTATCAGAAAGATTTTCGCTTTCAATAAGTTTTTCATACAACTCCTTCCCTCCTCTTTTTTCAAGTTCCTCGTACATTTTTTCAATTTCTTCACTTATTTCTCTTTCACTTAAAAAGTTTATCTTAACTTCGTTTTCAACATTTCTTTCTTCTCTTTCTTCTTCAAATGAGTACTTTGTTATGTTGCTCCAATAAGTCATTGATTCCTTTAGTAAAAAAGGGTTTATTACATCCCTTCCAACAACTGGTCTCCAAGATTGAATAAAGGCTCTGCTAAGTTTTTCTACATCGCTTCCAAGTATAGCTAACTTCGTTAAGAATGGATCAATATATAAAATTCCAGACCTGTTTTTCAATGCCTTAGTTTTTTCAAAGATTATTACTGCCAATCTTTGAATAANTTCAGAACAGNTGTTGATTTCTTCTAAATTGTTACTGTTACTCAATAATTCTGCAAGTTTTCTTATCTTTTCATCAAGATTAATTTCAAGAATGTTTTCCTCCTTACTTATTATATTGTCAAGTTCTTCTATCAACTTCTGTATTTCTTTTTTATTAGTTGTTTCTCTGTCGCTAAGCAATTGTAACGACTGCCTCCCTGCCAACTTTTTGAACTATTATTCCGGTTGCNTCTTTTATTCCTTTTGGTACTTGGCCTGGCGTAACAACTAAGAACAAAGTATTAGGATGTTTTTTNGCTTCCTCCTCTATCAATCCAAAGAATGTCTCTCTTGTTTTTGGGTCCATATGAACATCAAATTCATCAAGTGCTCTAATTGGCGACTTTATCAAACTTTGAAGAGAAAGAATGAAAGCTACAACAGAAGCACTTCTTTCTCCTCCACTCTGAGTGTAGTAGTTAAGTTCAGTGAGAGGTGCCCCTCCAAAACTAACAAGTATTTGAATACCCGCTTGTTCTAAGTCTTCAATGTTTATCAGTCTCACTTCTCCAATAGCGTTAATTCTTGCCATTCTTTCCTTAAAGTTTTTGTCTATTTCTTCGACAGTTTCCTCCATTTTTTTCCTCCATCTNTTTGTAAGCTCTTTAATTTCTTCTTCAACCTTTTCCTTTTCTATCTTTATTTTTGTTGCCTTCTCTCTTATGTCTTCGTACGTCTTTTTATAACTATTGTATATTTCTTCAGCATTTTCTACAACTGTACCTAAGCTGTTTAACTCAATTCTAATTTTTTCCATTTCCTCTTTTATTTCATCTTCATTTCTAATTTCTTTGGGTTTAGGTCCCTTTTTCTTAGCTTCTTCTTCAACCTTTTCCAATTCTTCTTTNAGCTTTGCAATTTTTTCTTCCAACTTACTTTTTTCTTTATTCATAACTTTTTGCACTTTTCTGGCTATTGCTTTTCTTACCCTCAGCTTTATGTAGTCTCTTAGATCGTGTCTTATTTGAGTAGCGTAAACTTTTCTTTTTTCGCTATCGCTTTCTCTTACCAATTCTTCAATAGTATTGTTTATTTTTTTGGACTTTTCCTTCAGTTGCGTTGAGTGTTTTCTTAAGAGCACTTCAATCTCTTTCAACTTCTTCTCAATGTTTTCATGTTTCTTTTCACTTTCTTCTATAATCTGATTCGTCTCCTCCCTCTTACACCACAGGAGTTCAATCTCTAGCTCTTCTAGTCTAAGTTTAAGAGAATCTCTTCTTGTTAATTTGTCTACCTCTTCTTTCCATTTGTTTAGCGTTCTTTCAGCTTCAGAAAGCAACGTCGTTACAACTTTTTCTTCTCCTGCAGTACTCTGTAACTTGTTTTTTGCATCGTTTATTTTTTCTCTAAAGCTTATTAAACCAAGAGCCCTCTCAATTGATTGAAGTTTTTCTTGTGGGCTCATTCTCGCTATCTGCTCAATCATATACTGTTGCATTATGATTAGTATATTGTCAGGGTCGATTCCAAACGAGTTAAGAATTTCTTGAACTTCCATCTTAGTTACTGGTTTGAAATTAATTTGATGCCAATACTCTCCATCTTTTCTTATATACCTAGTTATGATTAGTTCATCACTTCTTATTCTTTGATTTGGCCTTTTTCCATTAACTGGTCTATTATCGAACACTAACGTTACTCGCGCTATTTCTTCTCCCCATCTTATTAGGTCGCTAAGCTTTCTGCTCCTTTCAGTGTGCGCTTGTCCAAGGGCAACAGATAGGGCAAGAAGTAACGAAGATTTTCCTGCTCCATTTGGCCCCAAGATTAGGTTTAATCCTGGATTTAACTGAATCCTAGCATACTTATAAGCCATAAAATTTTCAAGTATCATCTCCTTTAAAAGAAGCGCAGGTTCTTGAGTATTTTCTATGTTTTTTTGATTCTTCTGCATAACTACCAATTGCATGTGTTTCCCTGAAGGAGATAAAAATATATTTTTATGAGGCTTAAAACGAGTAATGGAAAAGGTGATAAGAGCTGGTTCTAGCTGGGAAAGTATTTAAAGTTGTTGAAAAAATTCCGTTTGATGTTTTAGTTGAAAAACTAAGTAACTACAAGCAAGAAGACCACGTAGAAGAATTTAACCTTTCTTTATTAACGGAAATAAAAGATTTAAATGTTAAAGGAGATAAGGTCTTTGGTGAATTATATAAAGACGTTATGATAAGACTGTTTCAAAGGGGAACTCTACAAGTTTCCTACAGAACAATAAAAGTTCCTTTCATGTTTAAAATTAAAAATAACTCTCTTTTCTTAGTCGTTGCAGAAAAGAAGCAAGTTGCAAATTCGGTTGCTAATCTTTTTTCGAATATACTTTTTCTAACNATCGGCGGAATAGTTAATGCTGAGATTCCTCCAGAAGCTATTGCGAGGTACCAAAAGCAGAATTCAAGCTCGACAAAGGTAATCTTCTTTGACAACCTAAACCTTCCAAATCTTGAAAAAATCTCTTTGTATGGTCCTTCGTTAGCTGATACTAACTTGTACGCTGACTACATGCAAAGAGGAAAAATATGGTACACTGTGCTAACTTCAACAAGAAACAATTACGTTGTCGGGATCACAAGAGACTCCGTNGTAACTATCTTCAATAAAGTTAGTGTTGAAGATTTGTTCACATTTGTGGAGGAAGAAGTCTTGCAACTGATATCTTAGTGGTTTTAAAACAGTCTTTCAATGTTTCTCCCTTAATGCTCTTAGCTCTTCTTCGCCTATTACTCCAAGTTCATAAGCTTTTGCGACGAGTTCTTCAAAGGAAAATAAGCTAAAAAACTTTACATTCATTTGAGTTAGCTTGCTGCTTCCTCCCATTCCCTTGTCTAATACTACAGCATAAACGTAGGGTTGTCCTCCTTCAAGCATAACTCTTTTTACTATCTTATTTGCTTTGTTACCCGTTGCTATAACATCATCGATGATCATAATCTTTGCTCCAGGCTCGAATGAACCGAAGATATCATTTTCTGAAGCTATTACAAGTGGTCTTTTAAGGAGCTGAGAAACAATCGTAGCAAGAGGAGTTCCAGTATAGCCTGCACCACATACTATATTTACTTCTTTACATTCTTCGAAGTCTTCTAAAATTAATTCTCCAATAGCTCTCAATAGTTCTGGAGTTTTCCATAGCCTAGTTAGGTCCAAGTAATATGGTGCAACATTTCCTTCAGAATCTTCGAACATCCCGAATCGCAATACCTCAGACCTTGCTATTTCTTTTAGGACTATGCTTCTTTTATTCATATACTCCGACCTCTCCAATTTTCTTTATGTCTATTCTAATGTCTGGTTTCTTTTTCTTCATCTCGTTTTCAAATTTTTTAAACTCTGTTCCATGGTAGGGTATAACTAGCTTTGGCATAACTCTTAGAGCTATTTCAACTCCAACTTTGTAGTTTATTCCAGGATCTAAGCCTATAGGCACAAATGCAATATCTGGCTTCTCATTAATGCCTATTCTTCTCATATCTTCGTTTGGCATAGAGTCACTTGCATGATATACTTTTATTCCATTTTCAAAAACAATTAAATAAGTGAGTGGAGATGTTGCAGAGGGGTGGTTACTTTCAAAAGCTCTAACCGTAATTATTTCATGGTTGAATTCATCTCCAGGTTTTAAAATCTTTAAATTTCCTTTTGGAACAATGTGTTTAACGAGCATTGCTGAAGCTGTATTACATACTACAATTGGTCCTTCCTCAGCATTCTCAGTTTCTCTTTCTTTTTCAGTTTCTCTTTTTTCNGTATTAGTCTGTTCGGTTTGGTTTATTATCTCCATTATTTTAGTTTCTTCAGAAAATGTTTCTTTTGGTTTTTTGTAATTTTTAATAATTCTAGAAACTGCGTTTTCATCTAAGTGACGCTTATGTTCATGTGTTATAAGAATTAAATCTACATTTGCTAGCTTACTTTCGTCGATTTCTTCTAGAGTTGGGTCAACTACTACCGTGTACATTGGAGACCTNAAAATCACGCCCGAATACTTGTTTATTAGAGCATACAATAGCTGGTTTCTTTTCAATGGAATTTCCTGCATTCCCTTTTCTTTCAACCTCACTACTGACTGTAGTTAAGCTTAAAAACTTAAAGGTTTTGTTTTCCAGAGACGATGCCCGAAGTTCCNATTCCTTACTCTGACACTAAAGTTTACCTTTCTTTTTCTTTAGAGGAAGTTGGGTTCATAAAGGAGACAAAATTAAGAGAAATTTTAAACGAAGCTAGTACTCATTTTTCTCAGTTCACTTCTGAAAACACCCTTTTGTTTGATGAGCTGTTCCTACTTTTAATGAACAAAACTCAAGGATTCTCTTTTAAGTCAAACTTTTTTGTTTTAAGCCCATACGAGAGGAAAAGAGCTCATTCTATTCCAGATCTAACTCAAGTACAGGGCTTGCGTCTAGACGTTTTAGATGAGAGAATAAAAGAGCCAAAAATAATCATTTTTTCTACTGTTTTTTGGTTTAATGACATGCTAAGGTTGTTTGGAAAACTTGCTTGGAAATTTGACAAGTCTGGTTTTTTATCCATGTTGGATACTGTGATAAAAGAGAACTTCAGTAGTGGTTCGCTAACTGACTTCGTTAGCTTCATGGGTGACTTTTTCGAAGAAGTACTACAACCAAGTACGATTGTTCTTCTAGGTGGTGGTGAGAACTTAATTAAAGAGTTTACGTCTCCAAGAGATTTTAAGAATTGGTTACAAACAACAAATAATAAGGGTTCTTTTAAGACTGAAGATTCAAATTCTTTGGTGTTCTCTTTAGGTGGTTACCCTTTTGACCTTTTGCCGAGTTACTATTTAATAGGCGTAAATGAACTACTATCACTACTTAAAGATAAGATTGTTGGAATTCTTGCGTTTTGGAACGGAATTCACGAGGAAATAATGCTTCTTTCAAGTGCAGAAGACAACTTTGTTGCTGATGAGTGGAACTGGCTAAAACTTAACTTGTACTTTATTAGTAAAAGTAAAAAAGGCAATCCAAGCTCAAGATTTTTCACTTCAGTTCCTCAGGCAATTATGAACAAGTTATTACCGTGCAGAACTTTCTTTTCTTCAAAACTTTTTCTTGATTCGATAAGAAGAGGTACTGGGTTCAAGATGAGAGCAAACGTTTACAAAGACGCATTACTTACTTAGTTTATGAAATTTTAAGTACTCTAAAATGTTAATGGAATTATCGTAGCCGACAACAAAAACATTGCTAATCCCACAACTGCTTTTATCTTTGTTGATGTAGAAACTTCACTTACGTCATCTAGTGGTCCAGGATGACCTTCAAACTTCCATGTAAGTGCTACAAACAATGCCATCATCCAAAATCCCATTAGAGCATAAACTACTAATGAAATTACTGTTAAAATTTTATGTCCTTTTTCCCCAAATATTGCTCTTGCCATATGTCCCCCATCTAGTTGAGCTGCTGGAAACATGTTTATGAAGGTAACTAAAAAAGCCAGCCAAACTGGAAATCCAAGCAAACCCATAATAAGAGTGTAACCACTTCCAACTGGCTTGAAAAGCTGAGCAACTATGTCAACTATTGGTTGCATTTCAATAAAACCTGAAGTATGGAGTAAAGATTGAAAATCTTCAATTCTAATTGGAACTGCTTCCTTCACTGCAAAAATGGTAATGGCTGTTGCTGATATGAAACCAAAGAATGGTCCAGAAAATCCAATATCAAATAGCTCATCTCTGTTTCTAGGTATACCCTCCTGAAATATTACAGCGCCGAAAGTTGGTATTAGGCCAGGTATTCCAGGGATGAAAAATGGTCCTCTAGTTGGTATGCCATATAACATTGCCATTATCTTATGTCCAATTTCATGCAAGCCAAATATGAACAAAAAAGCGAGAGTATATTCTGAAAAGTCAACTAGGAATGAGCTTTGTCTTCCAATTAG
>JGI24721J44947_10004792_pt1 | contig 18706 bp, 18 predicted proteins | sample YelNatPaOPGAMG01_FD_44947 | JGI IMG/M metagenome (IMG submission 44947) | reverse complement strand
GGGAAACCAACCGAGAATCCTGCAACTGCACACGAAATTCCGTAAGCTCTNATTACAAATTCTGAATAGCACAACGATACATCGAATGATACTTTGGAAGAGAACGCTCANGGCATGAACAAAGCGTGCAGTCCGATGTGCCTTTCCAATAGATCACGGATATAGGACAGAAGGATGGCCCNATGCGGCAGTCGGTCACAGAACGCACATGCTTGGATGCTTCAGCNCTCTCCTTCCCTTTCAATGAAATGGAGCGGACGAATCAAACCAGAAATCCTTCGAGATGCACTGCTGGTTGTTGGAGTATGGGCCACGTCGCTGCCTGTCTGCATCTCGGGATTTTCCACATCAGGAAGAACTTGCAGCGCTTTTATTCTGATTTCTAGTNGACCTGCTAATTCAATGCTGAAGNGTTTTTCCTNACATTCCGGGCATGCAGTCTCGAAAAACTCCTTCTAAGTGTCTTTAAGATTCTGAATGTTCAAAGAGCAGCGCACAGCGTCGCAACTGCTCTTCGAATCGGACGGGCATCTGCACAGACTCGGGATGTTGCCGCCCGTTGTGAAGCTCCAGACACGTCAACGAGTCCACGGGGGAACGTTTATAACATCCACATTTCGTGACGGCACTCGTGCATCCACAGCATCCGGGTTCGATTTACAGACTCTCTACAACAAATAGGTTGTCACGTTGGGCACAGGTCATTGTATTAGGAAATTTTGCTGATCAGTACCGCAAGCGGGCACGGTCCTGGTTGTTGAAACGTACAAAAAGGTCAGAGCAATAAAAGCAATCATTGTTTAGGGACACCATGCTTCACACTGAGACCACAAAGTAGACTAACAAGCGCTTTTGGGCGCATTTAGGCGCTGCTACTGCTCGTTGATGCATTCGGGAACAGCCGACTTTCGAATCAACCATGCATTCGACGCCGTCTCTACCGAAGTTTAACATGCTCAGCACGATGTTCGATGCACCATGGTAGTTTGACCGTGTCTTACGATACGAAGAATTCACACACCGTTTCGCTGTGTTCATCGCGTGGCAGGCGGCCTTGTTCAAGGACTCCAATGCGCACAGTAAGCAGCGTGACCTCTGTATGCGCTCGGCGCCCTCTCTGGTGGGGTTCGTGTCGCAGCGTAACCACGGGAGCGCTCGAGCACCATTCTAGTCATACATAAAGCATAAACACCCACTACAAGGAATCCGATTGGCGCCCAGATGCCATGGTCACGCGAGAATGGCGTGTTGCGCAATGCAGTCACCAATGGTCTTCACCGGCGAGAGGGCTCTTGTATCAATGACGGTGGATTAGGTGTGCTGATCCCATTGCAATAAGTTCGAAAATTCCTGGTAGTCAATATAGCCGTCTCCATCGGCATCCGCTTCGCGAATCATTTCATCGATCTCTTCGTCTGTGAGTCGCTCACCCAGCTTCAGCATGACCGCCCGTAACTCATCAGCGCTGATTTTGCCGTCATTGTTCTTATCGAAAACCGCAAATGCCTCCCGCACTTCCTGCTCGGTATCGATGTCTTTCATCTTGCTTGCCATCAGCGCAAGGAATTCATCAAAATCGATAGTGCCTGATCCGTCTTGATCAACCTCGGCGATCATCTCGCGTAAGTGGGCTTCCGTAGGGTTCTGGCCTAACGAGCGCATGATCGTTCCTAACTCCTTCGTGGTGATTTTGCCGTCACCATCCTTGTCAAAAAGTTTGAATGCCTCCTCAAACCTACAGCCGTTTCGTGATCGATGGGAAGGTTAGTCATTGCTCTGTTTCTAGCCGTCGCGCTTGCATCCCAAACACAGGTCGTGCTCCGAACGAACTGCTGTCGCTTGCCTCAGGTGCCTGCTGCGCAACCAAGCGAACACCAACAACGGGGCGCTAGCTTTCTACCCAGTTCTGGGTCCAAGTTGTGCAGTGGAGCGTAGCGGAGAGCACGCAGCTCGAATCCAAGCTACCTCGTAAAAGCGGCCGCTAGTCGCAGGCCACGGTGTCTTCTGGGCTGGGGCCCACACGGCGTTCATTTGCTGCGATCAAGATAAAGGCCCCTGAAGCCAAGTGCATGGAGACAAGAACAACCTCGAAGTAAATTTAGTCTCAAGTCCAAGCGACGAGAGTGTAGTGCGGCCTGGAGCGGTACCTATGGCAGCGGTTTCCATTCAACTTACTCTGCGATCTGCTCGGGGCTGAGATCACTAGAAGCACTCATCGCTCCACGTAAAACGAAGCACTGCGCAAGTGATCCCCGAAAACCTTTCCAGTAAAAAGTTTAAAACAGTATTACAACCTTCACAAGCCTCTCTGAGACGTAAGCTATCACAAGCTGCCCGGTCGCCGATAGNGCAGCAAATATGTATCATAACCATGGAGCGTAAATGGACGTCCATGCNATGACGCCTTTCAGCCTTTTTGGACCGGCCGCCTACTTCTNGTTTCAACTTTTTCANATATAATTCCACCTTGAGAGGTTCTCCCANAAAATTCTCTCTTGTTAGAGCTGCAGGTCTCTTCTCCATCACCGCACATCTCCTTATATTGATAGCAGCGTTCAAGTCTCTGTTCAAGAACTCCACACGTTTCTTGCCATTGGTTGTAATCACCAATGCAAGTAGTCCTTGAACACATGCCATCCGTGCCATTTCCTGCCCCGTCAGCACTCCGTACTTGAGCAGATCCTCAGGGCCCGCTGGCACTTTTCCCGCTCGACCCTCTGAAGTGTACACCCCAGCTCATGGTGCACGTATGACGTTCGGTACTCACATATCGGTATCCTGACAAAACGCCGTGCACACTCCTTGTACGTTCTTGACGTTGGAGCTGGCGTAGTCCCTTTTTGGGCCATCCAGCATCATGCTCACTGTGATACTACGAGCCTCTGACCCTTGTCCTTGTTAAAGGCGCTCAACTCATTGAAAAAGTTGGCAAATGTACGCTGCTTCCCATAGTACAGATTCACACGCAGACGAGCCCACTGGGGCTTTGTATACTCTTTCCACAGCGCTCCCCAGTGAGGAACGCTAACTTTCATGAATACCCGAAAAGCTCCAAAGTTCGCTCCACGGCTAGTCACCTGGCTGATCGCCTCAAATGCGCTTTCACTCCTGCATTCCATGTCTCAAATTGTTTCCTCACATTCATTTTTTCCGATTCTCGATAGTATCTCGCTCTTGAGAACCTCAAAAGTCGCATGTCTTTCTGACGCAAGTTGCCGTCAGCGCCATCTTCCTCATACTTGGGAGCAGTCGTGGTAACGATATGCGTGTTCCCGGGATCAGCGCCAATGACAAAGTCGTTCTTCTGTACCTTTTGCGTCGCAGTATCCGTCTCTTTGTTTTCTTCAAGCTCCACCGAGTGCGATATCGAAGACAGATCAGGACGATCCGCCTCCTTGAAGCACCGATAGTGTACACACATGGCTACTCCATCGATTTCGATTACTCCAGTGAGTACCTCTTTCTTGCTCACTATCAGACGTCTGAAATCGAAAATACTCTTCCAGTACGTCTCCTGGTTTCCACCCGTGAATTCCTTGTTGCTAACATCGAACTCGAAACGTTCTTTCTTCATGATGCCGTGAAGGACTCTGGAGTCGATAGTCACAGAGTGTGACTTGACGGTGCACAACNGAACGACGTTGAAGCGCTTCCCCAGAAGCGCAGCCTTCCNTTTCTCCAACTCATTTTTTCGCCGAACTCAGCTCCATCTCTGTCTGGCGTTCTAGTTCTCAGTTCAGGTATCCGAAGTAGCTTAGGATGAGATGATACCATCCTTTTTCATACCTGATACCTTTTCTGCTGGATTCGCCAGCCCCAGAACCGCACGGTACTCTTGAATAGTCGCACGAGAAACAGATGCTTCATTCCTTCTCCTGCGTGATGTCTTTCTTGTCGACTACTTCGATCTTCCGTTCATTCCGGAGATCGTGTACTATGTCGTTGATGATGGCCCGGATCCCACTGCAAGAGAGGCCCAGGTACAGCGCAATGATGCAGCGTATCATGAAACTTACGAGTTTCACGATCATATAGTTCCTCGGGTGCGTGAGGTTCCTCATTGCATCATCCGTGTAAGTATCNGAGTCGTNCCTGTCTCGAGTGCCGCTGAAGCGGTATTGGGCGTAATTTTGCTGGAGAGCATGTACTCCCTCATTTTTCGTCGAAGNTTTCCCTGTTCCAAGCATCAGGTGACGAATGAAGATCCTGCTGAAAAATCCCTTCGGAACCGCGACTGTGTTGATGTCCGTGAGTCATTGTAAAACTCGACCAAATGCCTCATTTCTAAACAAGCGTTACATACATTTCTTGGAGTAAGACACGAAACCGTTTCTGATGGCCTCCTACAAGTCTCGCTTGTAATGGTCCTTGATAGCGCCTAGAAGCAAGGCTCCCACCACCGTCTAGTCATACAGTCTTCTTTCGAATTGCTTTTGACGCTTCGCATCCTACTTCTGCATCTTGGTCTTCTCCTGTTCCCCTTTGCTAGGTACAGCTTTCCGTTTTCCGGCAGCAGGCGACACCGGGCCTCTGGGATCCTCGACTTGCATATCCATTTCTATGAGCGATACTCAGGCTGGGAAAAGAATCCACTGCAGTCAGAACAGTTGATGTCGTCGTTCTGTTCGAGTTCCACCGCACATTCAACGGGCACCTTCTCTGCGAATACCCGTCTACGCTCCGACCGTGTCATCCGAAGGAGCCATCATCGACTGAATAAACAAATCGACGTCCCTGTGCTCTATACCGACAGCGACGTTCGAGGAACGCTGTCGCTGCAATTTCGGTAGATGATAGCTATGAATGAGATTGGACATTTTTACGACTTTATCCCGGAGATTTCAGGACCACGCGAACAAGCTGTTGAGAAACAGAGACACCCATGGTAGCTGCTTTCGTCGCTTTTGGTCTCCATGCGGTGATCAATGGTCCGTTTTCTACCATTGACCGCAAGCACGCTCTGAGAATAGTAGTTTTCGACGCGGAGCGCATCTGATTCTTTCTTTTCGCGTTCCTCACGCATCTGAATACTGTGTTAAGGCTCACCCGGAGGAGAAATAGAGTCGCCCCTGCACTGTACAGTAAGGAATATATGTCCTTCAGGCAATTCGTCCACGATCTATAGGGTACATTGCATCCGGATTTCGATCTCCTGTGATACAACGCAGCGGGTATGGAACGGAATTCAGCTGAAGGACGACGTTTCGCGACTCGCGCGCAACGCTGGACAAATCGTGTCATCGGATTCCGTTTTTCTTTCCCTAGACGATACCGCCTGCTTCTACACACAGATCCACATCAACTCTTTCGGGACTGTTTTCTTTTGGTGCTCAGGTAGCGACTGCGGGTGTTTTGGAAAGACAGCGCACTTAGGCAGGGCCTTCTCGGTGGCGCTGGAAGACCCCGTTGTTGCTGCTTTGAGACGCCGCGTCCTCGACTTTGTTGCGTTTTCTTTCTAGTCTGTTGGCTCAACCGAAACCGTCTTTTACTAGTTTCTTATCACTGCGCTCTTCGTAGATAACGCGGCTTTGGTGGGGTTTTGGAGTTCATAGTCAGTCCAGGCTTGAGTAGCGAGACACGCCTCGCTTCTGGAAAAGTTTGGGATGCTTTTTGTACGCAACTGGTCGTTGATCCGACAGCTGTATATCTGGGGGCTCGACTTGACATCAAGGGTTATCTATGGCGAGCGTGCAGCCGGTTGGCGTTGGCAGCAGCATCAGCAGGAGCTAGAAAGTGATCCTAGCCGATGCGTCTCCGAATTCGCTTCAGACAGGGGCCCTGCTGCTGCTGCCGCTGAGAGTGGTACAGCTTCTAACTGCCAGAACGCTGGCCAATCAGACACAAGTTCGGTATCTTTGCACCGTGAAAGCGGCCCACAGGGTGACCTCCAGCGGAGACTCTCGCGGCTGCACTCCGAGCTCGAGCTCGGCGGACTAGGCGAGTGGGAATCCTACGATGCTATCCGAGGTCTGTTCGATGTAATTGGCGACGAGGCCTGCCTCACCGATCGGACTGAGGAGTACACAAACACGCGCATACGCACGCACGCTGCCGGTGCTCGACAACAACGTGCTGTTCTGCCGCTTATTGCCGTGGTGCCGCCGCTCGCCGAGGCCGTCGGTGCCATGGCTGGTGACTCGCTGACAAAGTGCTTCGAGTCCAGTGCACCCAGAGTATGGAACCTCATGACACGTACACGTTCAACTCCAGTTCCTATCATTCTTTGGCCGATCTGGTTGTTTAGTATCTTCATTCGCTATGGGATCCTATTTCCTCTGCGACTGGGCATCCTCATCGTTGGCGTGTCCATTTTTTCAACTGGATTCACGCTCGTGCACTTGCTGTTGCGAAGGCGGACCCGTTTCAAGGTCTACCTCCAGAAGCAGCTGATTCGCTTCCTCGCTTCGACGCTGGTCGCCTCATGGAGCGGGCTCGTACGTTACCATGGTGAGCGTCCTCGTCGCCGACCTAACCAGATCTACGTCGCAAATCACACGTCTCTGATTGATTTGGCGATCATGATCAAGGATTATCCGTTCTCTACAATCGGACAACGTCATGGGGGACTCGCCGGTCGCATCCAAGATCTCATGAGCCTCGTACAGAATCACATTTGGTTCGATCGCGAGGAAGGCCATGATCGTCGTATTGTACAGCGCTTACTTCAAGAACACGTTCAAAATGGTGAGCATGAACCAGTGCTGGTCTTTCCTGAGGGCACCTGTGTCAACAACGAGTACTGCATCATGTTTAAGAAGGGTAGTTTCGAGCTTGGTGCACTTGTGTACCCAGTTGCGATCAAGTACAACAAAGCATACGCTGATGTATTCTGGAACAGCGCCAGGCAGGTGTTCCTTACGCATCTCTTGGCGCTCATGACGTCCTGGGCAGTTGTCTGCGATGTATATTATCTGGAGCCGCAGCAGCGGCGTCCCGAAGAAACCCCAGCAGCGTTTGCTGCACGCGTCAAGCACCTAATCGCTCGACGCATTGGACTCATTGAGACCAACTGGGATGGCTTTTTGAAACGACACCAAGTGAGCCCCAAGTTTCGAGAGCACCGCCAAGAAATGCTGGCATTCCTTGTTCGCAAACAACTAGAACGCATCTCGACCCGGAAGCTACCGAGCATCGCAGAAGAGGTTCTATGCAAAGCGGACATCGAGGTGACACAGCGTCATCCGCTGGATTCGGTCCCCAGCTGGATCGATCGGTCAACGCATATACCGGGTGTACCGGCTTGTCAGGCGCTCCGTGGCCTGCAGCGGAGGCGTTCCGTGCAGAAACTTTGGCTTTCGCTGCCAGCGAGCGCTTCGGGGCACGGCGAGAAGCACGCACAGCGTTCAACCATGTGGAGTGCGGTCCTAGAGCGCTGCCAAGGCCTCGTCGTCCGTCTCGTGGCACTCGGGTTATTGGTGCTGCTCGTTGGATGTATCAGCTTCGTTCTTAGCTGGCTGAACAAACGTGTAGATTATATTGCATATGTGCTGCGTTTTTGGTTGCATCTTTGGAGCCTTGTGGTCGAGACACTTGACATTGCACGCCACAGCGTCCAGTGGGAAATCACCGAGGCCCGAAAGGTACTCCGTAGTGTTGGGCAGGCGTGCCGGCGCATTTGGCGCTAGTTTTTCGCAAGCAACATCAGTGTAAAAGTGTTGCTCTACTTTCTTGCCAGGATGCTGGGATTTAGCGTCTGGTGAGAGAACACGGAAACGTCTTGCTTCGCTTGGATGATGCTGTTTTCACTTTGGCGCCCGGGGTATTGGGTTGTTTCGCGTGGCGTACGGAGCATGACACTTGGTCGTTCTACGCAGGGCATTCAATCATGAAATACAGGTATGTGCACGAACTTTTTGTTTTCTCTTGTTTTTCTTGCATGTATTCTGCAGTAAACATTTATCCCGGAAATTAGAGATTTGTCGTGGGGAGACGTTATGCTGCCAGCTGGTAGCTGGCGGAATAGCGGCCTTCCTTGTGCAAGTCGTTCATTCTATGCTTAGCGGGTGCATGAAACACCAAGCTATCGCAGCCCATATCCTGGACGTTGTGCACCGAAACTAGAACATGTAAAAGTCTAATTGTACGATTGTGTCCTGGTCCATCCCTTCCACTACATACGTTCTCTATGAAAAAAATCTAGTGAAATTGAAACAGGTTGTGCAAGTTCGTGCCGTTTATATGGATGGCGATGAAGAGACACGGACGCATTGCGGAAAAAGCACACTTCTGCGGGAGCGCCCTGGGCATTGAATAACACACTCCAGATTTCGAACGAAAACACGACTGCTCTTATCAAGTGGTACACGTGTTTCTCACTTTTGATGACATCTAATTTGGCACACATGCTAGAGATGTGTACAGGTGCTTAAACACGCTCGAGCTGCTCTTCGTAAAGAAGGAACATGCAAGCATTCCAGAAACGTCCGCCGATGCGACGATTCAATTTTGTGGACACGAATAAAATGAACAAACTGGCAGGATCGATCAATACATCGTCCTCTATCGAAGCACGCTTCATGACCTTTTTCGTTCTCGTCTCCTCCTATCCTACTGCTAGATATTGTAGCTTTCCGTGACGCGTAAGAGGATGAGGAGTGCGCAGCTTAGAGTACCAATGCGGTGCTATTCGTGCCAGTGTATTCCCCCGTGGCTCCATCCAGTCGAAGGTGTCTCCGCTGTTACCGTTACGCCATTTTCGTGCTCGACGCGCAGGCAAAGAGCGGTTCACATCTTTGACACTGTTCTACGCCAAGGCTTTCTCTGCCTTCGACAGCCTTATCCTGGTATGTTCCTCGTCAGTTCGTGTGCGGGAGCATGCGAAAGGGGGCGTATCGGTCTGTGTGCGCGTGCGCGGGTAGCGGAAGTTGATGAAAATGCACTGGAATCGTTGCAGGTACAAACATACGTAGAAAAGGCAAGGTTCATTGCCACCGTTGGTCTCGTGCATCTGAATCACAAGGCAAACATACGGAAAAAAAGGTACGACGACCAAATCCATACCATCCGGCCGAGCAAAGGGAAAGAAGAGGGTGTTCGTTTCGACGAGCGAGCACGAAGCATTGGCACAAGTTCGCGAAGCGCGTGGGTGAATTTCGTTCTAGTTTTCTTGTTTACATGGACCATAGGGGTGGATGGAATATCATTCTACATATTCTTTGTAAAATCTAGGTCTGAACTGAGCACGAAGACTCATTTTCAAAAGGGTTGAATCCAGATCAAGAGAACGACTTGTTATGAGCGTGGATCCCGGGACTATGAATACCACGACCGTCGCCAATGCGATAACGCATGAGGACCGATCCATCAACCTGAATGTACAGCAGATGAAGCAGCGCTCTTGTTCCAAAGCGTTGTATCATCTGGAGTCGGTCATTCTGGTTGCCAGGAGGCATACCGCCTGGCGGTATGACGACTTCAAGGCCGATTTAGAAACTCTGGGCAGCTTATCAAGCAGAGATAAGTGCGTTGTGTACTTCATCCCGGATGTACTTGAGTGTTCAAATAGCTCATGCAGGTGATCTCGGGCAGCAGAGCGTACGACGGTGTCTGTGTCGTCACTAGTTACAGTTGTAGAGAGGCGAGAACCGATTACTCTCCGTTTCCTGTAATGATTTTGAAATGGAAATGAGGTATGAATCATGTCTTTTTTAAAGTAATCTATGGAACTGGACGTTTTGTAACGTGCTAGCAAAACCTCCTCCGCTATCGACGAGAGCATACAACGAATGCGGGAATCGGCATCGCTCGAGTGCCGTCAATGGCTTCAAGACGACATACACACAGCAAGAGCACGGGTGCATGTTGAAACTGGTAGAACAGGGAAGCGTGAGATAGCGATGGATGCGAGGTATGGTGTCCAGTAATGTGAGCTAACGTCAAACGGCGGTGAAAACGATAGTGAGAGGCTTGCTACGTAGTGATTCATCTAGTAACCAAGCACACAAGCACTTTCTGCACCTGTACTTGAATGCCTCAATCAATATCTGGAAGTATCTCTTGCGTCCGGAGCGTCCAGAAGTTTTGTGTCGAGCGAACTTTCCATGCAATGGTTTCGTACGCAGCACAGGCATTGCCCTGAAAATCTGAAGCTTTGCGAGAGAAACGTTCGTGGCCAGGATAGAGGGTATTGGCTTCATGAATGAGCGCAGGAGCTGATGTGGCACTGTCCGGAAATTCAGAAAGGCTCGAATGTTGTCTATTTATCAACACTCCTGGAACGGGTTTCCTGGGCAATACCTGATCGACAACGGTGTTCCGTTATTCGATATTATTCCGTGTGTATAAAGCATCTGGGATGCGTTGCCCTTCTCGTTCGGTGCGCTGAAACTGACGCTTTTCTTTCAGCAAATCGCTCAGGTTGCGAATCGAAGCACGACCTGGATAGAATGCCCAGATCGATAGATTCGATAACAAGCAGCCAGATTGGTTCGCACTCATTGTGCTCTTCCGAATGGTCGATCAAGCACGACTCGAAGCTTGATCCCGCAGTGTCGAGAAACAACAATGCTGCTTGCGTTCAGGCGGACCCGGGTTGCCAATTGCCACAACGAAATCGGCTCGAGTTCAAGAGCAGGACGTTTCAGCATTGTGCAGCAAGGTTGTATCCAGGGCGTTGCAGGTTTGTGCGTCTCTTTCGTGCGCAAGGACATGAATGTCACCAACCGTGCTTCGCTGCAGGAGCGATTTTGCGCCTTTGCATCTTCCAAGGACCCCAGGAGACGCACACGCGCCTACCCGACTGCTTGGAACCCGTCTTAGCCCATCCTGGATAATGCAGAGCATACGGCATTCGTTTGAACAAAAGCGAGATGCGAGCGATCCCTAACATTTTTGAAGAAACGAGAAAGCAAGCCATCGCGATCCATCAGCTTGAAAAAGGAGCATCGCTCATCGAGCAGGATGATCTCCAGGTCGCTACACTTGATCTACTTGTGGCGGTGGATTCACGAACATTGCGCTTGGCACATGTATGCTGGGGAAACCTGCTCGCCAACACACTCGGAGCGTCTCGGGCAATGAGCGAGCGATGGTGAACACCAGGTCCCTGTGAGCGGATGTTGACTGCAGGAGACTAGGCGGACCCAGATAAAACTGCTATTACAGCGTCACGCACTGGACGTAACCATGCATCCGAAGAATTACGGTATCGTTCTCGTCTCTAATCCCGACGAAAATCCAGGTCTGGGTTTGGGTAAGGTGGGCGTGCCTGACGAGCGACACTGTTGTCTAGCCTGATTAGCAACAGCAATTGCACCTTCGTGGAGTTCTGGTCAGACTCATTTATTTTGCAACATAAAAAACCGGATCCTGTTAACCAGCATCAACACCACGCCGGAGCGCGCATTTCCAGAGCAAAATTATCGACAGATGCATAGATTCTACATTGCACGAAAAAGCACCAGAGACGCAGATGTCGCATTCTCAAAAACGAGCATGTGCTTAAGGAAAGCAGGGTGTCGGTATCAGGAACAAGTTATCGGGTCCTGTCGAGTGCTCGAGAATACCGCCACGAAATAGACGACCTTGTTGCTGAAGTGCCCTCGGCGATCGTGCTGGCACCACGAGAGGAGACCTGCCTACAAGCGTCGATCATACAAGACCAGAGTGTGCCACGGATTGCTCCGCTCAACAGCAACATTGATGCAGCGAGGCTGTCCGTCCCAGAAAAAGGCTCCAGTCCAAAAGACGAGATGCACGCAAAGCATCACTAACGCACACCAAGGTCCTCTGTGGTCCTTGAGCACTGCGCAAACCTCGCGATGAGCTGAAGCATACCAGTCCTGTGAATGCAAAAGATCTAGCTACGCTTTGGCGCGAACCAGGACCGGCTGCACCATTATGAACCACCCGACTGGTGCTCTTGTCCCTGCGGATGGACGGTGTCTCGAGCACAAGCGGATGCTACCAAAGGCGTCTGGTCACCATGAGCCAAGCGCTGATGAATCCTGCGCACGAGTCGCTGCAGCTCTTCGGAAAGTATCGCCACGAGTGCGTTCGTGGTCACACCTGATGGTAGGCCGTCTGCTACCCACTGGCCAAGCGCCAGTTCTAGAGAGCCGTTATGTTCGGGCCAGGACAGCCCAGACTGAGGCTCAATTGTCTCCAATATCATCCCGTAGGTAAGGAGAACGTGTTCACAGTACGCGGGATTAGGAAGCCCCTCCAGGTGGATAGAGGCACCACCAGCAACAGTTGCCGTGTAGAGGTGCTGCCAAAAGAGCATCAACAGCGCTCGACGATGAGCATCCTGCGACATACAAGCGCAAAAATCCGGTACCAGACTCGCTGGTAATATAATCGGGAGTAGCGCCTGTGTATTTGGTTCGTCCAGGGCTTCGCGTAGCTGCTCACCAAGAGTGCCATCCAGGTACTCGATCAGGGATATTCGTTGGTGATCCCCACTCACCAGACACCGCAGGTACTGGGAAAACAAATGCAACGACTCGAGGTCTCTTAGATCATTCAGCGCTGTAGCGGCTCGCTGTTCGCAATGCCAAGCGTTCAGCTCCCAGCGCCAGAGACGCTTTCGCAAGTTGCTCCGTTGCACCGCTTCGTCCTGTGGTGCATGTTCCCGCTCGTCTACGAGCCAAAGGACGTAGGCAGCGTCACAGGCCCTGGATAGCGCGCAGGGGTCCGCGGCAACCGATCCCAGTGCATGACGCTCAAGTCGCTGCTCGATTTCCAGCAGACTCTGCAACGCACTGTTCACAATGGAACCGCGGGATGACGACAGCCCGTTCACAGCAGTCGGTTCAAGCTGCAAACCGGTCCCAGCTTCGGCGAAGAGACGGGAAAGTGTGTCGAGCAAGCGGCTCCGCAGCGTTTCATTCGATGCTGTTCGAGGCCAGATGCAGAGCGCCCGCATATAGACCCACAGGAGGCGCTGCCGAACAAGACGCGTATCGAGGTACAGGGCAGGGCTCAGGTCCGGTACTGGGCCGGCTGCGTCCGATCCCAAGGCAGCATACTGCGGTCTGTTCGTGGCAGCAAANTGGCTGCCAAAGAATATCGGGGGTCCAGCGCTCTCCAGCGGTTGCAAGCNATCCACCAGAACGAGGAGGGCACTACGCAGGCTTTGGCAACGAGCGCTGCGCTGCTCAGCTGAAGCGTGTCGATGCGGTGCATATGAATCAACTGGAGTGTCAGGAGTATCCTTGCTCGGAATGGGCACACATCCGCAGAGCAGCATATTCAAGAGCGTGCCGCGGAAAAGCGATAAAGCCTGAGGCTCCATCGCATAACCTACTTGTCGCTGGTGCTGCTGCTGTTCCGGTTGCTTTTTCAAGGACTGGGCTGCGGCGAGGCCTCGGTCCAGCGCCTGCAGTATGGCAAGCAGCGAGTCAACGAGTCGCTTGGCGACGCTTATGGCACACTGCATCTCCATGACGGTCGAAAGTCGCTGTCGAAACACGTCCTGAAACCGCCGGGCGAGAACATACAGCGGCATCCACGGTGCCAGTTCCTCAAGCGCTGTCAACCAGAGCTGAAATGCCTCGCAAGAGGTTTGCTGCGTCGAGGACAGCACCGCTGAGCCTGCCACGGGCTCTAGCGGGGTCCAGCATGGTAGAGGCTGCAGCGTCGGCGTGAGCACATTCACAAAGAGCGTCTCTGCCACGGACCAAGTCATCTCCGGTGGTTTGCTCGCGCATCCTTGCGCCGCAGCGAAGCTTCCGTGCACTACGACCGCTGTTAAGCGCTCGAGATCCGGCAACATACCATCCATTTGACTGGGCAGGTCTCGCTGCCCAGATACCGATGAGCTCGATTCCGCTCGACGAAAAGCCTCGAGATACCTCCGCAGTGAATTCAACACGAGAGCCGGCTCCTGCTGCTCGTCGATCACAAGTTCAGCTGAGCAACGCTTGAGGAACTTGTCCAAGAGCAATTTGCCAGCAAGTCGCTCTATAGAATTGAAGACGCGTGGCAGCTCGAAGCACATCTTATACCACAATGTCCATGACTCTGGGCTTGATGCAATGCGTTGCGGTCCCCGGAGTAAAACCTCGAGCGTTTCCAGCCAAGGCGCCCCTGATCTGGAGGCAAACCGATGCAGCGCCGTCATGGAGGCATCTAGGCCCCGACGTTGTGCAACCTCAAACAGCAACTGGGCGACACGTTGAGCAACAGATCCGGGAAGCGAGCGCGCCGGCTTCCCGCAAGGAGCGCAGCCTATCCGACGTTCACCGCTGCTGCTGCTGCTGATGCTGATGCCCACACAGTCGCCNTCGTCCTCATGGCNACGACTGTGCTGGTTGCGAGTACCTGTTTCCCCGAACGAGGTCAGGCGTGTACCGATATCCAGAGCTGAGTGGCTGTCAGCACAAAGCACTTGCTGGTGACGCGTCTCAAGTTGCTCCCAGAGCGTCATCAAGCAGTGGATGTCGGCCTCCAGAAGCGATGCGATAGTCGGCGTGCTCTCTGACAAGCGCGGTTCCATAAGCGTCTCGTTTGGTGCCTTTGGAGTCGCTTCCAGGTCGACCATTCTGCAGCGAATATGCTCCAGAGACTGTTGCAGAAATCGGACATCCTGGATGACTTGCTTACCCCGTTCCAGACGGAGGGCTTGCGTATCACCAGAAGAATCCAGGAACTGATGTACGGTTTGCCGCAGATCTTGTACAGTGCCCCGCAAGATTGCAGCGATAATGGACAAAAACAGCTTTCTGGAAAACGGACCAGCCGGATCGCAGCTTGGTTTCTGTTGCAGCGCTGCCTGGTACGGCACGAGCGCCGTCAATCCCACCCGGTTACCCGAACGTTCCCAGCTTGTTACGAGTTCGCACAGGAAGCTGTTGATGAGCGGGTATACTTTGGGATGCATTGCACCTGAGACCAACACGTGATCCCTATCCTGCAGACACTCTAAAAGCGCAACCAATGCCGCAACACGCGCATACATAGATCGCTCTACGGAAACGATGCTCAGTTTCTGCGTCAACATTTGCTGAATCGATGGATCCGAAACCAGCGTCGGATCCAGCGACTGTGCTGTTTTCCTCGAGCGACTTTTGAGCGGATCGCTTCCCAGTCGTTTGGATGGATCCGTTATCGCCTGCAGAGAAGAGACGCCCTCGTGAATGCTTTTTGCGGATCGATTATGAGATGAGCGCGCGCTACATGCACGATGCTGCTCTGCACCGAATCGAGAAGCCCTAAATGCTGGAGCAACATTCTCACGCCTTGCCGGGAACTTGTTGCTCTTCATCGGCGTCGCTGTACTCGTAACAAGGCGCCAGATGAGTGCCCCAATGATCGGGTGCAACCTTTCTCGAGTCGTACTGGACGCTCGCCCTGGACTCGACGCAGCGCTGATGGCTGACCAAGCATCCGCGGAACATGTTCCCGTTCCAGTCGCACGCCCAGAGAGCCATGAGCGCTCAGCTCGAGGGCAGCTGGGCTCGCTCACTGACCCGCCAGAGTGCACTGCTGGTCTATCATCGGCCACGTATTCGTGAGAGATAGGCTCCCAGGTTAGATATATATTGTGGCGCTGCTGATCGGGCTCAGGTTGGAGCGCATCGCGGTGATGCGTCCCAGGGCTAGTACGACGACGAGCAGTGTCTGGAAGGCAGTCAAGATAGGTTGTCTCCTGAATCGAGCATGCGAGTTGATCATGTCCGGACGTGGTGAATGTCCGTCCCGTCACTGCGAGATCTGAAGAATCCGGTGCAATGGTCTGATCGCCTGCCGCCTCATCTTCATGAGACGCCCCAGCGTACTTCATTCTTTTGGAACGACCCACGGGAGCTGTTCCATGGGACGCATACAGCGTCACGGAATCATCCTGGGTCTGGTGAAACAGACGCTGGGGGAGAGCCTCGTGCTCCTCGCCTGCGAGCGTTGCCTTGTCAGTGACGCTTTCAACTTGAACCAGGGCTCGTTCCACATGTCGTATCATGCTCTGCCAGAATGTTGCATACGAGGCCGCGCATTCTGAGAGCGGCCATGGCGTTGAAGGCTCTCGATGCGGGCACATGAGAGGGCCCCGGATATCCGGCGAGCGACTTTTCTCATTCTTTTCAGGGCGCACTGAGAGCGCCACCTGACCAGTTGCAAAGCAGTCCAGAATGCTAACCACAGCACCTATCCAGCAATAGCAGCAGGAGCAGCAATCCATTGCGCTGCTCGCATCGGGGTGCGTAGGACAACCGCAGTCTCGTGGCTGTNTTGCCTCGAGGGAGAGCACCAAAGGCATCAAGTGGTCGTCGCAGAGAGTCTGCATAGCAAACTGGCGAAGCCCCACGTGCCACTTCAGTGCCGGCAAGACTTTAGGAATACCTGTACCGGACAACCACAGCAACCAACCGTAGCAGCCTGGTGGCGTACCGTCGCTGCTTTCGTTGGAGGCCGAAGCGCTCGCTGCTTGACGTCCTCCACGTACATCATAGAGCTGCTTGATGCCTTCGACCACACATCGAAAACGTTCTAGGAAGAGAGTCTGCACGATACTCAACGGAGTTTCATTGGGCATTCAGTACATAAAACTCGTGACGCTCGTTCCTAGCCAACAGAGGTCGCAGCGGAAGCCAGTTGCAAAAGACAGTACGAGACTGTGGACGCTGTATGGCGTACTCGCGCGCGCTCACTTTCAAGTGAAGAACGGTTTCGATGCTCATAGGGTCTTCAGTGGGTGCCATGCGGAGAACTCGGGCTCTGGTGCCAGCGAAGGTGGAAACGAAAACTGTAGGATTATCTGGAAACACATGGTCGCAGGTAGAAGACTCTTCAATTCTTTGAAGATTTCGGGTTGAAGCCTGGGATGCAGTGCCACCGANTTGATTCTTGTAGCGTAGCTGTTANAGAAAGCCCAAGCAGGGACGTTGTGCTCCCGTGCAACTTGGTTTGGGAAACACGGCAGAGACGCATATGCGTATTCGTAGAGAGACAACCCGCTGTTGGTGAAGAAGAGACTATCGAGAAGGACAACGACACGAGTCAGAGCTGTGATGCGATCGTGTGCTCGCCCACGAAGTGCCGGACGAATAGGTTCGCTTGACACCTCAGCCTACCTGGAAGCACTTCGTGGCAGCCCCTTCCCATACGTTTGAGTCCTGATTGTAGCCGGCACTGACTTTTTTGTGTAGAAAATGGTCGAGTATGACGCAGATGAGACTGGCGGAAAGCTGTTCTTCTTGCCGGTCTGTTCTCCCTAGTTCAGCCTCGTCGAAGGCGTCCTCAGCACTGTGAATCTCGATATTTTCGCTCAAGTATCATTAGACGAGTTGTTCACATGCGTGACACTGGTGTTCCGGAAATCGTACTCTGTCGTCGACAACCCTGAACTACTCTGCTGATGCTCTGCGCATGTGCGGGAGAGAGCGGAAAAGCGCGTCCCGGTGCCGGAGCGTGCTCGCGACAGAGAAGATAATCAAAGGGGACGCAACGAATAGTTGATGTGTACGTATACAGACAATGTGAGCTTCCGTTGTGCTTTCCACGCAGTGCGTATGGATCCGTCGGGGAAACAAAATGGGTATGGTGTTAAGCGAACCCACTCATGCCACCCCGCGAGCTAAAAGAGAAGAAACGGAAACCATCCGTCGAAGAAGAGAAAAATTCCCCCGAAAAGCGAACTAGGAAGAACAGGGAGCGAAGACACACGGAGCGGAAAGATCGGTCTGAACCGCAGTGAAGACCTTCATTAATGAAACAGGTCAACGGGGTGAATGTTTCAAAGAGCAAAACGCAGGACGTCGTTGGGGATCGTAAACCACATGATGCCAGGAAGGCTCCCCTAGCTCTTCTCGTCTTGGAAAATCTCGTAAGCAAGTGTTCACACGGGTACCAGATGCAGGGCAGCCGGCTGAGCATATTCCTCAGAGATTTTTGGATCCAAGCCTGGTACAACAACACAACTGATGCGCGGGATAGCAGACGCGAGGCCGTCTGATTATAGGGCCAGCGTGTTACCTGCAAGATTCCCAACATACCTCGGCAGGTCGCCGTACCACATTTGCGACCCCAAAAATCTATTGCACAGGTGACAGAAGCTATCAGATGAACCTCAGAAACCTCAACCATGTGTGGGTCAACGTCGAGCGCATTCTATGGGCGTTGCATCCGTTGTGGCCTATCCGGACGGGCGCAGAAAATTTGGGACGGATGGAAGGCATTCATGGGCTGTCGATCGGGACAAATAACGAGGTGTCGGCGGAAGAGATTGATTTGGTAACGAGTTCGGACGATATCCGCAAATGAGAGCGAGACTCGCTTTATATCATCCAGACATATCGAGTTGCTCTCGGACACGAGCCGACGGACAACGTATCCATCGCATGCCCGAAACACAGTGAATGTCTCCCTGTCTGCCTTGCGTCTTGCGCTTCTATGTGTTCCTAAAGTATACATGCCAGAGACAAGCAAAAGCGCAGCCCGAATCCGAACGCTCCACCCCTCTGAAGCGTCAATAGAACGTTGTCCCTATGTGTCCGAATAGGGCCGATTATAATACCGTAGGCACGTGTCGTGCGCGACCGTCACTGTGAGCTACGGCTAGTCTCTGAGAGCAAGTATGAGACATTCAAGCTACCTCACGACGATACTTGGCGGAGATCGTGCAAGGTGCCTGGGTCACGCGGTGGAGTAAATACGAAATCTCATGGACGATAAAGACTGGTAGAACCTCAAGATGTATGCACTCTGTGAGACCTCGGAGAGTGCCCAGCAACCAGNCACATTTTCAACCGATCAACAAGACGAGGAAAAT